>Ga0213828_1003245_pt1 | contig 10917 bp, 10 predicted proteins | sample MC6MC0897MG_FD_180664 | JGI IMG/M metagenome (GOLD analysis project Ga0213828, IMG submission 180664) | Enriched soil aggregate microbial communities from Iowa State University, Ames, United States - MC6-MC0897-MG | ecosystem: Environmental > Terrestrial > Soil > Unclassified | place: USA: Iowa...
CACCATAAAGATACTTAGAGTACTTTTTAAACTTTCTATAATCAATTTTTAACAAAAATGCTGCTAAAATAATTCCTCCTAAAGCATAGATTATGGTTTTTCCTAAAAAGTTAAAATGTAAAGTGAGTGGTGTAGAATTATTTTTTTGAATAAATCCTATGGTAAATATTCCAACCAATATAAATAAGCCAGTTATGCCTAAAAGTATCCAATCTGGAGCCGCTTTATGGACCTTATCTAAATCCCTTCCTACAACCTCTGATGAGCCCATTTGTAAAAGAGCTTTATCTATAGCTTCTTCTTCTGTTAATCCAACATCTTTGTAGTCTTCTATAATTTCTTCTATATGATCTATAAGTTCATCCTTTATGTTTTCATGAACTCTTCTATTTTTAATCAATTCACATACTTCTTCTATATACTTTTCTATCTTCGGATGGTTTACTGTAGACATAAATCTCCCTCCCCTAATACTTCATTAACTGTAGAACTAAATAACTTCCACTCAGCTTCTTTTTCCTTGAGAATTTTTTTGCCATCTTCCGTTATTCTGTAATATTTTCTCTTACGTTTTCCTTCCCCCTCATCCCAATAAGCTTCTATGAAATTTTCATTTTCTAAACTATGAAGAATAGGATATAGAGTTCCTTCTTTAAATGAGAAAACTCCTTTAGATTTTTCTTCTATCTCCTTAATCATCTCATACCCGTACATGTTTTTACGATTAAGTAGACTTAATATAAGTATTGTTGTGCTTCCCTTTAAAAGCTCTTTATTAATTTTCATAATTTCACCCCTTACCTCGGTTTACTATACATAGTATATCTATGTATAATTATATATGGAAATATTTATATTGTAAAGTATTTTCCATATTAATATTTTATTCATTTTGATTTCTTTCTAATATATGTTATCATGGTATAAGTATATTTAAGGAGGTTGATGCATATGTGGGCTTTGTATAAGCTCTGTGTGTAATTAATAGTGCTTAAATTCATTTATGAATTTTACTGTGATAATTTTATATACTGAGCTTAATAAATCAACATTAAATTATTAAAAGTAAGTGAGGGATTTATTATGAAAAGTACAACATATAAAGTATATGAAAGAAGCTCAAAGGAAAATTTAAAAAATCTTAGAAAATTGGGAGAAGTACCTTGTGTAATCTATGGAGAATTTTTAGAGGAACCTATCTCTGCTAAGATGAATAAGACAGAACTAATGAAAATGTTAAAAGTCAGTTACAGTGGTTCTATCATACCTATTGATTTGGATGGAAAAACTCTAAACTGTGTAGTTAAGGATATTCAAAAGAACAACCTACACGAAATTATACATTTTGATTTACAATATGTGAAACCAAATGAAGTAATCAAACTAACTATTCCTATAAATTATATAGGACAAGAAAACTTGGAATCTAAAAGGCTAGTTTTAGAAACCTTTAGACCATATCTTGATTTTCAAGGAAATGTAGAAAAGATTCCAGAATATATTGAAGTGGATGTAGCTAATATGCAATTTAATGATAAGCTACTAGCTAAAGATATTAATATTCCAAGTGAAGTAACACTGCTTACTCCTGAGGAAACTATCTTAGCTGTAGTAAATGGCTAATGTAAAATGAAATTTAAATTTAAAAAAGTGCTGTTCTTATAAAAGACTAGCACTTTTTTCTTATATCCATTATTTATTTTTATAATTTATTTACACACACTAATCCTCTTCAACATATTATAAATTATATTGTATCAATAAAATGGAGAGTATTAATATGAGAATGGCTAATGATAAATTTAGTATTAGTGAAATAATTTCTAATCCCGTTGTTCTTGAACCAACTGCATTTGCATTAATCCAAGGTGGCCCTTTAGCACCTGAAATAAGTGGCAAAGCTTTATTTTACCCCTTAAATGATGGAATTTTTCTTAGAATTTATGTTAAAGGTATTCCAAAATACACCTCTGAGGGGAAGCCATCACTTTTCCACGGCTTCCATATTCATGAATTTGGAAATTGTAGTGTAGGTAATCCAACGGATCCTTTTATGTCTGCCGGTACACATTGGAACCCAACAAATCAGCCTCATCCTTATCATTATGGGGATCTTCCCCCACTAATGTCATCAAATGGTACTGCTACCATGAGTGTTTATATAAGCAGATTTTTTATACCCGATATTATTGGCAAAGCTATTATAATTCATGAAAATGCTGATGACTTTGTTAGCCAACCCGCTGGTAATTCTGGAAAAAAACTAGCTTGTGGAGTAATAATGCGTACCTAGATACTGATAATACTTATTAGTTATCAATACAAATTTTATACAACTTTTCCATACATTTTATACCAAAGTAAAGAACTACTTCAAACCAAGTTTGAAGTAGTTCTTTACTATTCTTCTTACTATTTTATAATATTTCTTTTTAAAAATTCTTTTTTACTGTTCACTATATCATCTATGGTTATAACATTTATACTATCTCTATTAAATTCTTCATCACATATTCTAATGCTCTGAGTTCTTATAAGACTATCTAAATATTGTTTTATCATGAGTCCATTTTTTATTACTAAGTTAGGATTTCCATACATGTCTATTATAGTTTTATTAAGTGCTTCTTCTCCATCATCAGATAAGGAATATCCTTTTTTAATCAATATATTCAAAGCTATATTGCATAGACCTCTATAATCATAGTCTTGAAAATCAAACCAAGTTGGAAATCTATAATTAAAAGCCGGATTAGATAATACTAATTTTTTCATTCCTTCCTTTTCCCCTGAAAGAATTATTATAACCTTATTATTTTTATCCAAGAATTTAATGAAATCTGATACTATTTTATTATATTCCTGCTCTTCCAGAATAAGGTCTGCTCTATTCATTAATAATATTTTTCCTGAAAATTTACTAAATACATCTTCAATTTTTATTCCTTTATTAATCATTGCCATGAACTCATATTTATCCATCTCTACAATATTTTTAGCCTTAACTACACCTCTGCTATAATACATTTCTGAAAGAATATTAGCTACTGTTTTCTTACCTGTACCATTTTCCCCTGTAAATACTAGATTCATATATGTATTAATATCTGAACCTAACCCTAATTTCTTTCTTCTTTCTTTAACCTTTAAAATCTTATATTGATTTCTTAAAAAATCCTTTGCACGGTCATTTCCTACTAAGATATCTAGTCTGCTTTCTAAATTAAACGTGTTGTCATCATCAATAACATTTATATTTTCCACATCTTTAGCGCTTATAAGATTCATCTCATAAACACTAATGTCTTCTTCTACAATCCTTATGCTTTGATTTCTAATTAACTTTTCTACATAGTTTCGTACCATTCTACCATTTCCAGATTGTGCATCTGAGTTTTTATAGATATCTACAAAACTTTTCTTTAAAGCTATATATCCATTCTTAGATAACTTAAATCCCTTTGCTTCAACAAGCTTTACAGCCATCTCAAAAAGTTCATTAGGATTATAATCTGCAAAATTAGTCCATAGTGGAAATCTTGATCTTAACCCTATATTTACATCAAAGAATTCTTCCATTTCTTCTTCATATCCAGCTAATATAACTATTACTTCCTTTGAATAATCTTCAATTAATTTTAAAAGAGTTTCTATGGCTTCAATTCCTAAGGAGTCATTAGCAAGAGTATATGCCTCATCTATAAATAGTACTCCCCCTAAAGCTTCTTTAAACTTTTCTTCTGTCTTCTTTGGCGTTTCTCCTGGAATTTCTGATACAAAGCTAGATCTATCTGTCTCCACTAATTGACCTACCTTTAATAATCCCATGCTATTTAGCATTTCAGCTACCAATCTTGCTATACTAGTTTTACCTGTGCCTGGATTTCCTGTAAATACCATATTTAAATTTTGCTCTATCTTAGTATTTACTCCTACAGATTTTCTTTTTTCCTGAGCCACTATAAGCTTATATTGACTTCTTAATAGTTTTTTTACATCATCTAGTCCTATTATTTCATTTAACTTTTCTTCTAGATCAAACCTCGCATTAGCTTTAAAGTTAAAATTATCTCTATCTAACAAATCAATTTCCTTATCACTATTAGTTAGATATTTTTTTGAAGCATCAATTATTGCATTTTCTACTATATTTCTTACAAACCTAGCATTACCTAAATCATTCTTACCTATAATTTGGTTTCTTGTAAATAAATCTATTAGACCTGATTTTACATTCTTAGCTATTCTATATCCCTTAGATTTAGCTATATTTACAGCTATTTCATACATTTCTACTGGGTTATAATCTTTAAAGTGTATAGTATTTGAAAATCTAGATTTTAGACCTTGATTAATACTTAGAAATCTTTCCATATCCATTTCATAACCAGCTAATATTACTATTAAATTGTCTCTATTATCCTCTATTCCCTTAAGAAGAGCATCTACTATTTCTTTTCCTACCTTATCTTCTTCGCTTTCACATAAAGAATATGCTTCATCAACAAATAATACTCCTCCTAAGGCAGAACTTATTATATCATTTGTTCTCTTAGCTATATCATTAGTATTTTCTGTAACAAAGTCAGCTTTACTAACTTCTACAAATACACCCTTAGACAGTATCCCTAATGCATTTAAATACTCAAATGTAACTCTAGCTGCATTAGTCTTTCCCGTACCTGCATTTCCTGTAAATATCATATTCATAGATATCTTTGAAGTTTTTAGACCGAGCCTTTTCCTTATTTTTTGTACCTTCCAGTTATTTTCAACATTTATAATAAAATTCTTTAGCTTTTCTATTCCAATTATAGAATCCAACTTATACTTTACTTCTTCAAGGGTAGGTACTAGATAATTTTCTAGTTTATATATTTCAATGTCAGACTTACAATATATTTCATTCTTATCTACATATATTAAAATCTGACTTTCTCCATAAAGTCCTTCTTTTTGTATTAAATTCATAATTGGTTTATAAATTTTATAGGATATATATTCACTAATGCCAAAATTGCTATCTTCTTTGAAATTTCCTTGAAGGAAACTACAAATTCCAAAGTTATCTTCCTCTTCATCTTTATTTTCTATTCCCAGCACTATATTTACTTTCATATGCTTTTGTATGTTATCTATAGACCTTAAAACTTCTCTTCTAATTACTTTGTTTTGGTCTTCTTTTGTAAGCCTTTTAGTATATAATACTTCTTCTTTATTCTCTAAAATTCCATCTTCAAATACATTATCCTCATTATTATAAATAAATACAAAAAATTTATTATGACAAATAAATTCTCCTATATTACTTTTATCCTTAATATCTGCTTCAATAAGAAATTTATTTTTCATTATATAGCTATCTTTTAACTTTAAACATGTATTAGGATATATTTCTGATAAAACATTTAATATATCTTTTGAAGCCTTCTCAGTGTTTTTAAACATGACAACTTGGGAATTACTATTTAAACTTTCATATAAATCACTTAAGAAAGCATTATATCCTAAATTAAAATTATAAGAAGCTAAGTCTATTTCATCTATACAATAATTTTCAGTTATTCCTTCTTTGTTAAGCTCCTCAAATAATAGTCTTACACTAGCTTTTTTGAAAGTTCCTCCTTTACCAGCTAAAAGTAATATTCCCTTATTATCATCTAAAAACTTTTCTTTAAAATAAGTACATAGTTTATGAATAAAGTCTTCTTGACCTATTATTTCATTGTTCAACTTCTTCTCTATATTAAAAAATCTATTATTTAAACTTTTGTTTTCCATATTAATAATCTCACCCTTTCTTTTGTTTATATAATCATCTTTATATTATAATTTCCTTACTGATTATATAACTATTCAATTTATATAAATTACTTTATATTCTATCAGATTTTTTCCATGATTCTTAATAAATATTAAATTTTGATAACCATTACTTATTAATTTTATTTAAGTTTTATAAATATTTAAACTATATAAATATAAGAGTCAACATTAAAATTCATTGATAACTCTTATATTAAAATTATATATCATATATTTCTTTTAAATCCTTTAGTAATTGAATTTTTCCTCTTGATATTAATAAATATCCTTTTTTCTCTAGCTCCTTAAGCTTTCTGCTTATCACTTCTCTTGAAGAATCTAGTTCAAAGGCAAGCTCTCCATGGGTTGTATAAATTATTTTAGCATTCTTACTAATTAATATTTTAATTAACCTTTTCTCTAAGGATTCATGAATTCTCGCCTCTTTGTTTTCTATAACCCCTCTAAATTTTGTATATAGGTCTTTATATATAACTTGCATAAATCTAAAATCTCTTAATAAATAGGTTTTTACTATATCTGATGGCAAAATAGCAATTAAAGAATCTTGCATAGCTATTCCTTCAATATTTAGCGATTTACAATTTACAAAACAACTTAATGCTTCATGGCATAGCTTTCCGCTTTCTACATTATATAAATTAGTTTCATCTCCATCTTCTGTTACCTTTTGAACTTTTATAATTCCACTTATTACAAATAACATACCTATACAGTTTCCACTATCTGTTTTTATATATTCTCCACTTAATAAATTCTTAAAAATCACATTTTTTCTTATAATCTCATCACTATAATCTATTTCTTTTAATACAGGATAGGCATTATATAAAGCTTCAAGCCTTTTATTAAATACATCTAAACTATTCAATGTAGAATCCTCCTTTAAAAAATTGTCTGTGTGACTATATCACATATTTTCTTTTAATTATATCTTTATAATAAGGTTACTACAACATTTATAAATACAGGAGGAATTTAATTTATGGAAAAGAAAATTGTTAAGAGAAAGGCTTATGTGGATACTAGCTACTGTGTAGCCTGTGGCGCTTGTGAAAAAGTCTGTCCCCTTGGAGCCATTACTATTAACAAGGGTATTTTTTCAACCGTTAATTATGATAAGTGTGTTGGATGTGGAAAATGTGCAAAAGTTTGTCCTTCATCTACCATAGAAATTAAACAATTAGGAGGTAACTAATGAAAAAAAAGAAAAAGCATCTTTATGAATATCTTTGGATACTATCTTCCCTATATTTAATTTTAGGGTTGTTTAATATACTTTTTGCTTGGTTAGGATTAATTTGTTTTATTGTCCCCTTAATAATTTCAATAGTTAAAGGTAATAAAGGCTATTGCAATAAATACTGTGGTAGAGGACAACTATTAGATTTATTAGGTAATAAATTTAAATTATCAAAAAATAAGCCTATGCCCAAATTTTTAAAATCTAAATATTTTAGATATGGATTTTTAATTTTCTTTTTAACTATGTTCATTAACATGATATTTAACACCTATTTAGTTTTCCAAGGCACAAATACTCTAAAAGAAGTTCTTACTATATTTTGGACCTTTAAACTACCTTGGAATTTCGTAGATTTATCCTATGCTTCTCCTTGGATAGTTCAATTTGGTTTTGGCTTCTACAGCATAATGCTAACCTCAACTCTCCTAGGTATAATTACCATGGCCCTTTATAAACCTCGTTCTTGGTGTGTTTATTGTCCAATGGGTACCATGACTCAAGGAATTTGTATAATTAAAGATATGGAAAAATAGAGGGTGTAGTACCCTCTATTTCTTATTAACTAGAATCTAAAATCACGTTTTCCTTCATTTAGTTCTTTTAAGTGTTCTTCTACAATTCCCTTAACTTTAAGATTAGGAATTTTCATAGCTTCATTTTTTATGACCTCTTCGCCTTTAGCTTTTGTATCTTCGGATGCATAATCTTCTAGATACTCCTTTAATGTCATAAGGGCGTTAGGTAAACAACAGTTAGAAATTTGACCCGATTTTACTAACTGCATAAATCTATCTCCAGTTCTACCTTCACGGTAACAAGCAGTGCAAAAACTAGGAATATAACCCATTCCAAGTAACCAATTTACTATCTCATCTAAGGTTCTTGTATCACTGATATCAAATTGTGCTGAATTCTCCTCTTCCTTTTCCTTCTGAGCATATCCTCCAACACTTGTACATGAAGCTCCACTAATTTGAGAGACTCCAAGATGAAGTACTCTTTCTCTAGATTTCTGAGATTCTCTTGTAGATACAATAATTCCTGTATAAGGCACTGAAATACGTAGTACAGCAACAATTTTTGCAAATATATCATCAGAGATTCCATTAGTAAAGTCTTCTGGATTTACTTCATCTGCAGGACAAATTCTAGGTACACTGATAGTATGTGGTCCTACTCCCATGGCTGCTTCAAGATGTTCTGCATGCATAAGTAATCCTATGAAATCATACTTATACATATTTAATCCAAATAAAACTCCTATACCAACGTCATCTATACCACCCTCCATAGCTCTATCCATAGCTTCAGTGTGATAGTTGTAATTATGTTTTGGTCCTGTTGGATGTAATTCTTCATATAACTTTTTATTATAGGTTTCTTGGAATAATATGTATGTCCCTATTCCAGCATCTTTTAGTTTTCTATAATTCTCAACAGTAGTAGCTGCAATGTTTACATTTACTCTTCTTATAGCGCCATTTTTATGTTTTATACTGTATATTGTCTTTATACTTTCTAATACATATTCTATAGGAGAATTTATAGGATCTTCTCCTGTTTCTAATGCAAGCCTTTTATGTCCAAGATCCTGTAATGCAATTACTTCTTTCTTAATCTCTTCTTGAGTAAGTTTCTTTCTTGCTATATGTTTATTTCCATGGTGATAAGGACAATATACACATCCATTAACACAGTAATTAGAAAGATATAATGGAGCAAACATTACAATACGATTACCGTAAAATTTATTCTTTATCTCCATAGCTAGCTCTTCTATTTTTTTATTTTCTTCTTCTAAATCACATTCAAGTAGTACAGCTGCTTCTTTATGATTTAAACCTTTACACTCCCTAGCTTTCTCTATAATTTTACTAATTAATTCTTTATTTCCCTTGTTTTTCTTAGTATACTCAAGGGTTGATAATATTTCTCCGTCATGAATAAATTCAGTAGCTACCTTAGATTTTACATTATACATACATCTACTCTTCTTTCTTAATAAGATTTTTAAGTACTTTATTTTAATATCTACCTAGCTCGTTCTGATTTTATATAATAATTATTCTACTTCTTTGAATAGATTGTTTTTACAGTGATACCATCAAGCATACCTAATTTACCAGATAATGAACTAATAATATCATTAGTTGCATCTATTATTACGCTGATAACACACACCTCCTTGTCGCGATATGGTACACCCATTCTCCCAACAATATATTGTCCATAGTCATGCAAAATATTATTTAATTTTTCTGTAGCCGAAGTATCCTCCACTATAATACCAATCAACGCGATTCTTGTTTCCAAAGCTCATGCTCCTCTCAAAAAAATACTCTCTGCATCCCAAAAGAGAGCAGAGATAGTATATCGCTATCCTAACACCGCCTTATCACTTGGGCTAACCCTCATGCACTTCAGAACGATTTAAATTCATCAATCTTCCTCCTTAGATGAATCCTTAGAGTCAGACTATATTTTTATTTTAACACCTACTACAAATATTATCAATTATTACTTATACATTGAAAATCACTTTACATTTGTATACAATTAACTAGGACAAACATATAAAATTTAAGAAGTGGTTTAACAAAAGACTAGAAAGGATATTGATTATGGAAAACTTAATTTTATCACTTAATGTAGTTTTACCCTTGTTTTTTACTATGGCTTTAGGATATGTATTAAAGCGATTAAAAATGTTTGATGACAATACTTTAAAGGTTATGAATAGTATCACCTTTAAAACTTTTTTGCCTCTATTGTTATTTTATAATATATATAAAACAGATTTAAACGGAGCTATAAATCTCAAACTAATATTCTTTGCACTTATAAGTGTTACTTTTACCTTCGTAATACTGTGTATTTTCATTCCTCTCATTGAAAAGAATAATCAAAAACGTGGTGTTTTAATACAAGGTATATTTCGTAGCAACTTCGTAATATTTGGTTTACCTGTGGCATGCTCACTATTTAGTGATGATAAAGTTGGAGTTGTAGCTATACTAATAGCCACCGTTGTACCTCTTTTTAATATGTTAGCAGTAATCGCCTTAGAGATTTTTAGATGTGGAAAGCTAGATATTAAAAATACTTTAAAAGGAATTATCACTAATCCTTTAATCATAGCATCGGCAATTGGACTCTGCTTTCTTGCCTTAGGAATAAAACTTCCAACAGCTATTGAAAAATCTGTAAGTGATATATCAAGGATCGCTACACCTCTCTCCCTTATTTTACTTGGAGGTTCCTTTGCTTTCAACGATGTAAAAACTCATTTAAGACAAACTGTAATAGGTGTTACCGGTAGACTTATTATAATTCCTGGTATTCTTATGCCTATAAGTATATGGTTAGGTTTTAGAGATGTAGAACTTTTAGCTTTAATGCTTATCTTTGCATCTCCTACTGCTATTTCTTCCTTTACTATGGCTCAAAAAATGGATGCTGATAGTGATTTAGCTGCTCAAATAGTAGTATTTACTTCAGCCTTTTGTATACTTACAGTATTCCTATGGATATTCCTTTTGAAACAATTTAGTTTGATTTAGAGTATAGCTTGAATGTTTAACTGAACTAACTGGAAATAATTTATCAATTTTTACAATACATTGATTTTACACCATATAATTAAAATTTAATAACAAAAATAACTGTGTGAAAATAGAAATGTTACTTTCTATTTTCACACAGTTATTTTATTTCTCATTATATTTTAGTGATGGTTACATCCATCATGATTACAAGTGTGATTCATAGCGAATTCAGATAACTCACCCTTTTTAAGCTTCTCTAAGTTTGTATTTATATTTCCTTCTGATGCTTTATATACCTTT
>Ga0213828_1003252_pt1 | contig 10909 bp, 7 predicted proteins | sample MC6MC0897MG_FD_180664 | JGI IMG/M metagenome (GOLD analysis project Ga0213828, IMG submission 180664) | Enriched soil aggregate microbial communities from Iowa State University, Ames, United States - MC6-MC0897-MG | ecosystem: Environmental > Terrestrial > Soil > Unclassified | place: USA: Iowa...
TAGTTATTTTATTAAATAAGTATTCGCTAAGCATTGCTGAAGCAATAGCTGTTATTATAACTAAGGCTGCAGATATTCCAAAGAAATATATACCTGCTATGGTAGCTGGTACTAATGCAATTAGTACATCTCTCATTACAGTTGGAACTGTTTCCTTAGATTTTATATGGGGCGATACTGATACGTTATATAAATTTTCAGACATTATGTTCACCTCTACTTTTTCTTTCTATTAGCTATAACTCTTTTTTTACCCTCTTTGCAAGTTTGAGTTAAATTTCTCTTAGCAGGGCAAGAATAGCTACAAGCACCACATTCAATACAGTTAAGTCCACCAAACTTTTCAAAGTTTTCATAATCGCCTCTTACAACTTGAGCATTAAGCTTATTTGGAAGCAAGAACATTGGACATGCATTAACACATTTCCCACATCTGATACAGTTTGATTCAACAGTAGGCACAGCTTCAGCTTTTGTTAGGCAAAGTATGCCAGAAGTACCTTTTATTGCAGGAATGTCTAAAGTAAATAGTGCAGTTCCCATCATTGGACCACCACTAATAACCTTAATAGGTTCTTCGTTAAATCCATCACAATAATCAATAAGTTCTTTTAAGTTTGTACCAAATTTAACTCTAAGATTTTTTGGAGTTTTTATAGCACCTCCAGTAACAGTAACTATTCTTTCAGTAAGTGGTTTACCAAGAATAACTGCTTCTCTTATAGCAAAAATAGTAGCTACGTTTTGAACTATACAACCAGCATCTGCAGGTAGTTTTCCGGTTGGAACTTCTCTTTTAGTAACAGAATAGATTAATTGTTTTTCTGCACCCTGTGGATACTTAGTTTTAAGTTCTGCTATTTCAACATTTTTAATAGGTTCTACAACTGCTTTCATTATAGTTATAGCATCATTTTTGTTGTTCTCAATACCTAAGAAGATTTTCACATCTGGAAACATTTGAGAAACGATTTCTAAACCTTCAGCTATTTCATTTGAATATTGTAGCATTAACTGATGGTCACAAGTTAAGTAAGGTTCACATTCAGCAGCATTGATAATAATAGTATCAATATTGCATTCTTTTGGCGGATTTAGTTTTACATGAGTTGGGAAACATGCTCCTCCAAGGCCTACGATACCAGCTTCTTGAATCATCTCTAATAGCTCATTCTTAGATAAATTCTTGTAATTTTCGTGTGGGGTATAAGCCATTTCTTCGTAAGTATTATCGTTTTCAATAATAACGCTAATGACCTTTGAACCACTTGATGTAAGCATAGGTGTTACATTTTTAACTATACCAGATACACTAGAATAGATATTTGATGAAACAAAAGATGTGCTAGCACCTATTTTTTGCCCAACTAGTACTTTATCTCCCTTTTTTACAATTGGTTCACATGGAGCCCCTATATGTTGGCTCATAGGGAACACTAAATCACCCTTTGGAAGATAGGTTTCAATTTCTTTTTTTTCTGAAAAATGTTTTCCGTGAGGCGGATGAATGCCTCGTTTAAAAGTTAAAAGTCCCATAATATTCCTCCATTCCTATAGTATAAATTATAAAGACATTGTATTAATGACTCCTATAGTACAAACTTTATTATAACTCGAAAATCTTTATGGCGCAATATATTGAATTGTTTATATTATTTAAGAATAATTAAAATTATAGTAGATAAGTAAAAAAATCAATAGAAAATAATGCATACATTGTCTAATATTAAAGTATTTTTTTATTCAAATTTAGATAAAACAATTTAAAATTTGCAATAAATTAGAATTTTTATGGGGTATTATAGTAAGAAAAAATAAATAAAAATTTATTATATTAAAAATATGTGGATAAAATAATATTGCATATGTTTTTATAGTATGATAACATTTAATAAACAAATGTTTATAAAATAAAGAAATATTAAGAGGAGAATATGATGACAAATAGAGAAGAAGAAATATTAAATCTTATAAAGGATAACCCCTTAATATCTCAGAATGAAATAGCAGATATTCTTAAGATTACTAGATCATCTGTAGGAGTTCATATAGGAAACCTTATAAAAAAAGGCTATATTTCAGGTAGAGGATATGTAATGAATAAAGAAAATTTTGTATCTATAATTGGAGGTACTAATATAGATATAGTAGGATTTTCTAATGATGAGCTAAGACTTAATGATTCCAATCCTGGAAATATAAAGTTTTCTTTAGGTGGAGTTGGTAGGAATATAGGTGAAAATTTGGCTAGATTAGAAGTTGCGACAAAACTAATTTCTGTTATAGGTAATGATATTTATGGTCGTAAGGTTATAGATGAAGGTAGAGAAATTGGTTTAGATTTAGAACATAGCCTTAAATTAGATGGAGAATCTACATCTATATATATGTCTGTTCTTGATAATTCTGGAGATATGAAGGTAGCAATTTCATCTATGGATATCTATGATAAGATGACTAAAGAATTTATTAAAACTAAAAAATCAGTAATTGAAAGTTCTAGAATCTGTATTATTGATACTAATATTCCTAAGGAAGTAATAGAGTATGTAGTTAGTAATTTTAAAAATACAAAATTTTTCTTAGATACAGTATCATCATCTAAGGCGATCAAGGTAAAAGACATCATCCATAAATTCCATACAATAAAACCTAATAAAATTGAAGCTGAGATTTTATCTGGAATGAAAATTAAAACTATGGAGGATGTAGAAAAAGTTAGTGAATATTTCTTAAACTTGGGAGTTAAAAATGTATTTATAAGTTTAGGAGAAGAAGGAGTATATTATAATGATGGGAAAAGTAAAGGATTATTTACTCCACCTAAAGTTAAAGTTGTTAATGCTAATGGAGCAGGGGATGCCTTTGTTGCTGGATTAGTATACTCGAGTATGAATAATTTTGATTTAGTACATACTTTGAAGGTTGCTTCAGCCTGTTCTTCACTGGCAATTACTCATAAAGATACTATTAATCCAAACATGTCTTTGGAAAATATAAATAAAAAATTGGAGGAGAATAAATCATGTTAGAAAAATATTTAGATATAAACCCAGAGGTTAAAACAGCATTAGAGGAAGGAAAGCCAGTAGTTGCTCTAGAGTCAACTATAATATCTCATGGAATGCCTTATCCTAAAAATGTAGAAACTGCATTAAAAGTGGAAAGTATAATTAGAGAAAATGGAGCGATCCCAGCCACTATAGCTATTCTTGAAGGAAGATTAAAAGTTGGATTGACCACTGAAGAAGTTGAATTTTTAGGAAAAACTTCTGGAGTAATAAAAACTAGTAGAAGAGATATACCTTTCATAGTTGCTAATAAGTTAAATGGAGCTACTACAGTTGCATCTACAATGATTATTGCAGCACTTGCTGGAATTAAAGTATTTGCTACAGGTGGAATTGGAGGAGTTCATAGAGGGGCTGCACAGACTATGGATATATCAGCTGACCTTGAAGAATTAGCTATGACTGATGTAGCTGTAGTATGTGCGGGATGTAAATCTATTCTTGATATAGGATTGACTCGTGAATACCTAGAAACTAAAGGAGTACCTGTAGTAGGATTCCAAACAGAAGAATTACCAGCATTCTATACAAGAAAATCTGGATTTAAAGTAGACTATAAAGTAGATAGTGAGGAAATACTTGCAAAAGCATTAAAGGCTAAATGGGATTTAGGTTTAGAGGGTGGAATGGTTGTTGCTAATCCAATACCAGAAGAATTTGAAATGGATTATGATACAATTAACAGTGCTATAGAAACAGCTGTTAAGGAAGCTGAAGAGAAGGGTATCGTGGGAAAAGAGAGTACACCATTTTTACTTGCTAAGGTTAAAGAAATCACAGGAGGATCAAGTTTAGAATCTAATATTCAATTAGTATTTAATAATGCTAAGGTTGGAGCAAAACTTGCAGTAGAACTTTCTAAATTACAATAGTATTTAAAATAAAATATAACTAGTTAAGATTTAATTTCAGGTAAATGTTAACTAGCATACAACTTATAATATTACCTAAATAAAAGGTATGAAACCAAAGAAATAAAAAAGGTTTCATGCCTTTTATTAATTTTAAAATTTTTATTGTTAATTATAATTTATTCATACCAATAGAAAAAAAGAGTAATGACACAGCAAGATTGGAGTTGAAATCAGATAGGGTATTTTTATAAATAGGATATAGAAATATAATAATGGAAACTATAATAAATAAAAATATAAATGGAAGTATTAGGTCAGTACACTTTGCAAAAATGTAATAGTTTAATAGAGCTGTTGCTATAGCTAATGAAAGTATAGCAAATAATGTATGAGTATTTATGAAGTTTATATAAAAATTTAAAGTAAACATAGTTCCTATTATTATCATAGCGCCACTACATATTAGTAAGAAGTCTTTTTCTATATCAAAGTACAAGTATTCTAATATAACACCACCAAGTAGCATAAAAATGGGCCACAGATTAAACACCCTACTAAATAGCAATGGTCTAAAGTTATATATGTAGTATGTTAAACCTAAAGTTATAAAACTAATACCCGTGCAGAGATTTTTATTTTTCACAATAGTCCTCCTTAATTTAAAAAGATTTTATATGAAAGTGTTAATAATATATTTATTTTCTATTTTATAAATATATTACCTTGAATTATATATACTGGTAAACTGTAGATTAGAAAAATAAAAACCTAAGAAAATATCCCTAGGTTTTAAAAATTATTGTAAATGGATTAGCTTATTTTACCATATACTAGATTAAGAATATCATTAGTGTAAAGTGTTTCTTTTAAAAGTAATTCTTCAGATACCTTAACTAATAAATCTAAATTGTTATTTAAGGTGTTTTTAACTTCTGTATATAATTCATCCAGTACAGATTTACATTCTTCTAATACTACTGTAGTATAATAATCAGTAGGTATTCCTTGCATTTCTGAAAGTCTTAAAAGACCTAGAGATTTTCCCATACCATATTCACATACCATATTATTAACTATATTGGTAGTTTTCTTTAAATCATTGAATGCTCCTGTAGTAATTTTTTCTTCACCAAATATAATTTCTTCAGCTGCTCTTCCACCTAATAAAACCATTATTTTTCTTTTCAAGTAATCTAAATTATGATAGGTGTTATCTTCACCTATAGTTAGAGTATAGCCACCAGCACCATTAGACGTAGGAATTATGGTTATCTTAGAGATTTTTTCCTCCGGTAACATTAAGTGTGAAATTAAAGCATGTCCGACTTCGTGATAAGCAGTAATTTTCATATCTTCCGCTTTAAGAGCTTCTTTATCTAATTTTTCATGACCAGCAATAACTATTGAAAAAGCTTTATCCAAATGGGTTGCAGTGATATATGGAGCCTCTTCTTTACATGCAATTATAGCAGCTTCGTTTACCAAATTTTCTAGTTTAGCACCAGAGAAATAGGCTGTGTTATGAGCAATATCTCTTATGTTCATATCACTAACAGGCTTATTTTTTAAATGAAGGTTTAATATTTTTTCTCTTGCATTAATATCTGGAAGAGATACTTCTATATGTCTATCAAATCTACCAGGTCTTAAAAGGGCTTCATCTAATATATCAAGTCTATTAGTAGCAGCTATAACTACAATACCATCACTTTCCTTAAATCCTGACATTTCAGTTAGAAGAGCATTTAAGGTTTGATCCTTTTCATCAGAATTACCAGCTTTATTAGAACTACGTTGCTTACCTATAGCATCTATCTCATCAATAAAGATAACAGCTTTACCATGGGACTTAGCTTTCTTAAATAAATTTCTTATTCTACTAGCTCCAACTCCGACATACATCTGAACAAAGTCAGAACCGGATACAGCATAAAAAGGAACTTTAGCTTCACCAGCTATAGCTTTAGCTAGTAGGGTTTTTCCAGTTCCAGGATCACCATAAAGAATTACACCCTTAGGCATTCTTGCACCATAAGAAGCATATTTTTCTGGATTTTTAAGAAAATCTACTATATCCTTTAAACTTTCTTTAGCTTCATCATTACCTGCTACAGAATTAAAGTTAAATTTATCCTTAGAAACACTTTGTCCATCAATTGCGTTAATAGATGTCATTGATCCACCAGAACTATTTCTTTTTATAGCCATAAATATAGTAGTTATAGCAGAAATACTAAGGAATATAACTGCTATACGTTGATTTGTTGGCAAAGTGGATGAACTTTCAACGGTAACGCCTTCTTTTAAAAGAGTTTCTTTAAGGGTATAACTATTAGGATTATCTGTAGAATATTTATTTCCAGATTTATCTATAACAGTAATTTTAGGTGTTTGAGACATGGATACTTTGGATATTTTATTACTTTCTAAATCAAGTAAAAAATCTGAATAAGTTTTGTAGGGGATCGTAGATGAACCTACATTTAAAAGAACTAAAGCTACAATAGACAATACTAATATACTTAGTGGAATTATAATTAAATTCTTTTTAATTTTATCTATCAATAATCTTACCTCCTTAAAATTTGTATATATAAAATATAATTTAATATATACAATATATAATGATTAGAAAATTAAATATTATCTATAAAAAGATTATTTGATGCTGTAATTAGTATTATACAAAATTTAAAACTAAAGTCCATAAATTGACCTAATAATTGTAAATGTAACTTATGGTAGAATTGTAAAGGCAAATAATAGAGTATATAATAGCAAAATATACCTAGTTACATTGAAATGTAGCTAGGTATATTATAAATAGGGAATCCCCTAATAAAGTTATATTTAACTTATATAATGCTTAATTCAAAGCTGATTTTTAACTATTTCACCATCAATCATTACAAATTTAACTGTGTTTCTAAGGTCAAAAGGATGTCCACTATATATAATAATGTCAGCATCTTTTCCTATTTCAATGCTACCAACTCTGTGGTCAGCATTTATTGCACGAGCTGGGTTTATTGTAATAGATCTTAATGCTTCTTCCTCATCCATTCCTTCTCTAGTAGCAAGGGCAGCACATAGAGATATATATTGGAGTGGAATTACAGGGTGATCTGTCATGATTGAAACTTTTATTCCGGCTTTGTTTAAAATCATAGGAGTTTTAAATGTTCGATTTTTAAGTTCTACCTTGCTTCTATCAGATAAGCTTGGCCCTATAATTATAGATTTTATATGTTCATCTTTAAGACTTTCAGTTATTAAATGTCCTTCAGTACAATGTTCTAGAGAAAGGTCTAAATCAAATTCCTTAGCTATTCTAATAGCAGTAAGAATATCATCAGCTCTGTGAGCATGAGATTTCAATGGAATTTCCTTTCTAATGACTTTTGCTAAGGCTTCTAACTTCATGTCAAAGTCAGGAGCTTTATCTATACCATTTTTGAAGGCTTCTTGTTTTTCTACATAGTTTTTGGCTTTTATTAAATTTTCACGAAGGATAGCCGCAGTGGCCATTCTAGTACTTGGGGTAGCTTTTTTACTGCTATAAAATCGCTTAGGATTTTCCCCAAAGGCAGATTTCATGGCAGTACAATCATTTATAACCATGTCATCTATAGTTTTTCCATGAGTTTTCATAGTTGCGAAGGTTCCACCAATTACATTAGCACTTCCAGGACCAGTAGCTACAGTAGTAATACCTGCATCTAGAGCTTCTTCAAAACATCTGTCCACAGGATTTATTGCATCTATAGCTCTAAGATGAGGTGTAACAGGATCAGTAATTTCATTTCCATCATTACCTTCAAAGCCTAGTCCATCTTCCCACATTCCAATATGGCAATGAGCATCAATAATGCCAGGCATTAAAAAACCATTATTTCCATCAATAATTTCGCTATTTCCAGGAATCGACACATTAGAACCGAAATTGCATATTTTACCATTATCAATTAGAATGACTCCATTTTCGATAATTTCATCTTCAGTCATAGTGTGGATAGTAACATTTTTAATAGCTATCATTTAATCACTCCTAAAATAAAAGTTTTATTTCATAGTATTACTTTAATTGTAACATATTAGTAAAATAATTTGGAGGAATTAATCCAGTTTTTATTCCTTGAATAACTAACATATATGTGCAAGTTGTATCAAATCTTGCATCATGATATTTAGATGATTCACCAAAAAGGGAAGTACATTTATTTTGAAGAAAATCCTTTTTAAGGTTTAGAAAATTTACAACTTCTCCAAGGGAAGGGTTCTTTAATAAACCTCTAGAATTAGTAGCCTTACATATTTCTTTATAATATGCCATGGTACAAAATGAACCTTTAGGATTAAAAGGAATATCTAAAAATTCCAGTTCACTTTTTAAAAATTTGATATCAAATTGAACGTTATGGCCAATAATTATATCACTATTGATAAAATCATCTATAAACTCTTCGCATGTATCTTCGAAATATTTTCCATTACTGAGATTATAGAGCTTTTCTAAAGAAAAGCCATGAATAGCTTCAGCACTTTCACTCATTTCTTCTACGGTAAAGAAATAGTTTTTACCTACCGTTGTCTGAGGTTTTGTACTAGTATCTACTGTAATATAAGATAGCTGACATATATTTCCGGGTTTTATATTTGTAGTTTCTGTATCAAAAAATAATAATTTCATAAACAAGTTCTCCTTAAATTCTTAATATAATATAAAATATATATTTACTAATTTTAGTCAATAAGTTAATAGTATAATTCTCTTAAAGTTATGTCAATATATTGAGTCGTTTTACAGTTCTACTTTTGGATAAATTAAATAAGTGATAGGACTAATAGACTAAATAACAAAAAAAATTATAAATAGAAAAATATTGAGGTGAATTTTTTAGGAGTTTAATTATATATTTAAAGAAAAATGAAAAGGTTTAATACGCAATGTAAAGGATTGTATGTGAACAAAAAGTGAAAAGTTAACACAAATATAATAAAAATTCGATAAAAAACTACATATATTAACTTATTATTAACAAAATTAATTATATTCATTGTTTTTATATTATGCTATAATGCAAATGTTGAGTACAATTAAAAAAGGGGGCTTATATTATATGAGTTTATTATTTGTAATACCTACTAATAAACAAAATAAAGAGGAGTTACTAAAAATACTTCAGCAGCATAAGGAAATAAGATTTGTGTCTTTAGTTGGTATTGACTTTTTAGGTAACGATACGGATGAAAAAATTCCTGTTAAAAATTTCATAGAAGATATTGATACATTTTTACATGGTACAGCTGTCCAGACAGACGGATCATCTGTAATTTTACCTGGAATAGCTACCCTTAATAATGCAAAGGTAGATATGAAGGTTGATTTAACTTGTAATTGGTTTGTAGATTATAATTATGATTATATAGATGAAGAAACAAAAAAACCTGTAGGAACTATTAGAATGCCTTGTCACTTATATCATGAAGATATTGCCGTGGATTCTAGATATATATTAAAAAATTCTGTAGATCACTTTAGAGCTTCAATGATGAAGTTATTTGAAGAAAATCCACAATTTTTAGCAAATTTTAACATAAACTATGATGAAATAGAGGATGTAAGCATTACATCAGCTACAGAATTAGAGTTTTGGGTAAATACTCCAAATGAATTAGCTGAAATAGAAGAATTATCAACGTCCCAAGTATTAAAGGAGCAATACTGGAAAAGAACTAAGGGTCCTGTAAGAACAGCATTAGAAAAATCTTTAGATTTATTAGCTAAATATGGACTAGAACCAGAAATGGGTCATAAAGAAGTAGGGGGAGTTAAAGCTAAGCTTTCTGAATCTGGAGTTCTAACCCATATCATGGAGCAATTGGAAGTGGATTGGAAATTTTCCACAGCTCTTCAAACTTGTGATAATGAACTTTTGGTAAGAGGCTTAATAAAAGAAACTTTTAGAAAGAATGGTCTTGAAGTTACATTTCAAGCTAAGCCAATTGAAGAAGTGGCAGGAAATGGAGAGCATTTACATGTAGGTGTTACTCTAAAACTTAAAAATGGTAAGGTGATGAATCTATTCCACAGCTATGCTGAAAAAGACTTTTTAAGTGAAATAGGATATGGAGCAATAATGGGAGTATTAAAGAATTATGAAGTAATAAATCCTTTTGTTTCTTCAAACTATGATGCATTACAAAGACTAAAACCAGGCTTTGAAGCTCCAGTATGTATAGTTACTTCATTAGGATTTACTAAGGATGTGCCTTCAAGAAATAGAACTATACTTGTAGGATTAGTAAGAGATGCAATTAATCCAATGGCTACTAGATTTGAGTTAAGGTCACCAAATCCAAATACAAATATTTATCTAGTATTATCTTCAGTTATAATATCTATGGTAGATGGAATAAGCTATGTAGTTAAAAATAATAGAAGTAGAGAAGAACTTTTGGCAGAGCTTTCTAAAAAGCCTGGAGTGAAAACTTCTTACTTAGAAGAAAATAGATGCTATAGAAGTGAAGAGGATGTATTTGAATTTTATACAGAAGAAGAAAGAGAAGAGTATTTTGGTAAGGCTCCAAGCACTGTGTATGAAAATTTATTAGCCTTTGATGATAAAGAAAGAGTACATGTTTTAACTAGAGACGGTGTAATAACTGATAAAGTAATTAAAGGATATAAAGAAGCAGTACTTGAAAGATGGACTACTGAGTTAGAACATAGAATTCTTCAAAACTATTCTAATGAAATTAGAAACATTAGAAGATCTAGTGGAGATGATTTTATGGAATATGATCTTGAAAAATGGAGTGAAATTAATAAGCTAAGAGAAAAACTTATGAAAGATAATTTTGTAAGTAAGAGCTTATTTACTCAGATGAGAGAAGCAATTAATGATAAAAATTATGAGGAACTATCAGAGTTACAATTAATTGTAGATGAAGATATGAGAATCTTAAGAAGGTTATATATGA
>Ga0213828_1003263_pt1 | contig 10873 bp, 9 predicted proteins | sample MC6MC0897MG_FD_180664 | JGI IMG/M metagenome (GOLD analysis project Ga0213828, IMG submission 180664) | Enriched soil aggregate microbial communities from Iowa State University, Ames, United States - MC6-MC0897-MG | ecosystem: Environmental > Terrestrial > Soil > Unclassified | place: USA: Iowa...
CATTTCTTTTATATAAACAATTATTTATGCCTACTATTGAGCTACGATATCCTTTAATAATTATGTTTGTATGTGGAAATGTAGCCTTCTTTATATTTGACTATGTTCTTACAGTATTCATAAATAGTGTGAGAACTAAAAAATTTAAAATATAAGGACATAATATTTAAATTCCTTGACATATACTTCACTCTTAATGTATAATTTTTAAAAACTTAATTATTTATTGCAGTGATGAGGAGTAGTAATATAATTACTTATTTAAAGAGAGCTACAGCTTGGTGTAATGTAGTAATAAGCTTATATGAACTTGCCTTGGAGCTTACTTGTTAAAAGCAAGTACGGATTTAACCGTTATATTATCAAGGGAGACCTTTATGGTCTAAATAGAGTGGTACCGCGGAATTATAGTTTTCGTCTCTTTCATGAGAGATGAAGACTTTTTTTATTTAAAATAATATTTGATGTTTATCAAACAAGGAGGATTACTATGGCTAAATATGGAACTGCTATAGATAAAAAATGGCAGGAAAAATGGGAAAAAACAAACCTATATAAATTTGATGAAAACAATATGGATAAAAAATTATACGTCCTTGAAATGTTCTCATACCCATCAGGAAGCCAATTACATGCAGGACACTGGTTTAACTACGGACCAGTAGATTCATGGGCTAGAATGAAGAGAATGCAAGGATATAACGTATTTCAACCAATGGGCTTTGATGCTTTTGGTCTTCCAGCAGAAAACTATGCAATTAAAACTGGAATACATCCCAAAGATTCCACAGATAAAAACATTGAAACTATGGAAAAACAACTTAAAGCAATGGGAGCAATGTTCAACTGGGAAAATGAAGTTGTTACTTGTAGACCAGATTATTATAAATGGACTCAATGGTTATTCCTAAAATTATATGAAAAAGATCTTGCTTACAGAAAGAATGCTCCAGTAAACTGGTGCCCTAGCTGTAACACAGTGCTTGCAAATGAGCAAGTTATAGAAGGTCATTGTGAAAGATGCGAAAGTGAAGTAACAAAGAAAAACTTAACTCAATGGTTCCTTAAAATCACAGACTATGCAGATGAGCTTTTAGAAAAACTTGATGATCTTGATTGGCCAGAAAAAACTAAATCTATGCAAAAACACTGGATTGGTAGATCAATTGGTTCTGAAGTAACTTTCAAAGTTAAGGATTCTAATATTGAATTCAGCACATTTACCACAAGAGTTGATACTTTATTTGGAGTTAGTTACGTTGTTCTTGCTCCTGAAAATGAATTAGTTGAAAAGCTTACTACAGAAGAAAATAAAGCTGCTGTTGAAGCTTATAAAGAAGCATCTGCAAAGCAAACTGATATAGAAAGACAATCTATTTCTAGAGAAAAAACAGGAGTATTCACCGGTTCATATGCTATAAATCCAATAAACAACCGTGTTATTCCAATATGGGTTGGCGACTATGTACTTAATACCTACGGTACAGGTGCAGTAATGGCAGTTCCAGCTCATGATGATCGTGACTATACTTTTGCACAAAAATATAATCTTCCTATAGAAAGAGTTATAGAAGGTGGAGATACTCTCCCATTCACTGAATATGGTCCAATGATGAATAGTGGAAAGTTTGATGGACTTAAGGGAGAAGAAGCTAAGGATGCAGTAGTTGCAGACCTTGAAAAAATGGGTCTTGGTAAAAAACAAGTTAACTACAGACTACGTGACTGGCTAGTTTCTAGACAAAGATACTGGGGTGCTCCAATTCCAATGATTCACTGTGACAAGTGTGGAACTGTTCCAGTGCCAGAATCTCAATTGCCTGTAGAACTTCCATACAACGTAGCATTTGCACCAGACGGAAAATCTCCTCTTGCAAAATCTGAAGACTTCATAAATGTAACTTGCCCTAAGTGTGGAGGTGCTGCACACCGTGATGCAGATACTTTAGATACCTTTGTATGTTCATCTTTCTATTATCTAAGATATGCAGATAATAAAAATAGTGAAAAAGCTTTTGATAGTGAAATAATAAATAAGATGCTTCCAGTAGATAAATATGTAGGTGGTCCTGAACATGCTTGTATGCACCTTCTATATGCAAGATTTATCACTAAGGCTCTTAGAGATATGGGTCTTCTAAACTTTGATGAACCATTCCTATCATTAACTCACCAAGGCTTAATCCTAGGACCTGATGGACAAAAAATGAGTAAATCTAAAGGAAATACAATATCTCCTGATGACTACATTAAAGAATATGGTTCTGACGTATTTAGAATGTACCTAATGTTTGGATTTGGATACACTGATGGCGGTGCTTGGAGTGATGATGGACTAAAATCTATCGGTAGATTTGTAGATAGAATAGAAAGAACTCTCGATACATCAATTTCAGAAATCAACTGTAATAAAGCTACTAAAGATGCTATGGAAGCACCTGAAAAAGAACTTAACTATTGGAGACACTTTGCAATTAGAGGTGTTAGTGAAGATGCAGAAAAGCTTCAATTTAACACTGCCATTGCAAGACTTATGGAGCTTACCAATGCTCTTAATAAATATCTAAATGAAGAAATTAAAAATACTGTATTCTTAAAAGAAGTATTAGTTGATTATATTAAGCTTTTATCTCCTTTTGCTCCACACTTCAGTGAAGAACAATGGGAAAACCTTGGAATGGGATATTCCGTATTTAATGAAAAATGGCCAGAATTTAATCCGGCTGCTTTAGTTAAAGATGAAGTAGAAATTGCTATTCAAATCAATGGTAAAATTAAAGCTAAAATAAACGTTGCAACTTCTTCTTCTGAGGATGAAATAAAAGAAGCATCTTTAAATGATGAAACAATAAAATCTAACCTTGAAGGAAAAACTGTAAGAAAAGTTATAGTTATTAAAGGTAGACTTGTAAATATAGTAGCTAATTAATATAATTATAAAAAACAGAGGAAAAAATCCTCTGTTTTATTTTTCACTATGATTTATTGGTAATTTCTTTTCACTATCATCAGAATTTTTACCTTCTCTTATAGTTATGCAACTATGTCTTGCCTCTTTTTCTTTTATGGCAACTGGCCTCACATAAATATCATCATGCCATATCTTTATTAAATAGGTCTTATTTGGTGGTAGTGGACCAAATAAAAATTGACCATATTCATCTGTAAAAGTATGTGTTATAGGTAATATGCTTAATGGGTCATTTGGATCTTGAAGTATGATTAACTTTACTACAGCATCACTTACTGGTTTATTATTTTTATCAATTACTCTACCATAGATAACACATCTGTTATCATCACCAGTTTCAACTTTAGCATCTACATACTTATCTCCATAAGTAGTTGATTGAAATTTAATTAATTGTTCGCTCATTTTATCCCTCACCAAATATTGCTTATATCATCATATGGGAATATAAAACTTTTGTACCAATGAATTAATTATTTAAACCTTTCAAGAACCTTTTTAGTTTCTTCTAATAGGCTTGTAAGCTCAAATACATCTCCTACTTCTAATAATTTATTAAGCTCTTCTGTAAACCTTGATGCCTCTCCAGTTTTCCCCATAGAAGATATAGTTAAAATATTCTCCACTATATTACTTACTAAGGAAGATTTTACCTCAAATAACTTCTGAGCGTCTTTTATCTCATCTTTTATTGCTAACATTTCTGTATCTAAGTTAAAGGCAGCATCTGCTGCACTTTTAAGCTTCCCTTTAATATCCATTGGTATAGCATGCTTATATTTATAATTTAAAGAATGCTCTACGGTAGCCCAAAAGTTCATTGCCAAAGTTCTTATTTGAAACTCAGCCAAGACTTCACACATTCCAGATGCCATATTTACTGGATACTTTATAATCATGTGATAACTTCTATAGCCACTAGATTTTACATTAGTAACATAATCCTTCTCATAAATTATATTCATGTCTTTTCTTTCACGTATTATATTTACTACTTTATCTATATCATCTACAAATTGGCACATGATTCTTAATCCAGAAATGTCTTCCATTTCATACTGAATTCTATCCAAAGGTATATCAAATTTATTAGCTTTCTCTAGTATACTAGAAACCTCTTTAACCCTACCCGTTACAAATTCTATAGGTGAGTATTCATTTTTCTTTCTTAATTCTCTTCTTATACTTCTAAACTTTACTTTTAATTCCTCTACTGCTTGGTCGTATGGAATTAAAAAACTCTTCCATTCAATAACTGCCATATATGTCATTCCTTTACTAACCAATTCTATTAATCCGTATTTAATTATATCATATAATGGTATATTTTATGTTATTTTATATGACTTTTATTGAAGTTTTTATTAATCTAAAATCTTTATAGGAGTAAAATCTATATAATCACAAGAGGTTAAAATATACTCAACCCCATCTTTTTCTCCTTCAAAAACATTTAAAAGTCCTCCACCATGAAGATGTCCATAGATTACCTTATCCACTTCATATTCCTTAAACATTTCTAAAAACTCATTTTCCTGCATATTAGGAAATATAGGTGGATAGTGAATCATACATATTATTTTTTTATAACCACTTTTTATGGCTGTATCCAAAGATAACTTTAATCTTATTAGTTCTCTTTCATAGATTTTTTTATCATGGGAATTAAATTTAGGATTGTTCTTTAAAACCCATCCTCTACTTCCACATATAGCATAATCCTCATATGCGAAAAAATTATTTTGGATAAACTCCATTCCCTGAAACATAGAATTAAGCTTAGTAATTCCTGTCCACCAATAGTCATGGTTTCCTCTTACAAATATTTTTCTTCCTGGAAGATTATTTATAAATTCTAAATCCTCTCTGCCATTTTCCATATTCATAGACCATGAAATATCTCCTGCTACTAATACTGTATCTTCATCCTTCACAATCCTATTCCAATTCTCTTTTATTTTTTCATCATGATTACTCCACTTTTCTCCAAATATATCCATGGGTTTTTCTCCTGTGGAGGCTAGATGAAGATCTGAAATTGCATATAATGCCACTTAATCACCTACTATCTATTTCATAATCTTTTAATTAAAACTTATTTGTACTTATTATCTATCTCCATAATATAAGCTATAACCTTTGCCACTACATCATAAAGTTCATAAGGAATCTCACTATCTAAATCCACCTTAGTAAGCATATCTGCTAATTCATCATTATATACAATAGGCACATCACTTTTTTCTGCTTCTTCAAGAATTTTATCAGCTACATTACCCATACCCGCTGCTGTAACCTTTGGAGCATTTTGCCCATATTCATATTTTAAAGCTGCTGCTTTTTTTCTCTTTCTCTCTTCCATATAAGCACACTCCTAGCTAAACTCTAGTATTGATTGTAGTGAAATCATCATCTTCAAAAAAACTTCTGCAATTTGAAAAAGAAAAATCATGTTTTTTTTCTTTAATAAAAATATTAAACATATACTTACTATCCATTAGATCATTAATTAACTTTCCTTTAAATTTTTCTAAGAGCTTTACATAAGTAGCTTCACTTTCTATTTCAATAGTTGCTGAATTTTTATTAACAGTTAAATAAGCATCTACCTTTTCCATATTTACAGTAGCTACACTAGCTGCTATTTTTATATTTTCAGTATCTAACTTCTTCCCCTTACTTCTTTCATCCTTAATAATAAGCTTACAATCATATTCTTTGTCCTTCATATCCATTGGTACATTTAGAAAATAATAATTATTATTTATAGTATTAAACATTTTAAACTCTTGAAACTTAGTGTCTAGATTTTGAACCACATTACTGAAAGTACTAGGGTCTTTCTGAGATAACTTAATTATTTCCATTAAATTATTTTTTATTAAGGATATCTTTTCCCTTAGTTCCTCCTTTACCATAGTACTAGTTATACTCCTATCTATCATTGTGTCTGATTTAAGCTGCTTAAAGAGTTTATTAGGACTATCTACCTCTTCTTTTCCCTGGGATACCACTTTTCCCTGCAGATCATCTTCATCACTAATTATTCCTATTGTTCTTTCATTTATAATGTCACTAGAAGACTTTCCTCCTTTGTTTATCAACTTTTCTGAGGATAATATAGCTTCTTTATTTTCTAAGTTTTCCTTTATTGATGCCATAGTTTGAGATTTATCCTTTTCAGAATAAAATACTTTATCCCCCTCTTGAAAAGTTGAATTCTTATTAACACTGGCTTCTCCTTGTGAGTCTTTATTAATATTGCCAGTAATCTGCTCTTTAATAACATTAGCCGTTTCCTCTGTCTCGGGTAAAACACTGTATTGATTAGAGACAACCTTCGCAAAAGCTTTAATACTGTCCTCATTTAACTTTATATCTAGAGCTTTCATAACAAATATATCATCTATCTTTAAATTCTTAATTTCATTTAAAACTTTACCTAAAGTTGATTTTATTTGTTCAGCTTCTGGACTATTATTTTGTATTCCTTTAGCTTCTATATATTTATCAATAAATTTATTTAACTCCTTAGGAGAATTGTTGCTTTGATCTATAAATTCCTTAAGTCCCTTAATTTCTAAAAGATTTTCTTCTGTAATTGGAATATTGTTCTTAAGCATAGATTTTAATATAGGAATATCCTCTTTTCCTACAGGAAAATCTAAATTCTTAAGGAGTTCTTCCATTAATGGATCTTTAATAGCTGTATCCACATTGTTTCCTAGGTTATCTATAACATTTGATTCCAATATTCTAAGAAGGAATTTTCCTCCCTCAAATCCATCTAGTTGAAATTTAAACATATAGTCATCTAAATTTTCTTGAAGTATTTCTCCATCTACTCTTGCTGGAAATACCCTTCCATCAAGTAACTTTATTATAACATCAGTTGCACTTCCCTCTAACCTTAAAATTCTAGCAGAAAATGAATCTCCTTTTTTAAAGGTGAGTTTATTAAAATCATCCTTAGTTGTATAGTTTTGTACCATATTAATTTTCCATACATTTGACATACACTTCACCCCCTATTAAACTAATCGTATCATTTTCATTTTAGTGAAGTATATAACAAAAACAATGAGTATACCATAGGCATACTCATGAGTTTTTTTTACTAAGCTAACACTAATTTATAGAATTTTTTCTTTCCTCTTTTTATTAAGGCATATCCATCCTTTTCTAGGTAGCTTTCATTAAATGTTGCATTAACATCTTCTATTTTTATATCATTTATAGTAAGTCCACCTTGCTCTATAAGTCTTCTTCCTTCTTTTTTAGATGGAACAATACCTGTTTGTGTTATGATATCAAGAATTAAACCTGATTTCATATCTTCAGCAATTTCTACTGTAGGTACATTACTCATGTCTGCTCCGCCACTAAATAGAGCTTCTGCTGCTTTTTTAGCTCCATCTGCTTCATCTTCTCCATGGATAAGTTTTGTAACTTCATAAGCAAGAACCTTTTTAGCTTCATTAATTTCTGAACCTTCTAAAGCTGAAAGTCTTCTTACTTCATCCATTGGAACAAATGTTAGTAAGCATAGACACTTCTCTACATCTGCATCGTCAATGTTTCTCCAGTATTGGTAGAATTCAAATGGTGATGTTTTATTAGGATCAAGCCATACTGCTCCATTAGCTGTTTTACCCATCTTATTTCCTTCACTATTTGTAAGTAGTGAACATGTCATACCATAAGCTGACTTACCTTCTTTTCTTCTGATAAGTTCCATTCCAGCTAAGATATTTGACCACTGATCATCTCCACCTAATTCCATTGTACAATTATATTTTTTATTTAATACGTAGAAATCATATCCTTGCATTAACATGTAGTTAAATTCTAGGAAGGATAATCCTTTTTCTAATCTTTGCTTAAAGCACTCAGCAGTAAGCATTCTATTAACTGAGAAGTGTGAACCTATATCTCTTATAAAGTCTACATAATTTAAATCTAAAAGCCAATCTGCATTATTTTCTAGGATTGCTTTATCATCACTAAAATCTATTAACTTTGAAAGTTGACCCTTTATACATGATATATTGTGATCAATTTCCTCTTTAGTTAGCATTTTTCTCATATCAGTTCTGCCTGATGGGTCACCTATCATAGCAGTACCACCACCAACTAAAGCTATTGGTCTATGCCCTGCCTTTTGCATATGAGACATAAACATCATAGCAATAAAATGTCCTATATGAAGACTATCTGCTGTAGGGTCAAATCCTATATAAAAAGTTACCTTTTCTTTTTCAAATATTTCTTTCATTTCTTCTTCATGGGTTAATTGTTTTAAAAATCCACGTTCTTTAAGAACGTCATACACATTGTAATTTTTCATAACTTCCTCCAAAATCTTCTAATTTTTATTTTACTTTAATCTTCGGCTATAGTTCCCTTTTTCATATATAATTAATTATATTATTCATTTAGTTTATATTGTTTATGCTAGCTATATAAAACTCATATAAACTTTCATCTTATATAAATAGGTTATTTAGAGCTTTACTCCTTTTAACTATCTTAATACATCTTTAATATTTAAGAATATTAGAATAAATCCTCATCAAATTAATTAAGAAAAATTAAAAGTCCCTAGTATAAATATACTAGGGACGAAAATTTCCGTGGTACCACCCAAATTTATAATTTAAAATCTCTAAAGTGTTTTAAATTATTCTCTTCCTTAATAACGTTAGGAAACCGTAACAGCCTACTACTACTTCAACCTAAGACTCTAAAATGTATTTCATTAAACTCCTTTACTGATTTACACCAACCATCAGCTCTCTTTAAAATTCATTTAATTACTTCTTTTCTTCATCGTCTCTTACTATATTTTATTTTAAATACATATTACTATTATTATTATCATTTTTCAAGAGTAAATACTAATTTTCTCTAAACAACATATTTTTTAATAGTATCTGGTATATTATTTTCTTCACAACTAACGTTGGCATAAAAGTCAACTTTAAACTTTTCTGATAAATATTCTAACTTACTTAGTATTGAACTAAAATCATCTGCATCATTACATATGTCACTTAAAATACCGTCTATAAATATACTCTCCACATCGTAGTCCTTAGATATTATGCCACATATAAAACCATAAAAATCTTTGTAATTATGAATATTAAAGTCTTTCGAACATATAAACCTTATGTTCTTATGAATGCGTAGGAGCCCTCTAGTATCATCATCTATATATACTAGATTTCCTTTAGAGCTGTTTACCTTTGAATTAGCCAAATTCATTAATGCTTTTGTTTTCCCAGAGCCTTTTTCTTTACAAAATACTTGAATCATTTTAAACGCCCCCAAACTTTTTAATAAAATACATTAACTTTAATAGTTATATTATATAATATTCAGAATATTTTATCAATAGTTCCTATTAACTTATATATTTCTGTTATTTTAATTATATGTGAATAATTAGTACATTATTATTATTTTATACACATAAGAAATTAATCTTAGATATAATTGTTTAAAAATCATAAATAGTAAAAATGCCTTAAAGTTTACTTTCATTAAAATCTAGTAAACTTTAAGACATTTTATTATTTCACTGTTATATATTTGATGTTAATTTCTACTCTATACCTACAACATCATATCCTTCTTCTTCTATAGTAGCTCTTAAAACATCTTCACTTTCAGTAGCTTCTACTAAAGCATATTTTCCTTCTAAATTAACCTCTACTTCTGAAACTCCAGATAACTCTTCTAAAGCATTTTTTACGTGAGCTACACAGTTTTTACAGCTCATTCCTTCAATTAATATTTTCTTTTTCATATCTTTTTCCTCCTAAAATATTTATTAATATTTATCCGATGACTACCAGCTCTAATACTCCTATCTTCTTCAAAGTGGAAGTTAAGAGCTGCTACGTCCCTGGATAACGATTTCTAAAGCTTCATAGAAGCTAAGAACGCTGTTTATTATTTAATGTTATCATTAAAATTACCAATTACCTTGGAACCCGCATGAACAGAACAACTATTTAAATAGTTATATAGTTATATATTTCTATAGTTCCATAGAGAAAATTTAATATAGATATATTAAGCTTTAAATCTTCTAAGTCTTAATGCATTTAATAATACTGATACTGAGCTTAGGCTCATAGCTCCTGCAGCTATCATAGGGTTCAATAATGGGCCACCAAAAATGTGTAATACTCCCATAGCTACCGGTATACCTAAGACGTTATAACCAAAGGCCCAGAATAAGTTTTCCTTTATATTTTTAATCGTTGCTTTGCTTAGTTTTATAGCTGATATTACATCCATTAAGTCACTTCTCATAAGAACTATATCTGCTGATTCAATAGCTACATCTGTTCCAGATCCTATTGCTATTCCTATATCTGCCTGAGCAAGAGCTGGAGCATCATTAATACCATCACCAACCATACCTACTCTATTTCCACCTGCTTGAAGCTTCTTAACTTCATTTGCTTTATCCTCTGGTAAAACCTCAGATAATACTATATCTATACCAACTTGTTTTGCAATGGCATCTGCTGTTCTCTTATTATCTCCAGTTATCATAGCTACTTTTATGCCCATTTTATGCAGACTTTCTATAGCATTTTTACTACTTCCTTTAACAGTATCTGCTACAGCTATAATTCCAGCAAGATTTCCATCTATAGCTATATACATTGGTGTTTTTCCCTCCGAAGCTAATCTATCAGAAATTTCATCTAAGCTTGAAATGTTAATATTCTTTTCCACCATAAGCTTCTTATTTCCTAAAAGAATATCTTTGCTATCTATTTCTACCTCTATACCGTGTCCCGGTATAGCATTAAATTTATCAATTGCTTTTAAACTTAAACCTTTTTCTTCTGCATCTTTAACAATAGCTTCACCAAGCGGATG
>Ga0213828_1003264_pt1 | contig 10871 bp, 10 predicted proteins | sample MC6MC0897MG_FD_180664 | JGI IMG/M metagenome (GOLD analysis project Ga0213828, IMG submission 180664) | Enriched soil aggregate microbial communities from Iowa State University, Ames, United States - MC6-MC0897-MG | ecosystem: Environmental > Terrestrial > Soil > Unclassified | place: USA: Iowa...
TGATCATGCCGATGATGCCATAGACCATTGTGTAGCCGATGGCGATCAGGCCATAGACCGACCCGAGGGTCAGGCCGTTGACCAGTTGCTGCAGGAAAATACCATCCATAACGCAATCTCACCTGATTGAGATTGCACGAGCGCCGACCACGCAGGGCCCGGATGCAGCGGCCCTCGCAGCGCAGAACTGTGCACATCTACTGACAATGACAGGTACCGCGGGGCAACGGCCCGGGGCATCGCGCGCCCGGGCCGGATGCCGTTGTTATTGTTGTTTTTCCAGCTGGTGGTACTTGCCGTTGGCATCCCACTGGTAGACCACGTAGTCGGAGACGGTCAGGTCGCCCTTGCTGTCCCACTTCTTCTCGCCCATGACGGTCTTGACCGGGTTGGCCTTGAGCCACTTGGCGGCGTCCTCGCCCTTGTTCGACTTGGCGCCGTTGAACGCGGCGGCCAGGGCCTGGACCGAGGCGTAGGCATACAGGGTGTAGCCTTCAGGCTCGGTGCCGTTCTTGCGGAACTCCTCGACCACCGCCTTGCTGTCGGGCAGCAGGCGCGGGTCGGCGCCGAAGGTCATGTACACGCCATTGGTGTACTGGGCGCCGCCGGCGGTGGCCACCAGTTCGTCGGTGACGATGCCGTCGTCGGACATGAATGCCACGTCCTTCAGGCCCTGCTCGCGCAGCTGGCGCACCAGAGGGCCGGCCTCCGGGTGCAGGCCGCCGAAGTAGACGACATCGGCACCTGCGGCGCGGATCTTGGTGACAACGGCGCTAAAGTCTTTCTCGCCGCGGGTCAGGCCCTCGTACAGCACCGGGGTGACGCCGCGCTTGATCAGCTGGGCCTTGGTGGCGTCGGCCAGACCCTGGCCATAGGTGTCCTTGTCGTGCAGCACCACCACCTTCTTGCCCTTGAGCACGTCGACAATGTAGTTGCCGGCGACGATGCCCTGCTGGTCGTCACGGCCGCACATGCGGAACATCGCGGACAGGCCGCGCTCGGTCACTTGCGGGTTGGTGGAGCCGGGAGTGATGGCGATCACGCCGGCCTCATCGTAAACCTCGGAAGCGGGGATGGTGTTGGAGGAGCAGAAGTGACCGACCACGCCCGCCACCTTGTCCTGGTCGACCAGGCGGTTGGCCACGGATACTGCCTGCTTCGGCTCGCAAGCGTCATCGCCCTTGACCAGCACGATCTTCTCGCCGTTGACGCCGCCGGCCTTGTTGATCACGTCGGCCGCGGCCTGCGCACCTTTCATGTACTGCTCGCCAAACGCTGCGTTGGCTCCGGTCATCGGGCCCGCGACGCCGATCTTGATGTCGGCCTGAACATACGAAGAAACACCCAGTGCGGTGGCTACAGCCAGTGCCAGGAAACCTTTCTTGTAAAACGTCTGCGACATGAGGTGGTGCTCCTAGAATATTTTTTTTGGTTGGCACTACAACTTCTCAGCCCTGTGCTCCGAGCAAGGGCCGTGCCAGTGGTTTTGTCTTCCGGGAAAACACACGACAAGGGATGAACAGAGGCGACCGGCGGCCTTTTCTTTATTGAGCGTGCAACCGTCTGCCGCACGGCAAGTGGCACCCACACGCCTAGACAAGGAGCAACCATCGCCCGCCATCATTGCAACCCTCGCAAGTGTTAACGTGCAACCGCGCTGTAACAGCGGACGTCACCGAACTGCACACCACTGGTGCGCGACTGCTACAGGGAGCACTGTTTGAAGGCTAGCTGGCGCACGGTAAATTACCTGTCGCGGCCATGATCGCGGGCGATGCGGGAGCAGGCTTGCCCCGCGATGTGAGCACATGCAAAAGCAAAAGGCTGGCACAATAGCCGCCATTGCCCGCTTTGGAGCTTCCCCCTGATGAGCGAGAGCGCATTCGCCGAGCGCATCGTGCACAACCTGCTCGACACCGACTTCTACAAGCTCACGATGATGCAGGGCGTCCTGCACAACTACCCGGACGCCGATGTCGAATGGGAGTTTCGCTGCCGCAACGGCGAGGACCTGCGGCCCTACCTGGGCGAGATCCGCAACCAGCTCGAGCTGCTCAGCGAGCTGACCCTGGATGACGGCCAACTGGCCTTCCTCGAGCGCATCAGCTTCCTCAAGCCGGACTTCCTGCGCTTCCTGCGCCTGTTCCGCTTCAACCTGCGCTATGTGCGCATCGGCATCGAGAACGACCAACTGTTCCTGCGCCTGAAAGGCCCATGGCTGCATGTGATCCTGTTCGAAGTGCCGCTGCTGGCCATCATCAGCGAAGTGCGCAACCGCCACCTGCACCCGCGCATGCGCCTGGCCGAAGCCCGCGACCAGCTATATCGCAAGTTCGACTGGCTGCGCGCCCACGCCAGCGACGACGAACTGGCCGAACTGCAGGTAGCCGACTTCGGCACACGCCGGCGCTTCTCCAGCCGCGTGCAGGAAGACGTGGTGCGGGTGCTGCGCGATGAGTTCCCGGGCCGCTTCGTCGGCACCAGCAACGTCGACCTGGCATGGAAGCTGGATATCAAGCCCCTGGGCACCATGGCCCACGAATGGATCATGGCCCACCAGCAGCTAGGCCCACGGCTGATCGACAGCCAGATCGCCGCCCTGGACTGCTGGGTGCGCGAGTACCGTGGGCTGCTCGGCATCGCCCTGACCGACTGCATCACCATGGATGCCTTCCTGAAGGATTTCGACCTGTACTTCGCCAAGCTGTTCGATGGCCTGCGCCACGACTCGGGCGAGCCGGTGGCCTGGGCGGAAAAGGCCATCGCCCATTATCAGAAGCTCGGTATCGACCCGATGACCAAGACCCTGGTGTTCTCCGATGGCCTGAACCTGACCCGCTCGCTGGAAATCTTCCGTGCCTTGCGCGGGCGCATCAACGTCAGCTTCGGCATTGGCACCAACCTGACCTGCGACATCCCCGGCGTGGCGCCCATGAACATCGTCCTTAAAATGACCGACTGCAACGGCTCGCCGGTGGCGAAGATCTCCGACGAAGCCGCCAAGACGCAGTGCCGTGACGAAAACTTCGTCGCTTACATGCGCCACGTATTCAAAGTCCCCAGCAAGGAGTAACCCATGCAAGCCGTTCAGCAAGAGATTGCCCGGGCGCTCAAGGTGCAGCCGCCATTCGCCGATGCTGCCGCCCTTGAGCAGGAAGTGGCCCGGCGCGTGGCGTTCATCAAGGACTGCCTGGCCAATGCCCGGCTCAAGACCCTGGTGCTGGGCATCAGTGGCGGTGTCGACTCGTTGACCGCCGCCCTGCTCGCGCAGCGCGCCATCAGCGAGCTGCGCGACGAAACCGGCGACAAGGCATATACCTTCATCGCCGTGCGCCTGCCGTACCACGTGCAGCACGACGAGCACGACGCCCAGGCCTGCCTGGAGGTGATCAAGGCCGACGAGGTGCACACCATCGACATCGCGCCAGCCGTAAAGGCCTTGGCGGCGGAGGTCGAGGAACTGAAAAACGGCTCGCCGACCCTGGTCGACTTCGTCGTTGGCAACATCAAGGCGCGCACGCGCATGGTCGCCCAATACACCGTCGCCGGTGCTCGTGCGGGCCTGGTGATCGGCACGGATCACGCGGCCGAAGCGGTGATGGGCTTCTTCACCAAGTTCGGTGACGGGGCCTGCGACCTGGCGCCGCTGAGCGGGCTGGTGAAAAACCAGGTGCGGGCCATTGCGCGCAGCTTCGGCGCGCCGGAATCGCTGGTGGAAAAAGTACCGACCGCGGACCTCGAAGACCTCGAACCGGGCAAGCCGGACGAAGCGTCCCACGGCGTGACCTACCAGCAGATCGACGCCTTCCTGCACGGTGAGCCGGTGAGCCAGGAGGCGTTCGACATCATCGTCGCCACCTACCGCAAGACCCAGCACAAGCGCGAGCTGCCGTTCGCCCCTTGATCCGGCTATGAAAACAACTGTGGGAGCGTGCCTGCCCTGCGATGACGTTGGTGGTTTCACCTTCGCCATCGCGGGGCAAGCCCGCTCCCACAAGGGTACTGCGTCAGGCGTCGCTTACTTGACGACGACCTTGCCCTTCATCATCGAGATGTGGCCCGGGAAGGTGCAGAAGAAGCTGTAGTCGCCGCCGGCTTCCAGCTTGGCGGTGTCGAGCTTGATGGTGTCTTTTTCACCGGCGCCGATCATTTTGGTGTGGCCGATGATCGCGGCGTTGTCGGCCTTGATGTAGTCCTTGTCCAGGCCTTGCGACATGCCCTCTTTGGCGATGGTGTCCATGTCGGCAGTCTTGCTGATGACCAGGTTGTGGCCCATGACGTTCTTCGGCAGGCTGCCACCGTGGGTCAGTTCGATCTCAACGGTCTTGCAGCTCTTGTCGATGGTGAATTCCTTGGTGTTAAACATCATCTGGTCGGTCGAGTCGACAGTCACCTTGCAGTCGGCGGCAAAGACGGAGGCGCTGGCGAGGGTCAGCAGGGATACCGCTACAGCTTTCGCAAACATCATGAATCTCCTTGGCAGGGTTTTATCAATTGCGAGACTGCCTGAAAACCGGACGCCCGTACCTGATATGGGTCAAGGGGTGTCAAGTCGCCAGCCAGTAGATTTGTTCAATGGATTGTATACAACCAATCAAAGTGCACATCATGCCCTCTTAATGGACGATGAGACAACCTCTCAATTAGGAGCAATGTCATGACATTGAGCAGCATGATGCGCAGCCTGCTGGCAGCCTACGCCTGTGGCGCGGCCGGTTCGGCGGTCTGCGAGTTCGCCCGCCCCGAATGATCCCCTTGGAACCGACAGGCATGCGCCTTACCCTGTGCGCGCATGTAAAGGGAGATAAGCAATGCCTGTACGTTCCGTTTGTGTCTTCTGTGGCGCCAGCATCGGTGCCAACCCTGCCTACCGTGAAGCCGCCGTCGCCCTCGGCCAGGCCATCGCCCGCCGTGGCCTGACGCTGGTGTACGGCGGCGGCGCGGTCGGCCTGATGGGCACCGTCGCCGATGCCGCCATGGCGGCGGGTGGCGAGGTTGTCGGCATCATTCCTGAAAGCCTGATGAACGCCGAAATCGGCCACAAGGGCCTGACCCGCCTGGAGGTGGTGGACGGCATGCATGCGCGCAAGGCGCGCATGGCCGAACTCAGCGACGCCTTCATCGCCCTGCCGGGTGGCCTGGGTACGCTGGAGGAGCTGTTCGAGGTGTGGACCTGGGGGCAACTAGGCTATCACGCCAAGCCGCTGGGCCTGCTCGATGTGAATGGGTTCTATGCGAAGCTCGGCGGGTTCCTCGACCACATCGTCGAGGAAGGCTTCGTGCGGCCACAGCACCGGGCAATGCTGTTGCTCGGGGAGCGGCCGGATGAGTTGCTGGATGGGATGGACAGCTTCGTTGCGCCGGTGGTGCCGAAGTGGGTCGACAAGCAGCCTGATTGACCTGGAAGGGGCTGCTTTGCAGCCCTTTTATGATCAGCGCGGAATGACCGGCTGGCGCGGCTTCTTGCCCTTGCCGCCACCACCCTTGGCCGCTTCCTTGCGCTCCTTGGCCGCCTGCTGGTTGCGGGCGAACGCCTCGGCCTTGGCTTTCTCGCGCTTGTCCCACGGCTTGCTGCCATCGCTGGCGCGCGGCGGCAGGCCGGTGTGCTGGGTGAGGATCTTCTGGTCCTTGCCCACCTTGTGGCTGCCGGCCGGGGTCGAGTTCTTGCGCCGCGCACTCTGGTAAGTGTCGGTCGCCGGCTGGTGCAGCGGGATCAGCTGGTGCTTGCCTGGCCCGATCAGGTCGGCGCGCCCCATGCGCTGCAGCGCCTCGCGCAGCATCGGCCAGCCCTTCGGATCGTGATAACGCAGGAACGCCTTGTGCAAGCGGCGCTGCTCCTCGCTCTTGACGATCTCCACCCCTTCGCTCTTGTAGGTGACCTTGCGCAGCGGGTTCTTGCCCGAATGGTACATGGCGGTGGCCGAAGCCATCGGCGACGGATAGAACGCCTGCACCTGGTCGGCGCGGAAGCCATTGCCCTTGAGCCACAGGGCCAGGTTCATCATGTCTTCGTCGGTGGTACCCGGGTGGGCGGCGATGAAGTAAGGGATCAGGTACTGCTCCTTGCCCGCCTCTTTCGAGAACTTCTCGAACATGCGCTTGAAGCGGTCGTAGGTACCGATACCCGGCTTCATCATCTTGTCCAGCGGACCACGCTCGGTGTGCTCCGGGGCGATCTTCAGGTAACCACCGACGTGGTGGGTGACCAGCTCACGCACGTACTCCGGCGACTCGACCGCCAGGTCGTAGCGCAGGCCCGAGGCGATCAGGATCTTCTTGACCCCCGGCAGGGCACGAGCCTTGCGATACAGCTCGATCAGCGAGCTGTGGTCGGTGTTGAGGTTCTCGCAGATGCCCGGGAACACGCACGAAGGCTTGCGGCAGTGCTTCTCGATGTCGTGGCTCTTGCAGGCGATGCGGTACATGTTGGCGGTCGGGCCGCCGAGGTCGGAGACCACGCCGGTGAAGCCCGGCACCTTGTCGCGCATCTCCTCGATCTCGTGCAGGATCGACTCGTGGGAGCGGTTCTGGATGATCCGGCCTTCGTGCTCGGTGATCGAGCAGAAGGTGCAGCCACCGAAGCAGCCACGCATGATGTTCACCGAGAAGCGGATCATCTCGTAGGCCGGGATGCGCTCCTTGCCATACGCCGGGTGCGGGATGCGCGCATAGGGCATGCCGAACACATAGTCCATCTCTTCGGTGGTCATGGGAATGGGAGGCGGGTTGAACCACACGTCCACCTCGCCATGCTTCTGCACCAGGGCGCGGGCATTGCCCGGGTTGGTCTCCAGGTGCAGCACGCGGTTGGCGTGGGCATAGAGCACCGGGTCGTTGCGCACTTTCTCGAACGACGGCAGGCGGATCACCGACTTCTCGCGGGTGACGCTGGGGCTGTCGAGGATCTGCACGACCTTGGCTTCGTTCGGGTCTTCCTGGTCGCCCTTGGCCTGCTCGATGGCACAGGCCTGGGTGTCCTGGGTGTTCACGTACGGGTTGATGATCTTGTCGACCCGACCCGGACGGTCGATGCGCGTGGAGTCGATCTCGAACCAGCCCTGCGGGGTGTCGCGACGAATGAAGGCAGTGCCGCGCACGTCGGTGATGTGCTCGATGCGTTCACCCTGGGACAGGCGCTGGGCGACCTCGACAATCGCGCGTTCGGCGTTGCCGTACAGCAGGATGTCGGCGCTGGCGTCGACCAGGATCGAGTGGCGGACCTTGTCCTGCCAGTAGTCGTAATGAGCGATACGGCGCAGCGAGGCCTCGATGCCGCCGAGCACGATCGGCACATGCTTGTAGGCTTCCTTGCAGCGCTGGCTGTACACCAGGCTGGCTCGGTCCGGACGCTTGCCGGCCAGGCCGCCTGGCGTGTAGGCGTCGTCGGAACGGATTTTCTTGTCCGCGGTGTAGCGGTTGATCATCGAGTCCATGTTGCCCGCCGCGACCCCGAAGAACAGGTTCGGCTCGCCGAGCTTCATGAAGTCGTCCTTCGACTGCCAGTTCGGCTGGGCGATGATGCCCACCCGGAAGCCCTGGGCCTCGAGCAGGCGGCCGATGATGGCCATGCCGAACGATGCGTGGTCGACGTAGGCGTCACCGGTCACGATGATGATGTCGCAGGAATCCCAGCCGAGCTGATCCATCTCCTCCCTGCTCATCGGCAGGAACGGCGCTGGACCGAAGCATTCGGCCCAGTACTTGGGATAGTCGTAGAGTGGCTTGGCTGCTTGCATGTCAGTGACCGGTTCTAATGTGCAGGAAAATCGCGGGCGCGGAATATAGCACAAATTTTGACCAAATCCGACGGTGGTGGTCGGATTCATCTGTAGCTTCCACTGGCCCTATCGCCGGCAAGCCGGCTCCCACAGGAGCGCTGCTGCCGGGGATAGGCTCGGTGGTTACTCGTCGTCGTCGAAGTTGTACATGCCCGGTGCGAGGTTCTCGAAGCGGGTGTACTTGCCGATGAACGCCAGGCGAATGAAGCCGATGGGGCCGTTACGCTGCTTGCCGATGATGATCTCGGCCACGCCCTTGTGCTCGGTCTCGGGGTGATACACCTCGTCACGGTAGACGAACATGATCACGTCGGCGTCCTGCTCGATCGCACCCGATTCACGAAGGTCGGAGTTGACCGGGCGCTTGTTGGGGCGCTGCTCCAGGGAGCGGTTGAGCTGTGACAGGGCGATTACCGGGCAGTTGAATTCCTTGGCCAGCGCCTTGAGCGAGCGGGAGATCTCGGAAATCTCGTTGGTCCGGTTGTCACCGGCCGAACCCGGGATCTGCATCAGCTGCAGGTAGTCGACCATGATCATGGCGATCTCGCCGTGCTCGCGGGCCAGGCGGCGGGTGCGCGCACGCATTTCCGATGGGCTGATGCCGGCGGTATCGTCGATGAACAGCTTGCGGTCGTTCAGCAGGTTGACCGCCGAGGTCAGCCGCGGCCAGTCGTCGTCGTCCAGCTGACCGGAACGCACCTTGGTCTGGTCGATGCGCCCGAGCGACGACAGCATACGCATGATCAGCGATTCACCGGGCATCTCGAGGGAGAACACCAGCACCACCTTGTCGCTGCGCAACACGGCGTTTTCCACCAGGTTCATGGCGAAGGTGGTCTTGCCCATCGACGGACGGCCCGCGACGATGATCAGGTCGGCGGCCTGCAGGCCGCTGGTCTTTTCGTCCAGGTCGGTGAAACCGGTGGACACGCCGGTGATGTCGCTGTCGGAGTTGAACAGCGTGTCGATACGGTCGATGGCCATGGTCAACAACTCATTGACCCCCACCGGCCCGCCGGTCTTCGGCCGCGCCTCGGCGATCTGGAAGATCTGCCGTTCGGCGTCGTCGAGGATCTCTTCGGCGTTACGCCCCTGCGGGTTGAAGGCGTTGTCGGCGATATCGGTGCTGATGCTGATCAGCTGCCGCAGCGTGGCCCGCTCGCGGATGATCGCGGCGTAGGCCTTGATGTTGGCCACCGACGGGGTGTTCTTGGCCAGCTCGGCAAGGTAGGCCAGGCCGCCGACCTGGGTGGACACGCCTTCCTTGTCCAACTGCTCGTGCAGGGTGACCACGTCGAACGGCTGGTTCGCATCCACCAGCTTGTGGATGGCGCGGAAGATCAAGCGATGGTCATGCCGGTAGAAGTCGCCATCCGACACCTGATCCAGCACCCGCTCCCAGGCGTTGTTGTCCAGCATCAGGCCACCGAGCACGGCCTGTTCGGCCTCGATGGAATGCGGCGGCACCTTCAGGGCAGCGGTTTGCAGGTCGAGTTGTTCGGGGGTGGTGATCTCGTTCATGGCCACGAAAGAATTCTGGAAGATGAAAAAGACAAAGGGCACGGCCTGCAAGACAGGACCGTGCCCGATGTTAACCGCCTGGCCCGCGAGGGACCAGCCGATTACGCAGCTTAGGCAGCTACGACAACCACACGTACGGTGGCTTCAACGTCGCTGTGCAGGTGCACGGCTACGTCGTACTCGCCAACCTGACGAATGGTGCCGTTCGGCAGACGAACTTCAGCCTTGGCCACTTCAACGCCGGAGGCGGTCAGGGCGTCAGCGATGTCGTGGGTGCCGATCGAACCGAACAGCTTGCCTTCGTCGCCAGCGGTGGCAGTGATGGTCACTTCCAGCTCGGCCAGTTGGGCAGCGCGGCTTTCAGCCGACGATTTACGGTCAGCAGCTGCTTTTTCCAGCTCGGCGCGACGCTCTTCGAACGCAGCCAGGTTGGCGGCGTTGGCAACGGTGGCCTTGCCGAATGGCAGCAGGAAGTTACGGCCGTAACCAGCCTTAACTTTTACTTTGTCGCCCAGGTTGCCCAGGTTAGCGACTTTTTCCAGCAGGATCAGTTCCATTTGGTAAAACCTCTTAACTTTTAACCTTCACCGTTCGCGGAGTCATTCCCCTTGGGGGACTTGCGACCGCGAAAATCAATCAGGCTGTCGACAATGGCCAAAACCACCAGCAACGGATAAATCAGCTGCATGATCAGCGGTAGCGTCACGTACATGCCCACCAGCCAGAAACCGGCCAGTCGGCCCTGTGCCACCAGCCCATGCATCAAAGCGATGCCGGCCAGTACCAGTACCAGGCTCGAAGCCGATGCCAGGATGATGAACTGCGGCCCGATAAACGGAGCCACCACCATCACTGCCACCAAGACCGCCATGGTCTGTTTTGGCAACTTCAGGGCGCGAAACTCGCGACCGAAGCCTCCAGGGTTGTACAACGCTGCCTGCCAGTAGCGCGCCAGCACCAAGGCCAGCACACTGAACAATTGCACCGTCACTGCTGTGGAAGCGACCAGCACAGGGCGGATCAGCTCACCGGAGAGCACCGGCTGCCCCTCGATTTTCGGCATGGCTTCGGCAAACGCCTTGGCCAGCACATCGAAGGTTTGTGCCAGCGCCAGATCGAGCACGAGGCTGAAAGCCACGGCGAACACGGCACTGACCAGCAACACCCGGCTCCAGGGATGCTCGGCACGCAACATGGCGGCCAAGGCCAGGGCACCCGCAATCACCAGAAAGGTGATGGGATCGCCCATGACCCACACGGCCAGACCCGCCAGCAGGCCGCCGGCGATGACCGTTGTAGCATCCTTGAACCCACGCCGCAGCAGCACAAGGCTGCAGGCAGCGGCACTCAACCAGAACAGCAGCGGCAGTACCGCGCTGATGACCACCACGAGGGTGGCCTGCACACGACCGCGCATGATGAAACTTGCTAACGCTCGCATGCTAATCCCTTACTGCTTGTCGACGACCCGGTCTCAGCGGCCGTGGCTGTCGGTGTAGGGCAGCAGGGCCAGGAAGCGGGCGCGCTTGATAGCGGTAGCCAGCTGACGCTGATAACGAGCTTTGGTACCGG
>Ga0213828_1003267_pt1 | contig 10866 bp, 8 predicted proteins | sample MC6MC0897MG_FD_180664 | JGI IMG/M metagenome (GOLD analysis project Ga0213828, IMG submission 180664) | Enriched soil aggregate microbial communities from Iowa State University, Ames, United States - MC6-MC0897-MG | ecosystem: Environmental > Terrestrial > Soil > Unclassified | place: USA: Iowa...
TGTCCTTGGCACATTCCGACATCAGTTGACGACCGATTTCGGTCGAACCGGTGAAGGACAGTTTGCGCACGATCGGGTTGCTGGTCAGCTCGCTGCCGATGTCGCCGGCGCTGCCGGACACCACGCTGAACACGCCCGCAGGAATACCCGCGCGCTGGGCCAGTTCGGCAAGGGCAAAAGCGGAGAATGGAGTTTGCGAAGCAGGCTTGAGCACCATGGTGCAACCGGCGGCCAGTGCCGGGCCGGCTTTACGGGTGATCATCGCCGCCGGGAAGTTCCACGGGGTGATCGCCGCGGTCACGCCGATTGGCTGCTTGATCACGATCAGGCGCTTGTCTGGCTGGTGACCCGGAATCACGTCACCGTAGATGCGCTTGGCTTCTTCGGCGAACCACTCGATAAACGAAGCGGCGTAAACGATTTCGCCCTTGGCTTCGGCCAGCGGCTTGCCCTGCTCGAGGGTCATCAGGCGCGCGAGGTCGTCCTGGTTCTCGATCATCAGTTCGAACCAGCGACGCAGCTTGCCGGCACGTTCTTTGGCGGTCAGGGCACGCCAGGCCGGCAGCGCTTTGTCAGCGGCTTCGATGGCACGGCGGGTTTCGGCGGCGCCCATTTTTGGTACGGTACCGAGGATTTCGCCGGTGGCCGGGTTGTTGACCTTGATCGTCTGACCGTTGTCCGCATCGACCCAAGCGCCATCAATGAAGGCTTGCTGGCGGAACAACAGGGTGTCTTTAAGCTGCATGTCGGCTTTCCTTAACAGCACCGCGGCCTGCGCGGAGCAAATTATGATTGTAGAAAGGCGCCTCGCAAGGCTGCCGTCAGGGAAATCAGTGACCGGGTGTGGCGCATCGACAGTGCACGATTCGAAACACCGGCGCTTCAACGCCCGGTCAACGAGCGTTTGAAATCTCAAACGGATCGTAGGATCAAAGGGGTTAAAGGACAATAGGTCGTTCGAAAAAAAGAACAAAAACGGCGTGTTTGTGGAATTTTTCAGATCAACGAGCCAAAAGCCTCAGCCGCAACAAAACCATAGAACAGTCCCGAGAAAGCGCCAAGCGAGGGTTTTGCAGGACGTTACCGCTTTATGGAATGCAGCGATTTGCGCCGACACGCGCACTGACAATCCGTGCCAAAACCCAGCATGGACGCCCCGAGCCGACCTAGGTATGATGTCGCCCGCTGCACCAGTAGCTCAGCTGGATAGAGTACTGCCCTCCGAAGGCAGGGGTCGTGGGTTCGAATCCCGCCTGGTGCACCATTGATTTAAACGAGAAAGCCCCGGACTGTGATGGTCCGGGGCTTTTTTGTGGAAAACGGTTTCAATTGAAGTTGAGCGTGTCAGTTATTCGGTTTTACCGAACAACTGAACAAACGCCCGTTACTCCGTCGTCCAATCAAATTCGTCGTAATCATCGTCGTCCTCTTCCTCCTCAACCTCCTCTTCGAAAACCTCGTCTTCCTCAACGACATCTTCTTCCGGCTGATTGAGCAGAAACTCCTTACGCGTCTCGGTAATCGCTCGCCTCATCTCCTCGCCCTTCTCCGGGCAGTTGAGCAGTTGGGCGATGCGGTCAATTTTTGCTGCCACGTTGTCCTCCAGCGCATTGGCAATGTCCCGATAGTGCGCGTTTTTGCGGGGTAATGCCAAATGGCTGGGGGATCAGGCGGTCATTTTTTCTGCAACTGTTCGAGTCGGGCGTCGAGATCGGTGTTCGGGTAGCGTTTGTGCAGGTTGTTGAACAAGCTGTCGGCGGCTTGTGACTGGCCGGATTCGCGCAGGCGCAGGACTTCGCGCAGTTGTGCGTCGAGGCCGTTGGCCGGGGCAGCGGCGCGCTTGCTGAATTTGGCTTCATCGGCGCTGATGGCTTGATCTTGCATCGGCGCGGCCATTTCCATCATCGGCACGGGTGCCGGCATGGCGCCGGCCGGGGCGGACAATCGGTGCAGTTGCGCTGAGTCCGTTTCGTTCATAGGTACGGCAAGTTCGGGGGCTGGCGCGTAGTCATACTGGCGCAGCGGCTCAGGAGCGCGCTGTACCAGTGACAACATCAATGCCACGCCGACGAGGCTGGCGAACGCGACTTGCCAACGTGGTTTGCGGCAGACATCCAGCCAGCGTTGCCACAGGGTTGGTTTCGGCACAGGGGTTTGACGATGCGCAGCGTTGAGGATCAACGCATCCATGTGCGCTGGCGGTTCGGCATTGTGCTGTTCGCGCACATGCTTGATCAGCGGATCTTCGGGTGTCTGGCGGGCGTCAGTCATGTCAGTACCTCCTCGGCCAGCAGCCGACGCAGTTTTTGCTGGGCGTAGCGCAAGCGGCTTTTGACGGTTTCCAGCGGTGTTTCGGTGAGGCTGGCGATTTGCGCCAGATCGAGGTCGCCGTGGGCGCGCAGCAAGAACACTTCGCGCTGGTCGACGGGCAAGCTTTGCAGGGCGTTTTCCAGGCGCTGGCTGTCACGGCTGAGGCTGAGCAGTTGTTCGGGATCATTCGCTTCATCGCTGACGGCATGTGTCTGCTCGTCATAGCTGTCATGCAGCGGTTGTCGGGCGCCGTGTTTACGCCAGTGATCGATCAAGCGATTGCGCGCAATCTGGAATAGCCACGTACGAAAGGTCGCCCGGCCTTGTGGCTGACTGGCGCTGCGAATCAGGCTCAGCCAAGTCTCCTGAAATACTTCGTCGGCCAGTTCCGGTTTGCCGCTCAATCCGAGTAGAAACCGGTACAAGCCTTGGCGATGGCGCGCATACAAGATCTCGAACGCGGCGCCGTCGCCCTCGCGATAACGCGCCAGCAGCGATTCATCGCTGCTGGCGGTTGAGCTGTCTGCCGAGGCAAACAGCTGGCTGATAAAGCCTTTCAGACGACTCACTTATTCGATCCGTTGTTCAGTGGCCAACGCGTTCGATGCGGTTGAACTGCGCAAGCTCTGCGCCAATTCGACCAGTTGCACGAACTCGTTGCGCAGACCGAAGCGATCATCGCCGCGAGCGCCACGGGCCAATGCCTCGGTGTCTTTCAGGCTGAAGTCGCCGGTGTAGCGACCGTCCTTGAGCTGCTGGGAGAATGCGGCCACGGCGGCGGCGAAACGCAGATCTTCGCTGGCGGTTGCGACTTGGTTGGCGATCGGCCGCTCGATCAGCAGACTTTTCCCACCTTCAGGCTGTTGATAACGCACACGCAGCATCGCCAATTCTCCGCTTTTCCCGGAAACAACCGGCTCCGACTTGCCGTAACGCAGCGGCTCCAACCAGCCCTTCTCACCCGCCGGAACAATTTCGTACAGCGCGGTCACCGTGTGTCCTGCGCCGATTTCGCCGGCATCGACCTTGTCATTGCTGAAATCCTCACGCTTCAACGCACGGTTTTCGTAGCCGAGCAGGCGATATTCGCTGACCTGCGCCGGGTTGAATTCCACCTGCAGTTTGACGTTTTTTGCCACCACGGCGAGGGTCGAACTCAACTGATCCACCAACACTTTGCGCGCCTCGCGCAGATTATCGATATAGGCGTAGTTACCGTCGCCGGCGTCGGCCAGTTGCTCCATCAAGTGTTCATTGTAGTTATCCACACCGAAACCCAACGTCGTCAGCGAAATCCCGCTTTTGCGTTTATCCACAGCCATTTGTTTGAGGCTGTCGAAGTCGCTGACGCCGACATTGAAGTCGCCATCGGTGGCCAGGAGGATGCGGTTGATGCCTTTGGGGATGAAGGCTTGCTGCGCCATTTGGTAGGCCAATTCGATGCCTGACGCGCCAGCAGTCGAACCGCCCGCAGTCAATTGCTCAATGGCTGTACGAATTTTCTCTTTCTCGCGCCCGGAAGTCGGTTCAAGCACCACTCTGGATTCGCCGGCATACACCACCAGTGACACGCGTTCCTGATCGCGCAATTGATCGACCAGCAATTTCAGCGTGCTTTTGACCATCGGCAGGCCCTCGCGGCGATCCATCGAGCCGGACACATCGACCAGAAACACCAGATTGGCCGGGGCGAGTTCCGCCACCGCCCGGTCGGATGCCTTGATGCCGATGCGCAGCAGGCGGGTGTGCGGGTTCCACGGTGAGGTGGCCAGTTCAGTAGTCACGCCAAACGGCGAGCCATCGCTGGGCAGCGCGTAGTCATAAGGGAAGTAATTGACCATTTCCTCCAGCCGCACCGCGCCTTCCGGCGGCAGTCGGCCCTGATTGAGCAAGCGGCGGACGTTGGCATAAGCGCCCGTATCGACGTCGGCACTGAAAGTCGAAACCGGCGTCTCGGCGACGCTGTGGATCGGGTTAGCGGCCAACGCTTGATACTGCTCGCGCTGCGTATCGCGATAGCCCTGTGGATAACTTTCACTCAACGGCATCGGCGCACTGCCCGCATTGGGCATCCTGTACAGCGCGCGCTTGGCCATTGAGATGTCAGCCATGACCGCTTCCTGCTGAACCAGCACTTCAGGCTGCATCGGCGCTGGCACAGCAGCGGAATCGGGTGTGGACGAAGCACCGCAACCGGCGAGCGCCAGTAGCACAGCAACCGCAACAGGACGCAAAAGAGCAAGTGACATGGGGGCTGACCTCGGGATGAAATTGATCATTCATCCACTGAGACGGGCAGCCCTTTCAGTTCGGGTTAAACGCCACTGAAAATATTTTCAGCGGTGATAACGCCGCACCGCACTGCTGTTACGCAGGACATGGCCTTTGATTTTTTCCATCAGCTCGGCACGGGTCAGACCGGCCGGCAAGGCATCCGGCGCCAGATCCAGCGCGTAGATCTGGATGATGTAGTGGTGCGCACTGTCGCCCACGGGCGGGCACGGCCCCATGTAATGGGTGTTGCCCTTGCTGTTGGTGCCGCCGACACCCTCGAACGCGGATTTGGCGCCGACGCCCGCCGCGATCTGGTGCGTGGTGGCTTTGATGCCGTAATGAATCCAGTGATCGACGCCCAGGCCTTTCTGGCCGTCCGGGTCGTGCATCACGATCGCATAACTCTGGGTGCCGGCAGGCCCTGCGTTCCAGCTCAGGGCCGGCGACTGGTTCTTGCCGCCACAACCGGGCGCATCGCTGGCGGCTGCCGAGGTGAACAGGCGGTTATCGGAAACACCCGGAATGCTCAGGGTGAAACGCTCCTGGGCCTGCGCTGGAAACTGCACGCAAAGGGTGACGGCGAGGGCCGCCAGCCAGGGGTTGAGAGAGGTCAATCGGGTCATTCCGGGAGCACCTTGTGCAGTGGGGCCGTCGTCGGCCTGCAAACTATAGCTGTACCGTTCGTGCCGTGGCAGTGGCAAATGGCTGAACCTCGCACTACGACGCAAACTCACAAGAGAAATGCCTGCGAGGAAGTCGAACATGTCCCTGCACCGCGTCGCCCGTATCGCCGATGTCCCTGAAGACCGTGGCCTGCAAGTCGAAATCGGCGAGTGCAAGATTGTGCTGCTGCGCGTCGGTGAGCAGCTACGCGCCTTTCAAGGTGAATGCCCACATGCCGGGGCACCGCTGGCTGAGGGCGCGGTGTGTCACGGACGCCTGATCTGCCCGTGGCACAAGGCTGCGTTTCGCGCGGAGGACGGCGCGTTGTGCGAACCGCCGGCGCTCGACGGCCTTAAGCGCTATCCGCTGGAACTGCGTGGTGAGGAGGTCTGGGTCGACGATCAGCCGTTGCCGGATCCGCATGCACCTCCAGCGGATGATTCGCGGACTTTTGTAATCGTCGGTGCCGGGGCGGCAGGCACCGCGTGTGCAGCGGCGCTGCGGGAAAAGGGCTTTGGTGGCCGGATCGTGATGATTGACCGCGAGGCCGATGCCGGTTACGACCGTACGGTGCTGAGCAAATTTGTCCTCGCCGGGGAAATGCCACCCGAGGAAACGCCGCCGCTGCGAGATGAAACCTTCTATAAAGAGCAGCGCATCGAGCGACTGGAAAACCAAATCACCTCGCTGGATGCTGCAAACCAGACGTTGCATCTGAATGACGGTCAGTCCCTGCGCTATGACGCGGCCGTGCTCGCCACCGGCGGTGAACCCAATCCATTGGAATTGCCCGGCGCAGACCTCCCCCAGGTCTTCGTCCTGCGCTCCAAAGCCCAGGCAGAGCAAATAATGAATGCCGCTAAACCCGAGCAACGCGCGGTGATCATCGGCGACAGTTTCATCGCCCTCGAGTGCGCCTCGGCCCTGCGCCAATACGGCCTCGACGTCACGGTGCTGGCTCGCCACGCGATTCCCTTCGCTGCGCAATTCGGCGAAGCCGTGGGTAAAACGATTCGCGCGTTGCACGAAAAGAACGGGGTGAAATTCATCACCGAGCACGCAGCCACCGAAATCATCGGCGATGGCAAAGTCGAGGCCGTATTGCTGGACAATGGCCTGCGTCTTTCGGCGGATCTGGTGCTGGCCGGGGTCGGCGTGCACCCGGCCACCGAAGGTTTCGCGTCACTGCCGAGGGAAAAGGATCAGTCATTGCGCGTCGATGACGGCCTGCGTGTGAGCGAAAATCTGTGGGCCATCGGCGATATCGCTACGTTTCCGCTCCACGGCCAGTTGCAACGCATCGAGCACTGGCGCCTGGCTCAGCAACACGCGCGTATCGCCGCTGCCAATATGCTCGGTGGCGACGAACATTACCTCGACGTGCCGTTCTTCTGGACCTGGCATTTTGGCAAGAACTACGACTACCTGGGCCACGCCGAACATTGGGATGAGGTCGAGTTTCTCGGCGAGCCTGAACATCCGCCATTTATTGGTCTGTTCGGTAGAAACGGTATGGTAGTTGCCGCCGTGGCTTGCGAGAAAGAAAGAGCGATGGCGTTACTCACCGAGCGCATGAAGCAACCGCTGCCGATGGAAGAGGCTTGGGAACTGATCCGCGATTAGCGGCCGATTGATCGTTCCCACGCTCCTGCGTGGGAATGCAGCCGTGACGCTCCGCGTCACTGGACGCGGAGCGTCCCAAGAGGCATTCCCACGCAGAGCGTGGGAACGATCAAAGCCGGGTAAGGGGTTCGCGATTATCGTCATCCTCGGCATGCAGAAAGATCACGCGCGGATGCTCGAGCGGTGCCAATGGTGGAGGCAACTCTTCCTTTTGCACCGGCCAGAAATGCGTCACCACATGGCTGATGTCGCCTTCCTGATCGTTATGAATGGTCATCACCCCGGGCGTGCGCAGTTTCTGCAAGCGGTCATCGCAGAGTTTGAAACTCTTGCTCAGCCCTTCATCGTCAATCACCGGCGAAGGCAACCGACGCTGGGCGAAACTGCGACTCTTGCGCTGTTGATAACGCGCCCAACCAATCAGAATCACCGCGTTGACCAAGGCAATCCACAGATAAATCTGCAGGGTACCCAGCGCGTCGAACGCCGATTTATCGATCAGCGGGCCGCCCGCGTGAGTTTCGACCAGCGGCCACAAGCCACGGATCAGCAGAAACAGCAGGCCAACCCAGGCCACCACGGTGAGGATCACATCGATCACTACCAGAAAAGGCCGCTGGCGAGTCCGGATGATTTTCATTTGATGACCTCCTCTTCGTCGTCGCCGATCGGTTTGATGCCCCGGTCAGGACTGACCCAACGCGCACGTTTCTGATGTTGGCCGAACAGCACTTTGGGGAAGCTGACCAGCGTGGTCAGCAGGCTGATAAGCCAGAACACCAACGGATACCAGACCACCCAGAACATCGTGCGGCCCAATCCCGGCTCATAGCGCCGGTCGATGACGATGCTGACCGCGAACTGCACCAGACAGACAAACGCCAGCAGCAAACCGGTAAACGCCGGCGGCATCAGGTGATCCACCGCGATCGCCTCCGGCATGACCACAAATTTGCCAACGCCCCAGAAAATCACCGACAGCAGGAAGGTAAACGCCCAACCGGTCGACAGGCAGTATTCGAACAGCAGCGGCCACAGGTAACGATGGCGGTACTGCCAGATGCCACGGATGTTCTTGAACAACACTTCGGCGCCACCCTGCGCCCAGCGCAACCGCTGTTTCCACAAACCACCGAGGGTTTCCGGCATGAGGATCCAGCACAACGCGCGTGGCTCGTAGAAGATGCTCCAGTGATCGAGTTGCAGCTTCCAGCTGATGTCGATGTCCTCGGTGATCATGTCCGGGCTCCAGTAACCGACGCGGTTCAGCGCGGTACGGCGGAACGCGACGATCACTCCGGACACAGTAAAGATCCGCCCGAATACCCGTTGCGTACGCTTAATGAGCCCGATGATCGACGAGAACTCACCCACCTGCACCCGTCCGACCAGCGTCGAGCGTGTGCGTATCCGTGGGTTACCGGTCACCGCGCCGAGACGCGCGTTATCCAGCATCGGCGCAACCAGATACGCCGCTGTATTCGGTGCCAGCAGCGCATCACCGTCGATGCACACCAGATACTCACTGCGCGCAGCGATCGCCCCCATGCGCAGCGCGACAGCCTTGCCCTGGTTTTCCGCCAGATGCAGCACGCGCAGACGCGGATCTTCCTTGGCCAGCGCATCGAGCACTTCGGCGGTGTTGTCCTTTGAGCCGTCGTTGATCGCGATGACTTCGATGTTCGGGTAATGCTGGGCCAGCGCCGCGTGGATGGTGTCGGCGGCGTTGTCACCTTCGTTGTAGCAAGGGATCAGGATCGAGATCAGCGGTTCGCCTTCCAGTGGCGGCGGCAAGGTGTCGTCCTGCCACGGCCAGTGGCGCTCCCAGTGCAGCCAGAAATACAGGCCACCGGCGATCCACAACCCGGACATGAACAGTGGGTAGAAGAACACGAAGTCCATCAGGAACTGCCCGGTAACCAGGAAGATCAGCCCCAGCGGCACGCCGAGCACGAGCGCCAGAACAAGCAGGGCTAACAGTCTATCCAGCATGTTATGGATTCCATTTGTTGGAGAGCGCAGGCCTTACGGTTTTCAGGTCCGGCAGGTTGTCGAGGAAGTTGTCCGGGTAGTAGCCGAAACTGGTCGCGCCCTGACGCTTGAGACGGCCCATCCAATCGGCCAGATGCGCGCCGTCGATGTCGGCCTGATCCTTTTTCGTCCAGTCCCGCGCCTGCAACTCGAACACCGTGCGATCCAGCGCGCCGGGGCGTTTCTTGACCGTGGCCACCAGCGCTTCCAGCCACGGGCCGGACTCTGCCTGGGTCTGTTTTTCCATCAGCGGCATGGCCATCGGCGCTGTCCAGTCGTAGGTCACGAGGAAGTCATCGAGGTTCTGTGCGTACCACTCTTCGCTGTGTGGATTGAGCATCGGCTCGGCGAAAATATTGCGTGCGGTCTGCACCTGCGGGCCACGAATGGCGCGGACTTTGGCGGTCAGCTCGTTGGTGAAGTCGATGAGGTATCTGCTCTTGAAGCGCGTCCAGCGCTGCATCGCTGCCGGGTCGTCGCGAAGGGCGGCAATCGAACCCGGCAAACCTTGGGCGGCGTAGGCTTTCAAGGCTTCAGGGCTGGCGTCTTCGAAGTCCGACAGCAGCGCATCGTCGTGATAGAGGATGCCGTCGACCGAGGTCAGGCGCGCCACATCCTCGTAGATTTCACCGATGATCTGCCGCACCTCGGGATCGAAAGGCGACAGGCGCTGATACTGATTCGGGTCCACTGCGGTGATACCGGTATTCGGATCCCAGCGAGTTACCCGTGGCAGTTTCGAATCGAGGCCGAAACTCAGCACCGGCATCCACGCAAACACCTTCACATGGGCACGGGTGCGCAGTTGCCAGGCAACACGGTCGAAGATATCGGCGCGCACCGGCAGGTGACGGTTGGGAAAGTACAGCGAGTGCACCAGACCATCACCTTTCGGATCAGCGAAGGCCTGCAGGAACACCGTGTTGGCGCCCATGTCCGCCATGCGCTGCACCAGTTTGCCGAGGTTGATGTCTTGTTGCGCCGGGTCCGGGTCGTAGACGTTGTCCAGATCGACATGCACCACACGCATGGGCAGATCCGACTGCACGCCAACGATGCTGTTGGCGAAGTGCTCGCCGTCAGGGTCGGAGGCGACGAGGAAACGCGGGCTGCTCATCAGGTTGTCGAGGGCGTCGAGACCGTCGTCCAGCGTCAGGGCCATTTCATAGCCCTGCTCACCGACCACGGTCAGCGATGTGCCGTCCGCCGCGCCATACGGCCAGACCCAGACGCGGGGTTTCTTGCCGGTAGCCTTGCGGATTTTTTCCGCGATGTTGTTCACGTCGGTGCGAATCCGTGCCTGGAATTCGGCCTCGGATTCATAACGCTTGGTCAGCGGATCGTAGCGCCGCGTCGCGGCAGCAGGCTGCAGGTTGCCCTGCGGATTGGCCAGAATGCCTTTGTGATTGGCGTCGGTGTGCGCGGCGATTTCCACCAGACCCGATTGCGAGATTTCGCGAATCTGATCCCAGGTCAGGAAGTCGGAACGTGCGCGCGGGGCACCGGCGAAGTCCACCGGTTGATTGAGCGGCGTGTCGATCCAGCTGCCGACCGGCGCCAGCAGCGCGTGCCAGTTATAGGCGCGCAATACCGGCAGTACGCGGGTGTAGAAGCTCGAATAACCATCGTCGAAGCTGAGCAGGATCGCTTTCGCCGGCAGCTCCGGGCCGCCCTTGCGTGCGGCCATGATCTGGTCGACCGTGACCGGTTTGTAGCCGTTCTCACGCAGCCACGCGAGCTGTTCAATCATGCGCTCGGTGCGCACCGCCACCACCGCCTGATCGGGGTCACGGTCTTCGACGTCGTGATAGGCAATGCCGAGCACGTGGTTTTTCGGCCACGGTTTTTCGCTGGCCGCCAGCGGACGCTCGGACGGCGGCGCGAAGGCCGGAGCTTGCTGGGCGCAGGCGCTGACCAGCAGCGCTCCCAGCAGAAGGATGAAACGCGAAATCAAAGGCATCTTCA
>Ga0213828_1003270_pt1 | contig 10852 bp, 10 predicted proteins | sample MC6MC0897MG_FD_180664 | JGI IMG/M metagenome (GOLD analysis project Ga0213828, IMG submission 180664) | Enriched soil aggregate microbial communities from Iowa State University, Ames, United States - MC6-MC0897-MG | ecosystem: Environmental > Terrestrial > Soil > Unclassified | place: USA: Iowa...
TTGTTTGCCAGTTATTATATAACTGTCGTTGATGACGGAGCCGAGCCCTCCGACGCGCGACCAAAGCTTGAACCATCCCTGTCGAATCCGTAACGTCCCCGGATATAATCCGGTTATAAACCGTTCGGACAACGCTGCACAAGGCAGGTTGTAAATGAACATCGTATGAGTAGATGCTCACTGGCATGTGTTACTATTATAAAATAAATAGCTTAAAACATCAAGTAGAGACACTTTATAAATTAGATCAGCGTTCTTATAGAAGCCTAGGAAAAGTTGAACATCTCTACTTTTCTAACATTCTTGTTTATCGCGATTTTTTTTCCTTTGAAGAAGTCTTTCCTCTAAATTGCTTGTGCCGATTATAACGCCTGAAATAATAATTAAACTGCCGATAAATTGTTGCAGTGTAATGATTTCATGTAAAAATAAGGCCGCTCCAATGAGTGCGAATATGGTATTAAAATTCACAAAAATAGCGGATTCCGCTGCACCAATGTGTTTTATACATAAGTTATATAGTGTATGTCCGATCGAAGTGGCTAAAATGGCGGACATGAAAAATACGAGCCATATGAACGGGCTGAAGGATACAAAAGCCCCGTAGCTTCGAAGGCTTATAGCGAATGTGAAAATTAATAAGAGTGATGAGCCTATGAGAAGCATCCAGCCTGTCATCAGCATGGGCGAGATGACTTCCGTGGCACGGCGAATTGCAATAAAGCTAAAGGCCTGCAAAAAGAATGACATAAAGACGAGAAAATCACCTAGCTGTAAATTCGTTAGCTCGGTAATGTCGTCCACCACTGCGAATAGCACGCCAACTCCACCAAGTGCAAAGCCAGTTAATTTAGATTTTGTCATAACCGTATCTTTAAATAATACGGCAATAAGTGCCGTGAAAAGTGGACTTAAACCACTAATAATGGCTGTTTTCATGGCTGTTGTTTGAACGATGCCATATGCTAAAAAGACATGGTGACAAATGACGCCGAAAAAACAACCAATGAATATGTACTTAAATGGCATTCCTTTTACATAAAGCGGCTGCTTCGTTAGCTTTAAAATAATAAAAATCGTAATAGCTGCAAGAAAAATACGCGCCGTTTGTATCGTTAATGGATCGCCATTGGAAACAATTACTTTTAGCCATGTAACATTCATGCCCCAAAGAAACATAACGAAAACTAAAATGGAATAAACCTTTGCATTTGCCAAGTCATCACCTCCTGTTTTATTCGATCGCAAGATAAGTAGCCTCTCTATGTTCAATGGGACATCAGGCTAACACCTGCAGCAGGACCCAAATTGAAATTTCCCTCAATAAAGGAGCATTTATAATAAGTCTAGTAGACTATTCATAAGAAAGTAGGCCGCCAGGAAAGACATCGCCTTCCAAACAGCCTACCATACTTCATACCCTTCGTTAAGCAGTTCTCACCTTTTGATAAATGTATGTTCCATCTTTCATTTCATCAAGCTGTACGGGGTCACCGATTTGTACACTTTCTTGAATGCGCACTGTTAGCTTGGCTGTTGAATCCTTTAGCTGTACTAGTGCCACAGTATACGGTGCCAAATGGGCATATTCTGCTGGTGCAATATGAATGACCGTAAAGCTGTACACGGTTCCCTCATCTGGGACTTCTCGTTCGTTTTTAATTTCTTGGCGGCAGGTGCTGCAATACACTTTTTTCGTTACTGACTCTACACCACAGCATTCATAAATCTTCATCTGCTACACCCTTTCTAATATGTGGACAACCGAATAAGAACCAGTGCCACCTAAATTTTGTGCAAGTGCTAATCGCGGTCGTTTTTCTAGCTGGTTTGGTGCGTGTCCACGTAATTGTAGTACTAATTGGTAAAACTGCGCCACACCTGTTGCGCCAATAGGATGTCCTCTCGATAATAGACCTCCGCTTGTATTGACAGGCTTTTCTCCGTTCACGCGCGTTTTTCCTTGCTCAATAGCTAGCCAGCCTTCTAATTTCGGAAAAAAACCAAGCTCTTCAATGGCCAGCATTTCTGTCATGGAGAAGCAATCGTGAATTTCCACAACATCAATATCCTCAGGACCAACCCCTGCTTTTTCATAGGCTTGCTGACCTGAAATGCGGATCGCAGGTAATGATAGTAAATCAATGGCATCCTGCATCATCGTCGGTCCTGAAGCTTGTGCAGATGCTACTATTTTAATATCCGATGGCTTACGAGATAACACAACTGCTGCTGCTCCATCTGTAATGGGTGAACAATCGAATAAACCAAGTGGATCTGTAATCATGCGGGCATTCATTATTTCTTCGAGTGTTGCAGGTTTTTGGAATTGGGCTAGTGGATTTTGCAATGCATTTTCACGGTTTTTCAACGCTAATTTTGCTAAATGGGATTTATTTGCACCTGTCTCATGGAAGTAGCGGTTTGCGACTACGCCAAAAAATCCTGGGAAGGTTAGACCCGCATAACGTTCGTTTGTCGTCTGATCCATTGCAGAGTTAATAAACTGCGTTACAGTGGCAGTTGGCGCATGCTTCATTTTTTCTACACCGACAACTAAAACGCTTTCATATTCGCCACTTAATATACCTAAAATACCTTGTCGTAATGCAATACCACCTGATGCACAGGCACCCTCTAATTTGGCTGTAGGAATGGGGCCGAGCCCCAGATCATTTGCTACGATCGCACCTAGAATTTCTTGATTGGCTAAGCTACCTCCCATATAGTTACCAACAAAAACCGCATCGATTTTTAAGTCTCTTGCCTCATCTAGCGCCTCTTTACTAGCAGTGAGCATTAAATCCTTCAATGAAGCATTTTCATTGTTACCGAACTTCGTCATGCTTACACTATGAACATATACCGTCATTGTGTCACCTCCATATGCTGTTTTACTAGCTCACGCTTTAATATTTTCCCGTAGGAGCTTTTTGGTAGGGCTTCTACTACGAAAATTTCTTTTGGCTTTTTAAAGCTCGCTAAATGTTGCTGACAAAGCTCGATTAAGGCAGCCTTCTCAATTTCCCCACGGCCGTTTGGCACGACATAGGCGATAATGGATTCGCCCCATTTGTCATCAGGAATACCAATTACACATGTTTCCTTGACGAATTCATGCTTGTTCAATACTTCCTCTACTTCTCGCGGATAGATATTTACACCACCTGAAATAATGACCTCCTTTTTGCGGTCCACGATCGATAGGTAGCCATGCGCATCTAGCTTGCCTAAATCGCCTGTATGAAGCCAGCCATCACGCAATGTTTCGGCAGTCGCCTTTTCGTTATTCCAATAGCCTTGCATAATAAGCGGGCCCTTTGCCGTAATTTCGCCTATTTCTCCTACTGGACATTCATTGCCCTCAGCATCCACGATTTTCACATCAACAAATGGTCCAACTCTACCACATGAATCAAGGCGAGATGGTAAATCCTCACGTGGCATCATCGAAATGCACATCGGTCCCTCTACTTGACCATAGGTTTCTACAAATTTTGTTCCTACTTTGTCTAGTGCCTCTTGCAACTTAGCGGCAGCGATCGGTGAGCCTGCCATATTAATCGATTTAATGGTACGAAGCTTCTGCGGGTTGAACTGATCGTGCTGAATCATAAGGTTGACCATCGTTGGGACTAGAAAAATGATTGAAATACGGTCCTGCTCTAATAAATGAACAAATTGCTCTGGCTCAAATTTATCGTAAATAACTTGTGTTAAGCCATAGAGCCATGCCACATGACTTAAAAAGTTTGCCCCGTGTGTCAGTGGTGCGACGTGACCGAGCATATCCGTATAGTCAACTTCACACGCTATTGCTAAGGATAGGGCTCCACTAACCATATTGCGATGTGACAGCATAACGCCTTTCGGATTACCTGTCGTTCCTGAAGTATACATAATGGCCATCGTATCATTTTCTTCCACTTCATTTTCATGGGACTGCCCTTTAAACTGTTTCACTACTAGCTCATACGGTTCTCCACAATAAAGAATAGGAAAGTCAATTTGTAGCGGATCAATTAATGATTTTTCACCAATCATCAGACTCATACCTGAATCCTTCACCTGATACTCATGTTCTTTCGGATGCAAGCGGTAATTAAGTGGGACTTTAATAAGACCATATAAAGAAACAGCTACATCAAGCTCTATATGCTCTAATCGATTTGACATTAAAATACCTACGCGCTCTCCTTTTTGTAAGTTAAGGCTTTTAAAATAAGCTGTTAGAGCATAGGCCCGTTCCATTAATTCGGCATAGGAAATCGCACGGTCTTTGAATTTAACTGCTATTTTATCTGGATACGCTCGAGCGGATTTCAGTGCTAGTTGGCCAATAGTACTCATTTATTTCCCCCCTATTCATCAAAATGAAAAATTAGAACCCCAAATTGTTGATCCTTCCGTCTTTTCGGTATCGCCTCTCTTAATGGATAGAGGATGAATTCGACTGTGATAGCGATTTCATTTTCTCCTTCAAGAAAATGACCACCAGTAAAATGTTGATCACAATCGACAAAAGATCCATGGAAATGAATATCTAAATCATTCGTCTCCATATCTATCCCAATAAACCCTAAACCAGAAATAAGTTCGACCGGAGAGGTAGTTTGCCGTTTTGGTGAATAAACAATGGTCCCTTGCTTTTCACCTCTTTGAACTTGGACATAGGTAGCCTGCTTTAGGGATCCCATGCATTGAAATTGCCCTCCCTTTACCCCAAAGTGATTGCAAACCTCTTTTATCCCTGTAAATAAATCCGTTCCTGCTTTCAATCTTCCGATAATTCTATCCGTAGGTCGGTCATACAAAGCTTGCCAACGAGAATTATCCAATACTAATCCCTCCATCTACCTTTAACACCTGAGCAGTTGCATAGCTAGCCTCCCTCGATGCAAAGTATAAGACAGCACTTGCAATATCATCAGGTGTGCCAATACGCTTAATAACCTGCTGATCTAAATTGTATGGAACCCCTGTTGTAATACCTGTTAAGGTTGCGCCTGGTGCCACGGAGTTACAAGTAATATTAAGTGGGCCAAGCTCTTTTGCTACCCATTTCGTAAGGGCAATTACCCCTCCTTTTGATGCAGCATAAGCTGGACCTGATCGACCTGTACCATCTTCACCAGATGTAACACCACCGTTTAAACCTGAAACTGAGCTAATATTAATAATCCGACCATATTGAGAATCCTTCATATGTGGGTACACACATGCCTGGGTAAACATAAATGTTGCTTTTAAGTTCGTATCAAGATCACGCGACCATTCCTCAAAAGTCATTGTTTCAATATTTTTGCGACTACATGTCCCAGCATTGTTCACCAAAATATGAATCTCTCCATACTTTTCAACTGTGCGATTGACTGTTGCTTTTACAAACTCTGCATCACGAATATCTCCTAAGCATTCTAAATAGCTATCATGTGCTAGTTTTTCAATTGTCTTCTCACATGAATTTAAGTCAACTAAAACAACATGTACCCCTTGCTTTGAAAGCTGGACCGCAACTGCTTGTCCAATCCCACTTGCTGCTCCTGTAACAATCGCTACATCATCTTTTAATGTCATCATAGTTTTCCCCTTTGCTATTTAATATTTAATAAATCTGGTAAAAATGTTGATAGTGAAGGTATATAGGTTACAAGTAATAAAACGATAACCGAAGCAACAATAAACGGGACCACTCCTTTGGAAATTTGAATGATATTAGCCTTTGACATACTTGCTGCAACATATAAATTCAAGCCAACAGGTGGTGTAAATAAGCCGATTGCTAAGTTAATTGTCATAAACACGCCAAATACAGCTGGGTCTACATCGAGCATTAACATAATTGGAAGTAATATCGGGACGAATATATAAAACGCAGAAATGGCATCAATAAATGCACCCGCAATTAATAAAATAATATTTACTAGTAGTAAAATAATGATTTTATTATCTGTTAAACCTAAAACCGTATTTGAAATAGTAGAGGCGATTTGCTCTGTTGTGACAATATAGGCAAAGACAGAGGCGGCACTTACGATAATCATTACAACAGCTGTTTGTAACGCCGACTCAATAAAAATACGATACATCATTTTTATGTAGCCTTTTCGATGAATGAACAGTCCGACAATTAGTCCATATACAACCGCAATAACTGCTGCTTCTGTTGGTGTGAAAAACCCTCCATAGATACCCCCTAAGATAATGACAGGAATCATTAATCCTGGTAGTGCCTTTATAAATGCATCCCAACGTTCTTTTCCTGTACTTTTTTGCTTAGTTGCTTCCACAGAGTCATTAAAAATACCCTTTTGAATATCACGTTTGCGGACATACATCCCAGCAATAAACAAACCGATACCTACTAAAATACCTGGTATAACCCCTGCCATAAAAAGACGGTTAATTGTAATTGGGATTTGATCTCCTGCTACTACTGCAAAAATAATGAATGCAATCGATGGGGGAATAATAATACCTATCGCACCCGCACTCGCCACTAACCCACCAGCAGTTTCTTTACGGTAGCCGTTTTTCACCATTGCTGGAATGAGAATACCTCCAATTGCAGCAACTGTGGCTGGACCAGACCCTGAAATAGCAGCGAAGAAAATCGCTACTAATACCGTTACAAGTACAATCCCACCTTTACGATGTCCTACTAATGTTTGTGCAAAGTCGATTAAACGCTTGGAAATTCCGATATGGTCCATAATGACACCAGCTAAAATAAAGAATGGAATCGCTAATAGCGTAAACTTTGCCACGCTCGTATACATAATATCTGTTAGTGCCTCAAAACCAGATAGTCCTTGTGATGTAAATAGGACTACCATTGAGGCTACCGCTAAGGAAGCAGCGATTGGTACCCTTAAAAATACTAGCAATATAAAGGAGCCAAAAAGTAATAATGCTATCATACGAGCTCATCCCCTTTCGCTCCATTCCCTTCATTACTCACTGCTTTATACTCTTCTAACATTGCTTGAACTGTACGAATTAAGCACAGTAATGCACCTAGTGGTAATGACGAAGATAAAATCCACTGCGGCATCCCTAAGGCTGGTGTTGTTTGATTAATCTGCATTTGGAACAATACCATATCAATGCCGTAATAAAGTAATACTGCAAACAATACACCACTCGCTACTGATGAAATAATGACAATCGCCTTTTTTGTCAGCTTGTTCCCTTTATCGAACAATAAGGTAAAACCAAGGTGTGCGTATCTCCGCACACCTAATGCTGTCCCAATAAATGTAAGCAATACTAACAAATTAACTGTGATTTCTTCTGTAAAAGAAAGGGATAAGTTGACTAAATTACGAGAAACAATGTTTACAAATGTTATAAATGTAATCGCTGCAAATGTAACGCTTAATATAATCTCTTCAAAGTAGTCTAAGAATTTCATATGTTTCCCCCTTATGGCGTAAACGCTTTCAGTAAATCTTCTCCCCAAATATCTGTGTATTTATCATAAATAGGCTGAACAGCTTTTTTAAACGCTTTCAATTCTGCATCTGTTGGCGTATAAACATTCATTCCTTTACCTTTTAAATCTTCAATTTGTGATGCTTCTTTTTCACGTGCAATTTTCACTTGATATGCAGCTGCCTCTTTACCTAGTCGATCAAATAATTCACGGTCTGCATCACTTAAAGAATCATAGAGCTTTTTATTCATACCTAACACTAATGGATCATATGAATAGTTCCACAATGTTAAGTAATCCTGAACTTCGTCTAGCTTTGACGAAGCAATAACATCAATAGGATTTTCTTGCCCATCAATCGTTCCTTGCTGCAATGCTGTAAACACTTCTGAGAATGTCATTGTTGCAGGATCTGTTCCTAATGAACGGTATAAATCTGTGTACATGGTAATACCAGGTATACGAATCTTTAATCCAATTAAATCTTCTGGTAGCTTAATTTCACGCTTACTATTCGTGATTTGACGGAAACCATTTTCTCCATAGCCTAAAGCTTGTACTCCCTTTTCAGCTAAAAGTCCTTTAAGCTTTTCTCCCCCTTCTCCATTAAACACTTTATCTACCTCTGAATGATCCTTAAGTAAAAAAGGTGCACTTGTCACACCAAAACGTTGATCTAAAATCGAATAAATAATCGTAGAGTTAAATGTTAAATCAATTGAACCCTTTGCTAAGCCTTCAACAGCCTTACCAGAATCTCCCCCAGATAATTGTTCATTCGTAAATACTTCAATTTTAATGCGACCATCTGTTTCTTTATCCATATCATCTGCCAGTTTTTTTGCTGCCTCATACCATGTTGATGAATCTGATACTGTGACAGACATTTTTAATTTATATGACTTTTCTTTATCATCAGCATCCCCGCTACTGCTACCACCACAGGCAGCTAGTATTGCTGATACGATCAAGAGCATAGCCAAGAGAAGATTTCTCCCTTTTAAAAATTTCCTCATAAAATATCCCCCTACTCTTTTTATATTAGATTCTATAATTATTTTATAATTCCGAAAAATCTAAATATATATTCTTAGGGGATAAAAAGTTACATGATAATTGAGTGATTTTTGTCTCTAATAAATAAAAAGAATACAAATAACAGCATTTTTAAGTATTTAATTAGATGCTTTTTCTTTTTCGAAACAGCAAAATAGCAATCATTAATTCCAGTTTATTTTCATTATTATTAATATCAATCTTTAAAAGCTTTTCTATTTTTTTTAAGCGATATTTTAATGTATTTTTATGAATATGAAGTGCATCAGCAATTTCCTGTAAGCCCCCTTTACTTTTTAGCCACATTTCTAGATTGTATATTAGTTCTTCTTCCTCTATTAAAGAACCAATTGTTCTGCCGATGAAATGGCCAACCTTTTGTTCATCAAGGTCGGACAATAGTAACTCTAATTTCAAATCCTCTTCAAATACTATTTGTCTATTTTCTATAGCAACTGTTAACGCTATATTTGCTTCATTATAGGATGCATTTAGCTCAAAGAAGGAATGTGAGTTGCCGACGCCTATAAATATATCGTCATCATATAGCTTGATAAGTTTACGGTTAAATGAATGAAGTGTTTGCTCTAAATGAATACGCGTTATTTTGGGGACAAGCAGTACTAACTTATCAAAGCTCCATTGAAAAATATGTAATTGAGGATGGATTATTTGAATTGCACGCAAATAATCCACCCCCTTCTCATCGATTCTCCTATTCAATTGAATTATAATAATTCGATTGTAGAGCTCTGTATCAATATTTAACATTTCTGCTCGTTGCTCTAGCAACAATTGATTTACCTGACCATTTAATAAATCTAGCAGGAAGAGCTCAAACATTTTAGTCTCTCGTTCTTTTTTACGGTGCATTAAAAAATCTTCCACAAAAAACTGTGTAATTTTCTGAACAAGCTTCCCGTATTTTTCTATTTCCACAGGTTGTCCAGTAACACCAATTACTCCGATTGATGTATCTTCAATAACTAATGGCATGACAAGACCCTCACGCACACCCTTCAATTGAACCGACAGTTCCTTCGTCATATGCATGACTTCTTTGTTTTTCATGGCTATTAAAGCACCCTCATGAAATTGATTCATCCTCGACATGTCTGTGCTGGCAATAATAAATCCATTATGATCGATTACAACAACATTTTGATCAATCAACTCACCAAGCTCTCTTACAATTTTTGTGCCAATTATTTGCAAATCAAACATTGTGCCACCCCCCATAAAGATTAATATACTGATTATGCCGAAAATTTAGTATATTTTAGCTATTTTACTACAGTTTTCTATGCTCTTGTAGATAAAATCAACAATATGTGCGGCTTGCATGCTTGCTTCTAGATTTTCTTTATGGATACCAGATTGAATTTGCAGCAAACAACCAGGATTGGCTGTGACAATCACTGTAGGCTGTAGCGCCTTAATCGTAGCCATTTTTGTAGTTAAAATATTATCTGCTGATGCAGGCTGCAATAAATTATATATTCCTGCTGAACCACAACATGTATTGGCATTTGGCAGCTCTTTAAAGTGCACATTCGGTAGGGCCTGTAAAATTATTCTTGGCTCATTGAAAATTTTATTAACATTGCGTAAATGGCAGGAATCCTGATAGGTTACAAGAGTCTTGTTTACTTGTTGTGGCAAGGTTGCTAAATAATCCAGTAGCCCAGCTTTGACAAGCAGACTTGAAATATCAATTGTCTTCTTTGAAAATCGAACTGCTTTTTCACGATAGCGTTCATCACTATGTAAGTTCTTTTCATATTCCTTTAAGAAAGCACCACAACCACCTGCGTTATTAACAATATAGGTATAATCATCTGAATCAAATAACTCTACATTACGAATTAAGTTTTGCTTACCACGCTTTAGTTCACCACTATGCCCATGGAGAGCCCCGCAGCAACTTTGATTATCTGGAATAACGACATCAACACCAAGCAATTGTAGCAAGGACACCGTTTTTTCATTTGTTTCCTTATAAAGTGTATCCATTAGACAGCCTGTAAAAAAGGCCACCTTCATCGAAGCTGTTTTTACCTTCTTTAAGGGCTGTACCTTTTTAGCTACGGGTGGTAAAGATGCCTCCATTGTTTTTAAATGCTTTGGGAATAAATTTAAAAAGCCAATTTTTCGTACAGCTTTTTGTAGACCTGTTTTTTGATAAAGATGCACTAGACTAACTGCATGCTCCATATTTTTTTGCTTGACGAAAAGATGATTGAAAACAATTTTTCTTGTTGTTTTTTCTACGAAGGAAGATTGCTTCACTTCTTGTACGGCTTCACGGGTTTGCTCGATTAAAGCACCATACTGTACACCAGCTGGACATGCCGGCTCACA
>Ga0213828_1003278_pt1 | contig 10826 bp, 12 predicted proteins | sample MC6MC0897MG_FD_180664 | JGI IMG/M metagenome (GOLD analysis project Ga0213828, IMG submission 180664) | Enriched soil aggregate microbial communities from Iowa State University, Ames, United States - MC6-MC0897-MG | ecosystem: Environmental > Terrestrial > Soil > Unclassified | place: USA: Iowa...
GGCGTGCCGTCGTTCAAGGCGCGCCTGGGCTCGCACAAGGGCAACCTGGCGCTGCAGATCATCGACCCGATCGAACGCCGCTGACGGCGTGCCGGTCGCTCACTACGAATTGAATGCCTGTCGAGGAAATCATGGCTAACGAAAACGAGATCACCTCCCCAGAGGATCAGGCCCTGGCCGACGAATGGGCTGCGGCGCTGGAGGAAACCGGTGACGCCGGCCAAGCCGATATCGATGCGCTGCTGGGCGGCGACACCGGCAACAGCGGCGCGGGCCGCCTGCCGATGGAGGAGTTCGCCAGCTCGCCGCGGCCGAACGAAAATGTCAGCCTCGAAGGCCCCAACCTGGACGTGATCCTGGATATCCCGGTGAACATTTCCATGGAAGTGGGCAGTACCGAGATCAACATCCGCAACCTGCTGCAGCTCAACCAGGGTTCGGTGATCGAACTCGATCGCCTGGCCGGTGAGCCGCTCGACGTGCTGGTCAACGGCACCTTGATCGCCCATGGCGAAGTGGTGGTGGTCAACGAGAAGTTCGGCATCCGCCTGACCGACGTGATCAGCCCCAGCGAACGTATCAAGAAGCTGCGCTGAGTGAAGGGCTCGATGCGCGCCAGCGCCGCCTTTGCCGGGCTGTTCGCCAGCCAGTTGGCCTGTGCGGCGGCCAGCCCTGCGGCGACCACCGCCGCCGCACCCGGCAGCCTGAGTGGGCAACTGGCGCAGATGGTCTTTGGCCTGCTGCTGGTGGTGGGCCTGATCTTCTTCCTGGCCTGGTTGTTGCGCCGTATGCAAGGCACGGCGGTCAAGGGTGGGCAGGTGATCGAGATCGTCGGCAGCCGGGCCATCGGCCCGCGTGACCGGCTGTTGCTGGTGCAGGTCGGCAAGGAGCAGATCCTGATCGGCCATACCCCATCCAGTATCGAGGCTTTGCATGTGCTGGCCGAACCCGTGGAAGTGCCCGCCACTGCTCGTCAGGCGACGCCGGAGTTCGCCCAGCGGCTGATGGAGCTGATGGGCAAGGACCCTAAGGACAACAAGTGATGATCGGCGTGCTGCGCATGATGTTGACTCTGGCGCTGCTGCTGGCCGCGCCGTTGGCCCTGGCCGCCGACCCGCTGTCGATCCCGGCCATTACCCTGTCCAATGGGGCGGACGGGCAGCAGGAGTATTCGGTCAGCCTGCAGATCCTGCTGATCATGACGGCGCTGAGTTTCATCCCGGCGTTCGTCATCCTGATGACCAGCTTCACCCGCATCATCATCGTCTTCTCGATTTTGCGTCAGGCCCTGGGTTTGCAGCAGACGCCTTCGAACCAGATCCTGACCGGCATGGCGCTGTTCTTGACCATGTTCATCATGGCGCCGGTGTTCGACCGGGTGAACCAGGATGCCCTGCAGCCGTACCTGAAGGAACAGATGACCGCCCAGCAGGCCATCGACAAAGCCCAGGGGCCACTCAAGGACTTCATGCTGGCACAAACCCGGCAGAGCGACCTGGACCTGTTCATGCGCCTGTCCAAGCGCACCGACATCGCCGGCCCCGACCAGGTGCCGCTGACCATCCTGGTACCGGCCTTCGTCACCTCCGAGCTCAAGACCGCGTTCCAGATCGGTTTCATGATCTTCATCCCGTTCCTGATCATCGACATGGTGGTCGCCAGCGTGCTGATGGCGATGGGTATGATGATGCTGTCACCGCTGATCATTTCGCTGCCGTTCAAGATCATGCTGTTCGTCCTGGTCGATGGCTGGGCGCTGATCATGGGCACCCTGGCCAGTAGTTTCGGCGGCGTCTGACGCTGCCAAGGAGAGCCACGCATGACCCCTGAAGTTGCTGTCGACCTGTTCCGCGATGCCCTCTGGATGACCACGCTGATGGTCGCCATCCTGGTGGTGCCGAGCCTGCTGGTGGGCCTGATGGTGGCGATGTTCCAGGCTGCCACGCAGATCAACGAACAGACCCTGAGCTTTCTGCCGCGCCTGCTGGTGATGCTGGTTACGCTGATCGTCGCCGGGCCATGGCTGGTGCAGAAGTTCATGGAATACATCACCACCCTCTACACCAGCATTCCGCAGCTGATCGGTTGATACGGCCATGCTGGAGCTGACCGACGCGCAGATCGGCACCTGGGTCGCCACCTTCATCCTGCCGTTGTTCCGGGTGACGGCGGTGCTGATGACCATGCCGATCTTCGGCACGCGCATGCTGCCGGCGCGGGTGCGCCTGTACGTGGCGGTGGCCATCACCGTGGTGATCGTGCCGGCGCTGCCGCCGTTGCCCGAATTCGACCCGTTGAGCCTGCAGGGGCTGCTGCTGTGTGGTGAGCAGATCATCGTCGGGGCGTTGTTCGGTTTCTCGTTGCAGTTGCTGTTCCAGGCCTTCGTCATCGCCGGCCAGATCGTCGCGGTGCAGATGGGCATGGCCTTCGCCTCGATGGTCGACCCGGCCAACGGTGTCAACGTCACGGTGATCAGCCAGTTCATGACCATGCTGATCAGCGTGCTGTTCCTGTTGATGAACGGGCACCTGGTAGTGTTCGAGGTGCTCACCGAAAGCTTCACCACCTTGCCGGTGGGCAACGCGCTGGTGGTCAATCAGTTCTGGGAAATGGCCGGGCGCCTGGGCTGGGTGTTTGGCGCCGGGCTATTGCTGATCTTGCCGGTGATCGCAGCCTTGCTGGTGGTGAACATCGCCTTTGGCGTGATGACGAGGGCGGCGCCGCAGTTGAACATCTTCTCTATCGGCTTCCCGCTGACCCTGGTCATGGGCATGGGGATTTTCTGGATAGGCCTGGCCGATATTCTTTCCCACTACCAGGCATTGGCCAGCGATGCGCTGCAATGGCTGCGTGATCTGGCGAGGGCGCGCTGAGCATGGCTGAAAGCGAGAGCGGTCAGGACAAAACAGAAGACCCCACCGAAAAGCGCAAACGCGACGCGCGTGAAAAAGGCGAGGTTGCCCGCTCCAAGGAGCTGAACACCGTGGCGGTGACCCTGGCCGGCGCCGGTGGCCTGCTGATGTTTGGCGGGCACCTGGCCGAGACGCTGCTGAACCTGATGCGCATGAACTTCAGCCTGACCCGCGAGATCATCGTCGACGAGCGGTCGATGGGCGCATTCCTGCTGGCCTCCGGCAAGATGGCGATCTGGGCGGTGCAGCCGGTGCTGATCTTGCTGTTCGTGATCTCGTTCGTTGCCCCGATCGCGCTGGGCGGTTTTGTATTTTCCGGCAGCCTGCTACAGCCGAAATTCAGCCGCATGAGCCCGCTGTCGGGGATCAAACGGATGTTCTCGATGAATTCCCTGACCGAATTGCTCAAGGCGCTGGTCAAGTTCTTCGCGATCCTGATCGTGGCGGTGGTGGTGCTGGTCAGTGACCGCCAGGCGTTGTTGTCGATTGCCAACGAGCCGCTGGAGCAGGCGATCATCCACAGTTTGCAGGTGGTGGGTTGGAGTGCGTTGTGGATGTCGGCGGGGTTGCTGTTGATCGCGGCAGCGGACGTGCCGTTCCAGCTGTGGCAGACGCACAAGAAAATGAAGATGACCAAGCAGGAAGTGCGTGACGAGTACAAGGACTCGGAGGGCAAGCCTGAGGTCAAGCAGCGTATTCGCCAGTTGCAGCGCGAAGCATCGCAGCGGCGCATGATGGCCGCGGTGCCGCAGGCGGACGTGATCATCACGAACCCGACGCACTATGCGGTGGCGCTGCAATACGACCCGGAGAAGGGCGGGGCGGCGCCGCTGTTGCTGGCCAAGGGTACTGATTTCATGGCACTGAAAATTCGCGAAATCGGCGTTGCGCACAAGGTGCAGATTCTTGAGTCGCCGGCGCTGGCGCGGGCGATCTATTACTCCACCGAGCTTGAGCATGAGATCCCGGCGGGGTTGTACCTGGCGGTGGCGCAGGTGCTGGCGTATGTGTTCCAGATACGTCAGTACCGGTCGGGCAAGGGCAAGCGGCCGGAGCCTTTGAAAGACGATCTGCCGATTCCGCCGGATTTGCGGCGTGATGGCTGACAGGCGCCAGGCGATGGGGTTTTGGCGCCTGTGAGATCGAGCGCCGCCCGCGCGGCGCATCGCGACGCAAGGCCGCTCCTACGTTTGTTTCGGGCCAGTGAGGTCTGTGGCATTTGCGCGCGACCGCCTTGTTAGTACGACGCGATATTTAGGCGGGCGCCAAAGGGCCGCACGCCAATACCCCAGGAATAACTGGCCCGAAACAAATGTAGGAGCGGCCTTGCGTCGCGATGCGCCGCGCGGGCGGCGCTCGATCTAACTGCATTCGAAAATCCCACGGCGTACATCCAAATCCCCGGCGTACATCCAAATAGCAAAGTTGGAAGGCTTCTTGCAGAGCCACGCCCAGGCGCCCCCTGGGCGTCAAAGTTTTGCATCAAGAGGACTCGCGGTGGATCGCACTCAGTTAATCAGCAACGCCCGCCACAACCTGGCCGGTCTCGGTCGGGGCAACCTGGGCGTGCCGCTGTTGCTGCTGGTGATGTTGGCAATGATGATGTTGCCGATACCGCCGTTCTTGCTCGACGTGTTCTTCACCTTCAACATCGCCCTGTCGATCGTGGTGCTGCTGGTCTGCGTGTACGCCCTGCGCCCGCTCGACTTCGCCGCATTCCCCACCATCCTGCTGGTGGCGACCTTGCTGCGCCTGGCGCTGAACGTGGCGTCCACGCGGGTGGTCATGCTCCATGGTCAGGAGGGCCACGGCGCCGCAGGCAAGGTGATCCAGGCCTTCGGTGAAGTGGTCATCGGCGGCAATTACGTGGTCGGTGCGGTGGTGTTTGCCATCCTCATGATCATCAACTTCGTGGTGGTCACCAAGGGCGCCGGGCGTATTTCCGAGGTAAGCGCACGCTTTACCCTCGATGCAATGCCGGGCAAACAGATGGCCATCGACGCCGACCTCAACGCTGGCCTGATCGACCAGGCCCAGGCCAAGGCGCGCCGTACCGAGGTGGCCCAGGAGGCCGAGTTCTACGGCTCGATGGACGGTGCCAGCAAGTTCGTGCGCGGCGATGCCATCGCCGGCCTGTTGATCCTGTTCATCAACCTCATCGGCGGCATGCTCATCGGCATGCTCCAGCACGGCATGCCGTTCAGCGAAGCCGGCAAGGTGTATGCCCTGCTGACCATCGGTGACGGTTTGGTGGCGCAATTGCCATCACTGCTGTTGTCCACCGCCGCAGCCATCATGGTCACCCGCGCCTCGGGCTCGGAAGACATGGGCAAGCTGATCAACCGGCAGATGTTCGATTCGCCAAAGGCGCTGGCGGTGTCCGGCGGCCTGATGATCGTCATGGGCCTGGTGCCGGGCATGCCGCACGTGGCCTTCCTCAGCCTCGGCCTGATGGCCTGCGGCGGCGCCTACCTGGTGTGGAAGAAACAGCAGCAGGTCAAGGCCAAGGCCCAGGCAGAGGTGCAGCGCCAGCAGGACCTGCTGCCCTCGCCGCAGCGTGCGCTGGAAACCAAGGAGCTGGGCTGGGACGACGTTACCCCGATCGACATGATCGGCCTGGAAGTGGGCTATCGGCTGATCCCGCTGGTCGACCGCAACCAAGGTGGCCAGTTGCTGGCGCGGATCAAGGGCGTGCGCAAGAAGCTGTCCCAGGACCTGGGTTTCCTCATGCCCACCGTGCACATTCGCGACAACCTCGACCTGCAGCCCAGTGCCTACCGCCTGACCTTGATGGGGGTGATTCTGGCCGAAGCGGAGATCTACCCGGACCGCGAGCTGGCGATCAACCCAGGCCAGGTATTTGGCACCCTAAACGGCATTGCCGCGCGCGACCCGGCGTTTGGCCTGGAGGCGGTGTGGATCGACGTTGGCCAGCGCTCCCAGGCGCAGTCGCTGGGCTACACCGTGGTGGACGCCAGTACCGTGGTGGCCACCCACCTCAACCAGATCCTGCAAAAGCACTGTCACGAGCTGATCGGCCACGAAGAGGTCCAGCAACTGCTGCAGGTGCTGGGCAAGGCTTCGCCTAAACTTGCAGAAGAGCTGGTGCCGGGTGTCATTTCCTTGTCGGGCTTGCTCAAGGTCTTGCAGGCGTTGTTGTCCGAGCAAGTACCGGTGCGCGACATCCGCAGCATCGCCGAGGCTATCGCCAACAACGCCGGCAAGAGTCAAGATACCGCCGCGCTGGTCGCGGCGGTGCGCGTCGGATTGTGTCGCGCCATCGTGCAAAGCATTGTCGGCGTTGAGTCGGAGCTGCCGGTGATTACCCTGGAGCCAAGGTTGGAACAGATTTTGCTCAATAGTCTGCAAAGGGCCGGGCAGGGTCAGGAAGACGGTGTTCTTCTGGAACCGAGCATGGCCGAAAAGCTGCAGCGTTCGCTGATTGACGCGGCCCAGCGCCAAGAGATGCAGGGCCAGCCGGCCATTCTTCTGGTCGCCGGCCCGATCCGCGCCATGCTGTCGCGCTTCGGTCGCCTGGCTGTACCGAATTTGCATGTTCTGGCGTATCAGGAAATACCTGACAACAAGCAAGTCACCATCGTTGCCACCGTGGGCCCTAACGGCTGAGGTAGTGGATAATGCAAGTTAAGCGATTTTTCGCCGCCGATATGCGTCAGGCCATGAAGCTGGTCCGGGATGAGCTTGGCTCCGATGCCGCCATCATCGGTAACCGCCGCATTGCCGGTGGTGTCGAATTGACGGCGGCGCTGGACTACAAGCTGTCCGCACTGGCCCCGCGCGTACCCAACGCCGAGCTTGAAGAAGAGCTGCGCAAGACCCACACGCGTATCGCCACGGCCCAGGCCGAACTGGACCAGCGCAGCGACAGCAGCGACAACAACCGCCAATTGTTCGCCGGGCAGTCGCTGACCGCCTCGGAACCCTTGGTCGAGCCGCACGTGGATGCACCGGCGCCTGCCGCTGCGCCCAGCCCGGCGCCGGTCGACCCACGGCTGTTCGATGCCATGCGCTCGGAGCTGTCGGGGCTGCGCGAGCTGCTGGAAGTGCAACTCGGCTCGCTGGCCTGGAGCCAACTGCAAGGCAGCAAGCCCCAGCAAGCCAACCTCTGGCGCCGCCTGCAGCGCATCGGCCTGTCCGGCCCGATTGCCCGTGAGCTGCTTGAACTCACCACCGAGATCGAAGAGCCGCGCCAGGCCTGGCGCATGCTGCTGGCGCACCTGGCGCGGATGATCGAGATTCCCGAGGTCGAGCCGATCGAAGAGGGCGGTGTGATCGCCATGGTCGGCCCGGCCGGCATGGGCAAGACCACCACCCTGGCCAAGCTGGCCGCGCGTTACGTGCTCAAGTACGGCGCCCCGCAGCTGGCGTTGGTGAGCATGGACAGCTTTCGCATCGGTGCCCAGGAGCAGCTCAAGACCCTGGGGCGTATCCTCAACGTGCCGGTGACCTACGTCGACCCGGGCCAGTCGCTGGCCCAAGCGCTGGAGCCGCTGCTGCGCAAACGCGTGGTGCTGATCGATACCGCCGGCCTGCAGGCCAGCGACCCGGCCCTGCGCATGCAGCTCGAAACCCTGGCGAGCCGCGGCATCGCCTCGAAGAACTACCTGGTGCTGGCAACCACCAGCCAGAAGCAGGTGCTGACGGCCGCCTACCACAGCTACAAGCGATGTGGCCTGGCCGGTTGCATCCTGACCAAACTCGATGAAACGGCAAGCCTCGGCGATGTGCTGAGCCTTGCCATCAGTCATGAATTGCCGGTGGCCTACCTGACCGATGGGCCACGTATTCCTGACGATTTGCACTTGCCACGGGCGCACCAACTGGTAACGCGCGCGGTCAATGTGCAACAGCAGGATGAGCCCAGCGAAGAGGCCATGGCCGACATGTTCGCTGATCTCTACCACAACCCACGGCGAGCGGGTTGATGATGAAGCGTGTGCAAAGTAGCTATGCCAAGGGGCACGCAGAATTGCCTCACGTGTGGCCTGAGTCCCAGCGAGACAAGGTAAAGAACAGACATGGGTAGCATGCATCCCGTACAGGTGATCGCCGTGACCGGTGGCAAAGGTGGCGTCGGCAAAACTAACGTTTCAGTGAACCTGTCTCTGGCGCTGGCCGAGCTTGGCCGCAGGGTCATGTTGCTGGACGCCGACCTGGGCCTGGCCAATGTCGACGTATTGCTTGGGCTTACCCCCAAACGCACCCTGGCCGATGTCATCGAAGGGCGCTGCGAGCTGCGCGATGTGATGCTGCAGGGGCCGGGCGGAGTGCGCATCGTGCCGGCGGCCTCCGGCACCCAGAGTATGGTGCACCTGGCGCCGGCCCAGCACGCCGGCCTGATCCAGGCCTTCAGCGATGTCGGCGACAACCTCGACGTGCTGGTGATCGACACCGCTGCAGGTATTGGTGACTCGGTGGTCAGCTTCGTTCGCGCGGCCCAGGAAGTGCTGCTGGTGGTCTGCGACGAGCCCACCTCGATCACCGACGCCTATGCGCTGATCAAGCTGCTCAACCGCGATTACGGCATGAACCGCTTCCGCGTGCTGGCCAACATGGCCCAGAGCCCGCAGGAAGGGCGCAACCTCTTCGCCAAGTTGACCAAGGTCACCGACCGCTTCCTCGACGTGGCCCTGCAGTATGTCGGCGCCGTGCCGTACGACGAGTGCGTGCGCAAGGCGGTGCAGAAACAGCGGGCAGTTTACGAAGCGTTCCCGCGCTCCAAGTGCGCGCTGGCCTTCAAGGCCATTGCGCAGAAGGTCGACAGCTGGCCGTTGCCGGCCAACCCGCGCGGGCACCTGGAGTTCTTCGTCGAGCGTCTGGTGCAGCCCACCAGCGCAGGACCGGTACTATGAGTGCGAGCGGCTTCAAGATGTACAGCAGGGCGTCGAAAGACGCCCAGTACGAGCTGATCGAACGCTACGCCCCGCTGGTCAAGCGCATTGCCTACCACCTGCTGGCGCGGCTGCCGGCCAACGTCCAAGTCGAAGACCTGATCCAGGCCGGCATGATCGGCCTGCTGGAAGTGGCCAACAAGTACGACGCCAGCAAGGGCGCCAGCTTCGAAACCTACGCCGGTATCCGCATCCGCGGCGCGATGCTCGATGAGGTGCGCAAAGGCGATTGGGCACCGCGTTCGGTGCACCGCAACACACGCATGGTCAGTGACGCAATGCGCGCTGTTGAAGCAAGAACCGGTCGCGACGCTAAAGATCACGAAGTTGCGGCCGAACTCCAATTGAGTCTCGACGATTACTACGGGATTTTGAACGATACCTTAGGCAGCCGGCTGTTCAGCTTCGACGACCTGTTGCAGGACGGCGAGCACGAAGGGCTGCACGAGGACGGCGCCAGTGGCCAGGTCGAGCCGTCGCGCGATCTTGAAGACGAGCGCTTCCAGGCTGCCCTGACCGATGCCATTGCCAACCTGCCAGAGCGCGAGCGGCTGGTGCTGGCGCTGTACTACGACGAAGAGCTGAACCTCAAGGAAATCGGTGAGGTGCTGGGGGTCAGCGAGTCGCGCGTAAGCCAGCTGCACAGCCAGTGCGCCGCACGTTTGCGCAGCCGTCTGGGTGAATGGCGGGCGCGCTGAGTGCCAACCGTTCGCCGTTGAAGACGCTGCAGTCGTTTCACGTTGTGCCGAATTGAATGAATGCGTGCTCGGGGGCCGAGCGCGTTTGAGACTGCTTGGAGGTCTAATTGGACAAGAACATGAAAATCCTCATCGTTGACGACTTTTCGACGATGCGGCGGATCATCAAGAACCTGCTACGTGATCTGGGCTTCACCAATACCGACGAAGCCGATGACGGCACCACGGCGTTGCCGATGCTGGAAAACGGCCACTACGACTTCCTGGTGACCGACTGGAACATGCCGGGCATGTCCGGTATCGACCTGCTGCGTAAAGTCCGCGCCAGCGAGAAGCTGAAAACCATGCCGGTACTGATGGTGACCGCCGAAGCCAAGCGCGACCAGATCATCGAAGCGGCCCAGGCCGGCGTCAATGGTTACGTGGTCAAGCCGTTCACCGCTCAGGTGCTCAAAGAAAAGATCGAGAAGATCTTCGAACGCGTCAACGGCTGAGTCACGTCAGGGGGCGCGCCATGGATTCATCACAAACGTCTTTGGGGGAGTTCGAAACGACCCTGAAGAAACATGCCCAGGAATTGGTCGAGAGCCTGGAGCGGGGTCGCTTCGGCGAGGCGGTGCAGCTGATTCATCAGCTGAACCAGACCCGCGACCGTGGCCTGTACCAGGAAGTCGGCAAGCTGACCCGAGAGCTGCACAGCGCCATCGTCAGCTTCCAGATCGACCCGAACATGCCGCAGGCCGAGGAAGTCTCGCAGATCACCGACGCCACCGAGCGCCTGTCCTATGTGGTCAAGCTGACCGAGGGTGCGGCCAACCGCACCATGGACCTGGTCGAGGAAAGCACGCCGGTGCTCAACGACCTGGCAGGTGAGGCCAAGGCCCTGAGCGTGGACTGGCAGCGCTTCATGCGCCGCGAAGTCGCTGCGCCAGAATTCCGTGACCTGGTCAAGCGGGTCGACAGTTTCCTGACGCACAGTGCCGAAGGCAACCGCAAGGTTTCCGGCCACCTCAACGACATTCTGCTGGCTCAGGACTACCAAGACCTGACCGGCCAGGTGATCAAGCGGGTCACCGCGTTGGTCACCGAGGTGGAAAGCAACCTGCTCAAGCTCGTGCTGATGGCCAGTCAGGTCGACCGTTTTGCCGGCATCGAACATGACCACCAGCAGCTTCGCGCTGAAAAAGATCAAGAAAAACATCCGACTCGGGGTGAAGGTCCGCAGATTCATGCCGATAAGCGTGAAGACGTCGTGTCCGGTCAGGACGATGTCGATGATCTGCTGTCCAGTCTGGGTTTTTAAG
>Ga0213828_1003279_pt1 | contig 10825 bp, 9 predicted proteins | sample MC6MC0897MG_FD_180664 | JGI IMG/M metagenome (GOLD analysis project Ga0213828, IMG submission 180664) | Enriched soil aggregate microbial communities from Iowa State University, Ames, United States - MC6-MC0897-MG | ecosystem: Environmental > Terrestrial > Soil > Unclassified | place: USA: Iowa...
CCAGGCCCTGCTGGACAAGCTGGCCGAAGGCTATGACATGGTCGTGGGTGCCCGTGACAGCAGCGGCCAGGCAAACGTCCACCGCGGCCTCGCCAACCGGTTCTACAACTGGCTGGCCAGCCACATGACCGGCTTCGAAGTGAAGGACCTGACCTCCGGGTTCCGTGCGGTGCGCGCAGGACGCTTCCGCGAGTTCCTGCACCTGCTGCCGAACGGATTCAGCTATCCCACCACCAGCACCATGGCCTTCTTCCGCAGCGCATACCCGGTGGCCTACGTGCCGATCCCGGTGGCCAAGCGCGTCGGCAACGGCAGCCACATCCGTCCCATCAAGGACGGCATCCGCTTCCTCCTGATCATCTTCAAGATCGCCACCCTGTACTCGCCGCTGAAGCTGTTCGCGCCGGTGGCAGTGGCGTTCTTCCTGGTGGGCCTGGGCTACTACGGCTATACCTTCGCGACCATGCACCGCTTCACCAACATGAGCACGCTGCTGTTCAGTGCATCGGTGATCATTTTCCTGATAGGGCTGGTTTCCGAGCAGATCACCGGCCTGACCTACCTGGCGTCGCGGAAGGATTCACAACCGTGACATCGGAGGGCGGGGCCGCCGCAGCCCTTCCGAAGCTGCTGGTCGTGGCCTCCACCTATCCGCGCTGGCGAGGTGACCCGGAGCCAGGGTTCGTGCATGCGCTGAGCCGGCACCTGACCGACCACTTCCAGGTCACGGTGCTTTGTCCGCATGCGCCCGGCGCAGCTCCTCAGGAGGATCTCGACGGTGTCAGGGTCATCCGCTACCGCTACGCACCCATAGCACTCGAGCAGCTGGTCAACGGGGGGGGCATCGTCTCCAACCTGCGCCAGCGCCCATGGACGCTGGCCCTGGTGCCCACCTTCCTGCTGGGCCAATGGTGGGCCATGCGGCGTGAACTGCAGCGGCATGGCCACCACGCGCTGCACGTCCATTGGATCGTACCGCAGGGCCTGGCCAGCGCCTTTCTGCCCGAACGCCTGCGCCCCCCGATGCTGGTCACCTCCCATGGTGGCGACCTGTTCTCGCTGCGTGGCCGCATGTTCCATGCAATCAAGCGCTTCGTGCTGTTGCGTGCACAGGCATCCACCGTTGTCAGCGAAGCGATGGTCGCCCCGATGCGAGCATTGGCCCCGCACCTCCCCCTGTCGGTCTCGCCGATGGGCGTGGACCTGCAGGGCCACTTCGTGCCCTCTTCAGCAGCACGGGCGCGCAATGAACTGTTGTTCGTCGGCCGCCTGGTCGAGAAGAAGGGCCTGGTCCACCTGCTCGACGCATTGCCGGCGGTGCTCGCACACCACCCCGATACGACGCTCACCGTCATCGGCCATGGCCCGGAGCGCGACGCGCGGCAAGCCCAGGTGGAAGCCCTGGGGCTGCAGGCGCACGTGCGGTTCCTGGGTGCCCTCCCGCAGGAATCCCTGCCGGCGCACTACCAGCGGGCCACCGCACTCGTCGCACCCTTCGTGCAGGCCCGCAATGGCGACCAGGAGGGATTGGGCCTGGTCACCGTCGAAGCACTTGGCTGTGGATGCCCCGTGGTGACCACCGACGTGCCGGCGGTGCAGGATGCATTCCCGGCCGGACCACCACGCTACCTGGCCCCGCAACGCGATGCCGCAGCGCTTGCCAGCGTACTGCTGACGCTGCTCGATGCACCGGAAGTGGCCGAAGCATGGGCACACTCGCAGCGCCCCGCGCTGCTGGCCCGTTTCGACCACGCCCAGGTCGCAGCAAACTATGCACGCCAGCTGCAGGCAATCATGGAGATGCCGGGTGCCCGTTAGACTGCCGCGCCTCGGTGGCCTGGCCCGGACGTCCCTCCTGGTGATGCTCTGGCAGGGCATCCGCATGCTGTGCCTGGCGGCCTGGATCATCGTGGGTGCGCGCGTTCTGGGTGCGGACAACTACGGCCTCTTTTCCGGCACGGTGGGTACAGCATCGGCGCTGGCAGGGCTGGTGGGCCTGGGCGGCGGAATGCTGATGTACCAGTACGCCGCTGCAGACCGCTCGCGCTTCGCCCGCTATTGGAAGCAGTGCCTGCTGCTCTGCGTGATCAGCGCGGGTCCGCTTTCGCTGGTCTTCTATCTCCTCAGTGCGGGGCTGCTGTCATGGCCCGCGCTCTGCCTGATCGCATTGTCGGAAATCGTCGCATTCCCGTTCGTCACCAACGCGGCGTTCGCCCTCTCGGCCAATGACCGGATGGGATGGTCGGCCGCCCTGCCCGCGCTGAACGCCTTGCTGCGGCTGGCCGCGATCTGCATCTTCAGCGCACTGCCCGCATCGGCCGACCTGACTGCATACCTCGCGCTGCATCTGGCCGCGTCCGCCTGGAGTGCGCTCCTCGCGCTGCTGGCGGTGCGCTGCCTGCTGAAGCCGGGGCCGGCAAAGGCACGGATCAGCCGCGGCGACCTGATGCACGGCAGCGGCCACGCAGCCGGATGGAGTTCATCGGTGGGCGTCACCACGCTGGACAAGTCCTTCGTGCTGCATGCAGGTGGCAGCGCCGTAGCCGGCCAGTACTCGGCCGCGTACCGCATCGCGGCAGTGTTCGCGATGCCGCTCGACGCCATGATCATGTCCGCCATGCCGCGCCTGTTCCGGGCGCAACGGGACAACACCCAGCACCGGCGCCTCGTCGCCTCGATGATCCTGGCCGCGCTGGGCTATGGCATCGCCGCCAGCGCGGTGCTGGGCTACGGCGCCCACATGCTTCCGCATCTGCTGGGCAGCGATTTCACCGCGGCCATTCCGGGCCTGCAGTGGATGGGCCTGTTCGTGGTCGGCTACAGCGTGCGGCAGATCGGCTGCCACACGCTGCTGGGGCGCGGCTGGAAACTGCGCAAGTTCCTCGTCGAAGCGCTGGGCCTGCTGTTGATGGCGGCGCTCTCGGCATTGTGGATCCCGGCGTACGGCCTGCAGGGTGCCGTGTGGATGATCATCACCGCCGAGGCCGTGATGGCCTGCATCGCCTGGCTGGTCGTGTCCTTCAGTCCCGCGCCGGCAAGCGCGAGCGCGCAGCACTGAACACATCCAGATAAGCCTGGCACGCCGTCTCGATGGAGAAGGCATCGGCGCGCGCGCGCAGCGTCTGCGCAGGCACGTCGCCGTTCCCTTCAACGACGTTGCGCAGGGCCTGCGACAACGCAGCCGCATCCCCCACGGGCACCAGCTGTCCATACCGCCCCTCCTCCAGCACCTCGGCAGGGCCATGCGGGCAATCGGTGGCCACGACCTGGATGCCACAGTGCATGGCCTCGACCAGGACATTGCCAAAGCCTTCGTAGTCCGAGCACAGCACCAGCGCCGTGCTGCGCACCATCCACGGCAGCACCTCCTCCACGCGGCCGGGCAGTGCGACATCATCCTGCAGTGCGCTTGCTGCCACCCACCCGGCAAGACGGTCTCCCTCTTCTCCCTGCCCCAGTACCAGCAGGCGCGCCCGGTGGGTCTGCCGCAAAAGGACGAACGCCTCCCACAACAGGTCCAGGCGCTTTTCCGGCGAAAGGCGCCCGGCATAGATCAACACTGGGATCCCGTCATCCGGGAAGGGCCATGCCGGGTCCGGCAGGATCGGCGCGCTCCGCGCCTTGCGGGTGATGGGGTTGTGGATGACCCGGACCTGCGCGACCGGAAGGCCAAGCTCCTCTTCCATATCCCTGGCCAGTGCTGCTGAAACCGCAACCACCGCCTGCGCTGCCGGCGTGGCGAAACGCATGAGCCAACCGATGACCTCCCGCTTGCATCGTGCAGAACCGCGCGCCTTCTTTCGCGGTGCGGACAGCGCAAGATGCTGGGCGATCACCACGGCCGTGCCGGGATACAGCAGCCGTTGCCAGAAGACAATCCAGATGGCGAGATCGTTGGCGGTCGTCACCACGATCGCGGGACGCTCGCGCCTGATCAGCCATGGCAATCGCAGAAGCAACTGCCAGGCACCGCGCGGCGCAACGAAATCGACTTCCCCCGCATGGCCGGGGCCGCCAAGATCGCGACCGGCGATGACACGGGCAGCCTCGCCCCGTTCCCTGAAACCGCGCAGCAGGTTCAGCTGCACACGCTCCAGGCCGCCCGGCTCCCAGCGGCTGGCCAACAGCCAGATCATGCCGATTCGACTGCCAGGGTAGGCCCCGCGATGCAGATGACATCCTGGTACTCGCGCAGATCCTCGATCCTGATCCTCACCAGACGCCCGTGCGGTTCGAGTCGATGGAAGCGATAGCCGAGCGGCTCCAACAACGCCAGGATGTCCCGGCCGTGGTAACCGGCCGCGAGGCTGGATCTATCCTGCACTTCAATGGCGATCACGGGAAGGAAGCGGCGCACGGTCTCCAATCCGCCCTGCAGGCAGGGAAGCTCCCCTCCTTCGATATCAATCTTCAGAAGATCCAACCGCGTCAAGCCGATACGGTGTGCCAACTCATCCAGCGTGGTGATGTCGACCTCGCCCAGGTAGTGATCCACCCCAGCAGTTCCATGAAGACTGCCGAGGCCCTGGTGCACCTCCTCCAAATCGTGCTGCCCGCAGGATGCGTAGATGGGGAGTCGCCCGATCTCGGCGGCCAGGCCTTGCCGATGGATCTGCACCACGTCCTGCAAGCTGTTGCGCTGGACGTTGACCTGCAGCTCGTCTGCAATGCCGGCAATGGGCTCCAGCGCTACAACTGCACCGCCCGGTCCCACCCGGCTGGCGCACACCAGGCTGATCTCACCGATGTTCGCGCCCACATCGACCACGGTCATTCCGGGCTCGAGAATCCGATCCAGAAGCGAGACCAGCCGTAGATTGTAGTAACCCATCCAGAACATGCGCCGTTGCATATGCTCGGACAGGTCCAGAGCCACGGTGAACCGCCCGTCGAAATCATGAACGACCTGACGCCCGCGCCAGTGCCGGAATACGCGCCGGAATACGCTTTGCGCCACCCCCGGCCGCTCACCGAAGCGCAGATTGTTTGCCACCCGCCGAAGCACTACTGTCAGTCCCATCGCCTTTCCCCAAGGTGACTTTCCACCTGCAACTGCCCATCATGCGGTACTGCCCGACAGAATAGCCACACAGGTCCCTCCATGCATGTGCTCATGCTCTGCAAGCGCCAGTACACCGGGCGGGACCTGCTCGATGACCAGTACGGCCGCCTGTGGGAGATTCCGGAAGCGCTGGCCCGGCGAGGCCATGCGGTCAGCGGGCTCACGCTGAGTTATCGCCGCAGGAGTACGGGCCTGCATCGTTCTCCCGCCGATGTGCACTGGCACTCGATCAACGCCGTTTCGATGCGCGCGCTGTACATGGGTCGGATGATCGACCAGATTCACGCGCAACGGCCGATCGATGTCCTCCTCTCGAGCTCCGACGCCCTGTGCGCAACGCTCGGCGACCGGTTTTCCCGCCGCCTGCGTGTCGCACACGTCGTCGATCTCTATGACAACTACGCATCGTTTGGCCTGACGAAACTTCCTGGCGCACGCGCGGCGTTCGACCACGCATGCCGGCACGCGGCCGGCATCAGCGTGGTGACCACCTCACTGGCAACGGCACTGCGTCCATCCATCCCGGGCGGCACGCCATTGGAAGTGATCGGCAATGGCGTTCGCACTGACCTGTTCCATCCCATGGAGCAGGCCGCATGCAGGGCGCAGCTGGGCCTGCCCGCGAATGCGCGCCTGATCGGCTGCGCAGGCGCGCTGGAGCAGAGCAGGGGCATTGAAGACCTGTTCAAGGCATTCCACCTGCTCGCGCATAGCGACCCCGATCTCCATCTCGTCATCGCGGGTCCAAGGGACAATACGCTTGAGCGCTACGCACATCCAAGGATCATCGACCTGGGTACGCTGGACTGGCGGGACGTGCCCGTCCTGATCAATGCGCTGGACGTGTCAATCGTCTGCAATCGCGACTCGGCCTTCGGGCGCTTCTGCTATCCGCTCAAGCTGGTCGAATCCATCGCCTGTGCGGTCCCCGTCGTGGCTGCGGCCGTGGGCGACACACGCCGCATCGGCGGCGAAACCTTGGCCACCTACTCCCCCGGGAGCTGCGAAGAACTGAAAGCCGCCATCGAGCAGCAACTGTCCACCCCATCGCCGGCGCCCCGCTCACTGGCCTGCAGCTGGGAGCAGAGAGCCACGCAGATGGAGCGACTGCTTCTGCAGGCGCAGTGACGCGGCGATCAACTAGCGGCAGGAGGATGGTACATAGCGGCCATCCAGTCCACTACAGGACCAGTTCACCGCGCCATTCGTATCGTGGGCAGTCAGGATCAGGCTGCGACCTGCGATCTTTGAACTGGCCGACGAGGCAAACATGACCGAGATCGAACCGGTATTATCCACCGTGACTGAGCGCACGTATTTGCCGCGCACGGATGCCGGTACTGCCATCCCCGCCGCCACATTGTCCGCCGGGAACTGGCCGTGGTCAGAGTAGTAGGTCGCGATCGCTTCTTTGGCGCTCGATGACAGGGAAAGACCCTCTGCGACCTGGGCACGGGCCACGTAGTCGAGGTATGCCGGCGTCGCGATGGCCGCCAGAATGGCAATGATCGCGACGACGATCATCAGTTCGATCAAGGTAAAGCCGCGCTGCTTCATGTCTTAGTCCCCTTTAGCCTTTGTCTGCTGCTGCTCCGCCAGCCAATGCTCCAGGTGCTTGATGTCCAGATCATAGGCATGGCGGCTATTGGCTGCCGTGAGGATCCCCATCCCCTTGCGGCCTTCCTCCAAGCCAAGCAAGTTCGATGCCAACCCCATCCGCAGCAGCCAGAGCTGCGCGCCCGTGTCTCCGGGGGAGATTCGGACCGCCTCCCGCACGAGCTCCATGGCCAGCGGGTAATCCTTCATTGCATTGAACGCGTAGTTGGCAAACACCAGCCTGATCCGCGACGACTTGGGATTTGCGACCGTGGCTGACGTCAGCAGGTCCAGGAGCACCTGCTCATCGACGGGGCGACAACCCCCTTGCACGCGACAGGCGACCACGGCCTCGAGTGCACCGGACTCCTGCGGCCCCAGCGCGCGCCGGGAGATCTTCCGTTGAAGCGACGCCCACACCTGCGGCGACTGCTCGCGCCCCTGGTACGAGTGGAGGATGATCAGCGCTTGCTCAGGCAGTGGAGAGCCCCCTGGAAGCGCGGCTGCGTGCTCGAATTCCTTCTCCGCCAGCCCCCAGGCAGGAGATGCCGGGTCGTGCGGATTTGACGCCAGCAATGCGCGTCCCAGCTCATAGCCCGCCCGAGGGGAATCTGGATTCCGGTTGGACAGCGTCAGTGCCAAACGCATCGGGTCAGCCCAGGTCTGGACCTGTACCCAGCCCATTCCGGCCACGAAGACCAACAGCACGGACACGACCGTCACTGCGACGCCGCGCGTGCATCGCGCCATCAGCGCATGCAGGGGCTGCACGCATGCCAGGGCGATACCGGCAAGCGCCAGGTAGTTGCGGTGCTCAAAGGCCAATTCCAGGGGCACGACATTGCTGGTCAGCGCGTGGCTGACGAAGAACCAGGCGATACCCAGCGCGGTCAGCGGCCAGCGCTTGCGCACGGCCCAGCCGAAACCTGCCAATGCCACCAGCAACAGCATCGGGACCATGAAGGCAGGTGCCAGCCAGGAGGTCGGCACAATTGCGTTGTCATAGTAGAACTTCAGCGACTCCGGCCAAGGCAGGACGATCTGCTCGAGGTAACCGAGCAGGACACCTGGCTGTGAGAGAAGCCGGCCCGCCAGGCTGAAATCACGCGCGGAGTACCGCTCCGGCGACATCGCTCCCGGAAGGACGATGGCGAAGAACACAGCGGCTGCCGCCAGAACGCCCACTGCATACAGAGCGATCAGTGCACGCGCACGCGTCCCATCCGCGTTGCGGAAGCCGACGACGAATACCTCCAGCACCAACGCGTAGGCGGGAATGAGAATCGCGGTTTCCTTGAAGCCCAGCCCCACCAAGGTTCCCAACACGACACCGCACCACCAGAGGACTGCGTTTCTTGAACGCGGCGTGCTGCTACGTGCGTGCAGATAGCAGTTCAGTGCGATGAGCACGCCCGTCGCTGCCCCCAGCTCCATGCGCTGCACGACGTAAAGCACGGTGGACGCCTGCAGCGGATGAACCATCCATGCCAGCGCCACGGCGAGCGCCATCAGCCGTATCTTCGCCACCGGAGCGGACAGTACCCGCCGCATCAACGCTGACGCCAACGCGAACACCAGCAGCGAGTTCAGCAGGTGCACGGCCAGGCCCGTGGCCTTCATCGGCCACGTTGCCAGACCGGTGAAATAGTAGTTGAGACCGAAGCTGAGGAGCGCAAGCGGACGGCCAGCATTCCCCGTGATTCCTTCCGTCATGGCCATCTTGAGGGACCCGGCGTCCAATGAAGCAAGCCGCCAGTCCTCATCGTCTACAAGATTGGGAAAATCATCGAAGATGAAACCGCCTTTCAGGCCATTCCAATAGACGACCATTCCCACAAGCAACAACAGCAACAACGCTCCGAAGCGCAGAATCCGCTGGGCAGGAACACTTTGCATCGGATGGAACTCCCCTTCCAGATAAGAGAAAGGGCCGCAAGCGGCCCTTTCCCAGTACAGCAATGTCCTCTGCGCAATTAGCGGCAGGAAGACGGGCGGTACTTGGCGTCGATGGTGGTAGCGGAGGTCTTGCAGTCCCAAGTGATCGAGCCGCCGGCATCCTTCGGAACCAGCACGAATTCGCCGCCACCAACCTTGGAGCTCACCGAACCCGACGGCTTCATTTTGGCGATGATGGCACCAGCACTACCACCAGCAGTACCGACGGTCACGCTGGCGACGTACTTGCCATTGATCGAAGCAGCCGGAGCGAGGCCTGCCAGAGCGTTGGTGGTCGGGAACGAACCCTTGTCAGCGTAGTACTCGGTGACTGCGGTCTTGGCGCCCGAGCTGAGCGTCATCGCCTCAGAAACCTGCGAGCGAGCGACATAGTCCTGGTAAGCCGGCAGAGCGATGGCGGCCAGGATCGCGATGATCGCGACAACGATCATCAGTTCGATGAGGGTGAAGCCCTTCTGGTTCTTCATTGTGTACATCCCCAAGATTGGTGGTGGTTGAGTTCAGTGCGCCTGAACGGTCCGGCTCCGGGCCGGCTGAGCGGTTCCTGCGCCCTGCGGGTGGATCAACGCAGGTTGCGTGCCAACCCCGGCACGCCGCCCCCTTGGATTTCCCCGGCGCCAATAATGGCAGCAAATTGTTGTATGTGAAGCCCCCCGACCAGGAAATGCGACGAATCAGCCAATGTGACGCAATGCGTCACCTTTGGCCGGAACCCGGCACGATTCCGCAATTTGCCCCCCGTACGGCCTGCCCAGAAGGCCATGAACCGGCTACCATCGCAGGCAATGATGCCCGCCTGGGGATGGCGGGCCTTGGGGAGCCAACATGTCTGTCAGTCGCAGTGCGATAAAGAAAGAGCCCGTGGCGCGTAGCACCATGGAGCTTCAGCCGTTTGTCTGGGAGGGGACCGACAAGCGTGGCGTGAAGATGAAAGGGGAGCAGCTGGCGAAAAACGCCAATCTGCTGCGGGCCGAACTGCGCCGCCAGGGCATCAGCCCCGGGCAGGTGAAGGTCAAGCCCAAGCCGCTGTTCGGCGCCGCCGGCAAGGCAGTCACTCCGAAGGACATCGCGTTCTTCAGCCGGCAGATGGCCACCATGATGAAATCCGGCGTGCCGATCGTGTCGGCGCTGGAGATCATCGGCGGCGGTCACAAGAACCCGCGCATGAAGAAGATGGTGGATGGCATCCGCACGGATATCGAGGGCGGCTCCTCGCTCTACGAAGCCATCAGCAAGCATCCGGTGCAGTTCGACGAACTCTACCGCAACCTTGTGCGGGCGGGCGAAGGCGCCGGCGTGCTGGAAACGGTGCTGGACACCGTTGCCAACTACAAAGAGAACATCGAAGCCCTGAAAGGCAAGATCAAGAAGGCGCTGTTCTATCCGGCCATGGTCATCGCCGTGGCACTGGCCGTCAGTTCCGTGCTGCTGATCTGGGTCGTGCCCCAGTTCGAGGACGTCTTTAAGGGCTTCGGCGCTGACCTGCCGGCTTTCACTCAGTTCATCGTGAACATGTCCCGGTTCATGGTTTCCTGGTGGTGGCTGATCCTGCTCGTGGTTGTCGGCACGATCGTGGGGTTCGTCATGGCCTACAAGCGCTCTCCCAGAATGCAGCACACGCTGGACCGGCTGGTACTGAAGGTGCCGGTGATCGGGCAGATCATGAACAACAGTTCGATCGCCCGCTTCGCCCGTACCACGGCGGTGACCTTCAAGGCCGGTGTTCCGCTGGTTGAGGCGCTGGGCATCGTGGCCGGCGCCACCGGCAACAAGGTCTACGAGGAAGCCGTGCTGCGCATGCGCGACGACGTCTCCGTCGGCTACCCGGTCAACATGGCCATGAAGCAGCAGAACCTGTTCCCGCACATGGTCATCCAGATGACCGGCATCGGCGAGGAGGCGGGTGCCCTGGACACCATGCTGTTCAAGGTAGCCGAGTATTATGAGCAGGAGGTCAACAATGCCGTTGACGCCCTGAGCAGCCTGCTGGAACCGATGATCATGATCTTCATCGGCGTCATCGTGGGCGGCCTTGTCATCGGTATGTACCTCCCAATCTTCAAACTTGCTTCCGTGGTCTAACCTTACATGGCATTTCTCGACCAGCATCCCGGCCTCGGCTACCCCGCCGCGGCCGCCCTGGGCCTGCTAATCGGCAGTTTCCTCAACGTGGTCATCCTGCGCCTGCCCAGGCGGATGATGTGGGAGTGG
>Ga0213828_1003280_pt1 | contig 10824 bp, 11 predicted proteins | sample MC6MC0897MG_FD_180664 | JGI IMG/M metagenome (GOLD analysis project Ga0213828, IMG submission 180664) | Enriched soil aggregate microbial communities from Iowa State University, Ames, United States - MC6-MC0897-MG | ecosystem: Environmental > Terrestrial > Soil > Unclassified | place: USA: Iowa...
AGGTTGGCTACGTGGTGATCGACGTCGACGCCGAGTACTCGGATCTGGCGCAAGAGAAGCTGCAGCACATCAACGGCACTATCCGTAGCCGGGTTCTTTTCTAAGAACAGCTACAAGCCGCGAGCTACAAGCGGCAAGTGATGTTCGCTTGTGCTTTTGCTTGAAGCTCGTAGCTTGCAACTCGCCGCTGATAAAAAAGGGAGCCCCGAAAGGGCTCCCTTTTTTATTCCACGTTGATGGTGATTTTCTTCGAGACGATTGGCGGGTCGAATGCCATGTGACCGCTGTCGCCAAGTTCCAGCTGCAAGGTGTGTTTGCCCGGGGCGAGCTTGATGTCAGCCTGGGTCTGCGCCTTGCCGAAGTGCATATGGTTGGCATCGGTAGGGACGACCGAACCGGCAGGAACGATTTCCTTGGCGTCGATCAGCAGGTGATGGTGACCGGTGTTCTTGGTGACGTCACCGGCCGGTGCCAGTGCGACGTCCTTGGTACCGAACTTGACGGTAAAGGTCTGCGAAACCGTGGCCCCGTCCTCGGGAGAAACGATGAACACTTCGGCACCTTTTGGCGCCGGTGTGGCGGCACTGGCCAGCACCGAAACGCCCATCAGCACACCCGCGAACGCTGCACGTGACATAAAGCTTTTCATTTTCTTCTCCAGTTTTTCCGTAAAATCCGCACGGTCATGACAACTTCATGACCATTCGTTGTCGAAGGCACTCGACAACCATAGCAAAGCGAGCCTGAATCAGAGCGTCGCGATAATGATTTCAAAGGAGTGACCATGCGTTTTCTGCCTGGCCTGATCTGCCTGCTACCCCTTTTGAGCCCTTTGGCTCACGCCGAACTGATTGATGACGTCAACGACCGTGGCGAGCTGCGCATAGCCCTTGAGGCTAATACACCGCCGTTCAATTACAAGGAAGGCGACACACTCACGGGGTTCGAGGTCGAGCTTGGGCAACTGCTGGCCAACGAACTGGATGTGCGCGCCGACTTCATCGTCACGGATGAGGCTGATCTGCTCCAGGGCGTTGAAAGCGGCAAGTACGACGTCGCGCTCAACCACATAGCACTGACACCCGAACTCAAGGATCGTTTCGACTTCAGCGAGCCTTACGGCAAGGTCGATTCGCAGTTGTTGGCGAAGAAGGATGAGCAGCCACGGCCGATGGTGTTGGTGCAGGCGTTGACGGAAGAGAAGCCGAAAGCGGCGGAGCCGGTGGATTTGGCGATTCCGTTCCAGAAGGGTAATCCGGCGTTTCAGGCCAGCCTTGCGAGTGCGATGCAGCGGATCAAGGACGACGGGCGCCTGGCAGCGCTGACCGAGAAGTGGTTGAAGCCTTAAAAGCCCCTCACCCTAGCCCTCTCCCAGAGGGAGAGGGGACTGAATGGGGGATGCTTCAGAGATACGCCGACCTGAAATGGATGTACCGAATCCGAAATCGACTGGTCATGGCTTTGTCGAATCCATAATCGATCGGTATGGCTGTGTCGAATCCATAATCGATCGGTATGGCTGTGTCGAATCCATAGTCGATAAGGTCTTCCAGGTCGATGAATAGCGCCAGACACCTCGGTCGGCCCCCTCTCCCTCCGGGAGAGGGCTGGGGTGAGGGCAACGATTGCGGATCAGTCCAAAGCAGCCAGGGCCAGCGCGACCTGCGGCAGTTCAAGTTCGCTGAAGACTTGCACACCATGGCGCTTGAGCAACGCGGCCGTCACCCCTTCGCCACTCACCTTCACGCCACTGAACGTCCCGTCATACGTCAGCAGATTCCCGCAAGAAGGACTATTGGCCTTCAGCACCGCCACGCGAATCCCGTGCTTCTGCACCAGCTCCAGCGCCTGCCGCGCGCCATCCAGAAACTGCGCACTGACATCCTCACCCTCGGTAGTGATCACCGCCGCGACACCATCGAGCACTTCACCACCCTGCCCGCCCGGAATCTCCGCCGCCGCCCGTGGCGTCGGCAATCCTCCCGCGACCTCCGGACACAACGGCACCACCCGCCCTTCAGCGATCCACTGCTCAAGCAAATCAAACGGCCCGCTCGCGCCACCGTCATAACGCACGCGATGACCCAACAGGCAGCGACTGACCAGAATCCTGTCCATCTCAGAACGGCTCGTTGCCACGGCGGCGAAACCAACCGGTCAGCGACAGGCGCTCGCGGTGCGCCGGCAGCACTTCATGAGGCACCTCACCAGAGAGAAACACCACCAGACACCCACCGGTAGGCTGCACGTCGTGCACACGCTCATCATTCAGGTACATGCGCAACTGACCGCCATCCTCCGGCAGCCAAGCGTCATTGAGGTAGACCACCACCGAGACCATGCGCTTGTCGTCGTCGCGAAAACGGTCGACGTGCTTGCGATAAAACGCACCCGGCGGATACAGCGCGAAATGGCATTCAAAGTCCTCAAGACCAAGAAACAAGCCACGGTTGAGCGCCTCGCGCAGGCTCTCCATCAGGTTCAGATAGCGGTCGCTGGCCTCGGCCTGACCGGGATCGATCCACTGAATGTGGTCGCCACGAATCCCCTCGCGAATCTCTGAAAACGGCCCACGGCCAACCGCCGCCGGCGCCAGTTCACCTTCGGCCTCACGTTTACGGCACTCGGCCGCCAGCTCGCGGGTCAAACCGGCGGGCAGGAAAATGTTCTGCTGCGACCAGCCGTGGTCGGCCAGGTCATCGACAATGCGTAACAGCAGTGGGTGTTCAGAGGATATTTGCATGGCGCGCATAGTATGTCGGCGGCAAGAAATCCGACAGAGCCACGCGGCGGCTTGCTACGAATTCTCGACAAGTACCGGCACCGCACGGAGAATAGTCCGCTGCTGACAGGAGTCCCTATGCGCCGTTTGCTTTTTTCACTGTTGATGTTCTGCGTGTTGCCCGCCTGGGCGGACGGCCACGATCAGTTGTACAAGGTCGCCGGCTGGCCAGATCAACGTGCGCATTTCAATGACGCCCTGACCGCCGCACAGCAGCGCTATCAGAACAGCCTGCCGCCGGCGGTGTTTCAAGCATTGGTGAATAACAGCAATCAGCGCTTTGCCCCGCAGGCTGTGGATCAACGCGCCGAAGCGCAACTGCGGCAGAAGCTCGCCGACCCGAAACCGGCGCTGACTTTCTTTCAATCGCCACTGGGCAAGAAAATCGTCGCCGCTGAATTGCTCGCGACTCGCCGCGATCAACTGGCGAAAAACGCCAAGGGCCTGCCGAAGATGCAGGTCAGCGACAGCCGCCTGCTGATCATCGGCCACCTTGCCCAAGCCTTGCCGGCCCGTGAAGCCGGCGCCGAAGTGAGCCTGGCGATTGCCGGCGTGGCGGCGGACAGTTTGAGTTCGATGATCCCGGGACTGCTCGGTGGTGGTCAGGCGCAGGGCATGTTGAATGGTCAGCGCCAGCGCTTGATGGATCAGATTGGCGCGGACATGAACAACACGTTGCTTTACGTCTATCGCGACTTGTCGGATGAAGAGCTGGAAGAGTTCGCGACGTTTGCCGAGTCGACTGAAGGCAAGGCCTACTATCAGGCGGCGCTGGCGGCGATTCGCGCAGGGTTGGCGGTCGGGCAGTGATCCTTGTTGCCTGACAAACCGCCTTCGCGAGCAAGCTCGCTCCCACATTTGGATCTTCAGCGAACACAAAATTGTGAACATCCCCAAGCCCCTGTGGGAGCGAGCTTGCTCGCGAAAGGGCCCTCACAGGCGCTAGAGATTCCGGCCCCTGATCCGCTTGCTCAAAAACTCGAAATACTCCTCACGCATCTCCACCGTCTCATTCGCCAGATGATGCCGCGCCTCGGCCAGCAGCAAGATCTGCGGTCGATCAAACTTCCATTTCAATACCTGCAAATTGTGCTGCCAGTCGACGGTCATGTCCGCCTGCCCCTGAATGATCAGCGGCCGTCGCGGACTTTTTTTCGCGTGCTCGACGCGAATGATCCAACGCGATAACGCCCCCACCCACTTGGTTGGCAAGCGTCGCGGCTGCAACGGATCGGCCTGGAGAAACGGCAGGAAATCCGGATCGTTGGAGTTCTCGCTGAAGCGTCGCGCGACACCCCGGACAAAAGGCCTGAGCAGGTAATAACTCAGCTGCGACCAGCCCCACGCCCGTGGCCGCACCAGCGGCGCCATCAAAATCACCTGACCCTGCGCCGGGCTGTTTTCGCCATGATTGAGCAGGTGATCGACGACAATCGCCCCGCCGGTGCTCTGCCCGCACAGATGCCACGGCTGCGGCAGCGCGATCGACTGCGCCTCGGCGAACAAGGCCTGCAGGACGTCCTGGTATTCAGAAAAATCGCGAATGCTCGCGCGCGGCCCGCTCGACAAGCCATGGCCCGGCAAGTCGCAGGCGATCACCGCGAAGTCCTGATCCAGCGCCCACTCGATCACATGCCGATACAGCCCGGTGTGATCGTAATAACCATGCAGCAGAAACAGCGTCGCCTTGACCTTCTCCGGCCACCAGCAATGACTGACCACTTCATAGCCATCGACTTCGAAACGGCCCATGCCACGCCAGACGTCGCGATGGGGAAAGTCGGTTTTATAAAACTGCTGGTACGCCTTCGCCTCGTCCGACAACGGCTGCCACTCGGCCAGAGGCTTGAGACTGGCGCGGATTTGATCGGGGTCGAAAGTGGCAGACATAAGGCAATTCCAAAGCGGTAAACAGACTTTATCGGCCTGCGATATTCATCTGTCGCGGCAAGCATGGCAAGCTAGCCCGCCTCTGAGGAACCAAATCCATGCGTTCGCCCTACCGCACCGCACTGTTTGCCAGCCTGCTCGCGCTGATTTGCGCCGGGGTGCTGTGGGCGGCGTATGACTGGTTTCAGGGGCGTTATCTGCGTGCGTTCAGCGAACACACGGCAGTGTTTTCCGGTGATCCGCTGCGCCTGCCGGACAATCTCGCCGGCCCCGGCAAGATCCGCCTGGTGCATTTCTGGGACCCGGCCTGCCCGTGCAATGTCGGCAATCAACAGCACCTGACCGAGATGGTCGAGCAGTTCGGCGCCAAGGGCGTTGAGTTCTTCGCCGTGCAAAAGACTGGCAGCCACGGCCAGTTGCCCGCGACCCTCAGCAGCCTGAAAACCATCACGATATTGCCCGGTTCCGAACAGGTGCCCGCCAGCCCGGCCGTGGCGATCTGGGATCGCAGCGGCAAACTGGCGTACTTCGGCCCTTATAGCGAAGGCCTGACCTGCAACTCCAGCAACAGCTTTATCGAACCGATTTTGAATGCCCTGACAGAAGATCGCCCGGTCAACGCGACACACACGCTGGCAGTCGGCTGTTACTGCCCGTGGCCGGTGGAGGCTCAGTAAGGCATTCCGGACTTTTCAAGGACAGCGCTGCACGGCACAGAAGGTCTGTGCTAATTGTTTGCAGCCCGACGGGCGGCAATCCCGCCTGCACAAGGAGTCACCATGAAGCGCGTGTTCACCGTACTTGGCTTGCTCATCGTTGTTCTGCTTGCCGGCGCAGGCTGGTACGTCTACAGCAAACAGCCAACGCGACAGGGCCAGGTCGAACTGCGCAACCTGCAGGGCTCGGTGACCGTGCGCTACGACGAACGCGGTGTGCCGCACATCCGCGCCGAGAACGAAACCGACCTCTACCGCGCCCTCGGCTATGTGCAAGCGCAGGATCGCCTGTTCCAGATGGAAGCCATGCGCCGTCTAGCCCGGGGCGAACTGGCCGAAGTGCTCGGGCCGAAGCTGCTCGACACCGACAAACTGTTCCGCAGCCTGCGCATCCGTGAGCGCGCTGCCAGTTACGTCGCCAGTCTCGATAAACAGTCGCCGGCGTGGAAGGGCCTGCAAGCCTATCTGGATGGCATCAACCAATATCAGGACAGCCACGCCGCGCCGATCGAGTTCGACGTGCTGGGCATCCCCAAGCGGCCGTTCACAGCAGAAGACAGCATCAGCGTCGCTGGTTACATGGCCTACAGCTTTGCCGCCGCATTTCGCACTGAGCCGCTGCTGACCTATGTGCGCGATCAGCTTGGCGCCGATTACCTCAAGGTCTTCGACCTCGACTGGCAGCCAAAAGGCGTCCTCGCCAAGGATCACGGCAAATCGACTCCACCCCTGGCCGCTGGCGACTGGAAAGACCTCAACGCCCTCGCCCGCCTCAGCGAACAGGCGCTGATCGACAACGGCCTGCCGCAGTTCGAAGGCAGCAACGCCTGGGTCATCGCGGGCAGCCGCAGCCAGAGCGGCAAACCGCTGCTGGCCGGTGACCCGCATATTCGCTTCTCGGTGCCGTCGGTGTGGTACGAAGCGCAATTGTCGGCGCCGGGCTTCGAGCTGTACGGCCATCATCAGGCGCTGGTGCCGTTCGCGTTTCTGGGGCACAACCTCGACTTCGGCTGGAGCCTGACCATGTTCCAGAACGACGATCTGGACCTGATCGCCGAGAAGGTCAACCCGGATAACCCCAATCAGGTCTGGTATCGCGGCCAGTGGACCGACATGCTCGTCACACAGCAGCAGATCAACGTGAAAGGCCAGACGCCGGTGACCCTCACCCTGCGCCAATCGCCCCACGGCCCGATCGTCAACGATGCGCTGGGGACCGCTGCCGGCAAGACGCCGATTGCCATGTGGTGGGCCTTCCTCGAAACGCCGAACCCGATCCTCGAAGGCTTCTACCAGCTCAACCGCGCCGACACCTTGGCCAAGGCTCGCGCCGCAGCGGCGAAAGTGCAGGCACCGGGGCTGAACCTGGTTTACGCCAACGCCAAGGGCGATATCGCCTGGTGGGCTTCGGCGTTGCTGCCCAAGCGTCCGGCCGGGGTGCGGCCGGAATTCATTCTCGACGGCAGCAGCAATCAGGCCGACAAGGACGGCTTCTACCCGTTCAGCGCCAACCCGCAGGAAGAGAACCCGGTGCGCGGCTACATTGTCTCGGCCAACTTCCAGCCGCTGTCGCCGACCGGTATGGAGATTCCCGGTTACTACAACCTTGCCGATCGCGGGCAGCAACTCAATCGTCAGCTCAGCGACAAGAGCGTGAAGTGGACCAATGAGGCCAACCAGAAACTGCAACTGGGCACCGCCACCGGCTACGGCCCGCGCTTGCTCGCTCCTTTGCTGCCGGTATTGCGTGAAGTCGTCAGCGATCCGGCGCAACTGAAACTGGTCGAGCAACTGGCGCAGTGGCCAGGCGACTATCCGCTGGACTCGGTCAGTGCAACGGTGTTCAACCAGTTCCTCTACGACCTGGCCGATGCGGCAATGCGGGATGAGTTGGGCAATGACTTTTTCGACACGCTGCTGTCGACGCGAGTGATCGATGCGGCGTTGCCGAAGCTGGCGGCGAATGCCGATTCACCGTGGTGGGATAACCGCAGCACACCGAACAAGGAGACCCGCGCCGATGTCGTGCGTGCGGCGTGGCAGGCGAGCATGCAGCACTTGAAGCTGACCCTCGGCGATAACTCTGCCGAGTGGAAATGGGGCGCGGCGCACACGCTGACCCACGGCCATCCGCTGGGACAGCAGAAGCCTCTGGATCGGATTTTCAATGTCGGGCCGTTTGCGGCGCCGGGCAGTCATGAAGTGCCGAACAATCTGTCGGCGAAGATCGGCCCGGCGCCATGGCCGGTGACTTACGGGCCGTCGACGCGTCGGCTGGTGGATTTTGCTGATCCGGCGCATGGGTTGACGATCAACCCGGTCGGTCAGAGCGGTGTGCCGTTTGATAGCCACTATGACGATCAGGCTGAAGCGTATGTCGACGGGATGTATGTGCAGGCGCATTTCAATGCCGAAGAAGTGACGGCGAATACGCGCAGTACGTTGAAGCTGTTGCCGATGCGGGCAGCGCCTTAAAAGCCCCTCACCCTAGCCCTCTCCCGGGGGGAGAGGGGACTGATTGGGGGATGCTCAAGGTTTACAGCGACCTGACACTGCTTTACCGAATCCATAATCGCTAAGGTCTTTCAGGTCGATGTATCACGCCAGACACTGCGGTCGGCCCCCTCTCCCTCTGGGAGAGGGCTGGGGTGAGGGTAAGGGTCAAACCATCACCGCAAAATTCAGCCGAAACTGCTGCGGCGTCACCCCCAACCGCCGGTTAAACACCCCGCGCATATGCTGCGCATCCCGAAACCCACACTGATACGCCACAGTCTTCAACGGCGCCGCCGTGCTCTCCAGCATCACCCGCGCCGCATCCACCCGCGCCCGCTCGACAAACTCCGCCGGCGTGACTTTGGCTTCCCGGGCAAACACCCGCGAGAAATTGCGCGCACTCATGTTCGCCGCATTGGCCAGATCGGCAATCGTCAGATCACCAGTCAGATTGGCCAGCACATACAACTGCACCATCGCCACCGCCGACGTAGGTTCCGCATGCGGCGTGAGGAACGGACTGAACTGTGACTGCCCACCGGAACGCTGGGTGAACACCACCAAGCGTTTAGCCACGCTCAGCGCCACTTCAGCGCCGTGATCACGCGCCAGCAAATACAACGACAGATCGATCCCCGCCGTGACCCCCGCCGAGGTGTAGAGCGCGCCGTCCTCGACGTACAAACGATCCGCGTCGACCTGCGTCGTCGGACACAACTGCGCCAACGCTTCGGCATCGTTCCAGTGCGTGGTCACGGTGCGCCCGTCAAGCAATCCGGCCCGCGCGAGCATGAACGCGCCATTGCAGATCGAACCGAAGCGCTGCGCCCGAGCACACGCCTCGCGCAGCCAATCATCAAACGTCGCGCCAAAATCCATGAATGGCAGTTGCGGGCCGCCAGCGACCAGCAACAGGTCGTAGGCCTCGAGGGCTTCGCTGAAATGCCAATGGGCATTCAGGTTCAAACCGTTGGAGCAGGCCATCGGGCCGTGTTCGACACCGATCACTTCGAGCCGATAGTGATCCTCGGGCACCAGGAAGCGGTTGGCCTCGGCAAACACATCCATCGGGCCGCTGACGTCCAGCGACTGCACGCCTGCGAACACCACAATGCCGACGGCTTTATTCATGGCTGTGGATTCCCCCTTTAAGAGCAAAAGATCGCAGCCTGCGGCAGCTCCTACAGGTGTCCGCTTTCCCATGTAGGAGCTGCCGAAGGCTGCGATCTTTTAGCTTGGCACGATTTGCAGGTGGATTGGCAAGGATCGCAGCCATGCATCGATTGCTCGCTTTCAGCCCGGGGAACAGACTTTCCCCATCAGCGCCACGACGGCGTTTTCGACGAGGAAACCGTTATGAGCACCACCATCGCCGGCATCAAAATCCCCGACAGCGCCCTCGCCCGGGCCACCACCGAGTACATCCGCGACATCGAGTCCGACCTGCTCTACCACCACTCGCGCCGGGTATTTCTGTTCGGCGCACTGAGTGGTGAGCGTCAGCAAATGGCCTACGATCCGGAGTTGCTCTACGTCGGCGCAATGTTCCACGACCTCGGTCTGGTCGAAGGTCATCGCAGTGATGATGAGCGTTTCGAAGTGGATGGCGCCAACGCGGCGGCAGCGTTTCTTAAACCGTACGGGCTGAGCGATGACGACATCGAACAGGTGTGGCTGTCGATTGCCCTGCACACCACGCCGGGCGTGCCCAAGCATCTGCGTCCGACCGTGGCGCTGGTGACTGCTGGTGTGGAAATGGACGTGCTGGGTATGGATTACGCAGCCTTCAGCACCGTACAGCGTGAGGCGGTGGTGCATGCGCACCCGCGTGGGGAAGGTTTCAAGGAGTGCATTATCTGCGCGTTTGCCGATGGCTTGCGCCATCGTCCGCAGACCACGTTTGGCAATGTGAAGACCGATGTGCTGAAGGATCAGGAGCCGGGGTTCAAGCCGATGAGCTTCGTTGAGGTCATCCGCCAATCTCCCTGGACCTGAAGGCCACCCAAAACATGTGGGAGCGAGCTTGCTCGCGAAGGCGGTAGGTCAGTCACGTGGATGTTGACTGACAGATCGCATTCGCGAGCAAGCTCGCTCCCACAGGGATTGGGGTTGGTCACAGATTTGTGATCAACCCCATTGGCTTACGCGGCTTCCGGGCTTGGCGCCCGACGCACGTCTGGCTGCTTCCACGAATCGGCAGCGCTTTCTTCGATGGCTTGCTGAATCGCCTTCTTGCGCGCTTCCTCGGCACGGCGGCTGAAGAACCAGACCATGAAGGTCACGATCGATACCGCGAGCAGAATCAGACTCGCCACAGCGTTGATCTCAGGCTTCACGCCCAGACGCACCGCCGAGAACACTTCCATCGGCAGGGTCGTCGAACCCGGACCGGAGACGAAGCTCGCCAGCACCAGGTCATCCAGCGACAGCGCGAACGACATCATGCCGCCCGCTGCCAGCGATGGCGCGATCATCGGGATGGTGATCAGGAAGAACACCTTCCACGGCCGCGCGCCCAAATCCATAGCAGCCTCTTCGATCGACAGGTCCAGCTCCCGCAGACGTGCCGACACCACCACCGCCACATACGCCGCACAGAACGTGGTGTGAGCGATCCAGATGGTGACGATGCCACGTTCCTGCGGCCAGCCGATCATCTGTGCCATGGCCACGAACAGCAGCAACAGCGACAGACCGGTGATCACTTCCGGCATCACCAGCGGCGCCGTCACCAGACCGCCGAACAGCGTACGGCCCTTGAAGCGCGTGATGCGCGTCAGCACGAACGCCGCCAGTGTGCCCAGCGCCACCGCGGCAACCGCGGTGTAGCAGGCGATTTCCAGCGAGCGCAGCACCGAGCCCATCAGTTGCGTGTTGTCGAGCAGGCCGACGTACCACTTGATCGACCAGCCGCCCCACACCGTCACCAGTTTCGAGGCG
>Ga0213828_1003283_pt1 | contig 10812 bp, 10 predicted proteins | sample MC6MC0897MG_FD_180664 | JGI IMG/M metagenome (GOLD analysis project Ga0213828, IMG submission 180664) | Enriched soil aggregate microbial communities from Iowa State University, Ames, United States - MC6-MC0897-MG | ecosystem: Environmental > Terrestrial > Soil > Unclassified | place: USA: Iowa...
TACCACCTCAACAATTAATAAAATTAATAATAATTATAAAGAATTTAAACCGTACAGTCAAACGTTCTGGTTGGGATATTAGTTGATATCAATATTTTATGGAAATTCACAGTAAATATGAATATAGAAATCAAAATATTACAAAAATTTAAAATTGAAAATAACGCCTCCTAATCAGGAGACGTTGCTTCCTTTTTTAGCCGATGGGAAAGTAAACTTTCCCATCAGACATAAGTGCAACTAAGCTTCTGTCTTCGCCTAACGGCTCGCCAATCAGCTAGTTTTCTTTACCTCAATATACAAAATATGATGACCTTCAATTTCATTAATTTGGAAAGTGAATCCGTCCTTTTCGATGGCATCACCTTTATGGACATCAAACTTTTGCGTTAAAAACCAGCCGCCAATCGTGTCTACATCTTCTTCTTCAAGTGTAGTACCAAGGAGATCATTTACTTCGCTGATCAGGACTTTTCCATCCAAAATAAAATTTCCATTCCCCTTTATCTGGATAAGAGGGAGTTCGTCAATATCAAACTCATCCCGAATTTCTCCGACAATTTCTTCAAGAATATCTTCGACCGTTACGATTCCCGCAGTACCACCATATTCATCGGATAAAACTGCCAAATGTGAACGGTTTTTTTGCAACTTCACTAAAAGTTCTTTAATCGGTATGGTTTCAATCACATGAATAACTGGTTTTAAATATGGAATAAGTGGTTCTTCACCTAAACATTTTTGCTCGATACAATCCGTTAAAACTTCCTTTATATTGACAATACCTAAAATATTGTCTTTATCACCATCAATAATTGGATACCTTGTATACTTTTCCTGTCTAACAGTTTCGATAATCTCATCCATCGTTGCCTCTTTGGACAGTGTAATGACTTCAGTTCTCGGCACCATGATTTCTTTTGCAATTCGATCATCAAACTCAAATATTTTATTCACATACTTGTACTCGGATTGATTTATTTCACCGCTCTCATAACTATGAGATAGGAGCATACGTAATTCTTCCTCGGACATAACAAGTTCTTGTTCTGAAGCAGGTTTAATTCCGAATAGTCCTGTTATGTATCGAGCTGAACGATTAAGAATCCAAATGAACGGATACAAAAGTTTATAAAATAATATCAATGGCTGGGCAACTAACAAAATAATTTCTTCAGCCTTTTGGATCGCAAATGTTTTCGGTGCTAATTCACCGATTACTACATTGAAGAAAGTAATAATCGCAAAAGCAAGAACCGTCGAAATAATGGGCTCTAAAGATAACGGTAATTGAATCCATGAAAAGATTGGCTCCAAAAGTTTCCGGACTGTAGACTCACCCCGCCAGCCTAAAATTAAAGAAGTAATAGTAATGCCTACTTGTGTGGCAGAAAGGTATCCATCCAAGTTAGAAATCACCTTTCTCGCAGCTTCAGCCTTTTTGTTACCTTCGGATACTAATTGGTCTATTCGTGTTGTTCTTACCTTAACGATGGCAAATTCTGAAGCAACAAAAAAAGCAGTAAAGGCAATAAGAACAGCTATTATAATCACATTCATCCAAATCATCGGTCACCCTACAAATAGTAAGGTATTCCACCTCACTTACTATTAACTCTACATACTTTCATTATTTCCAACTTTACAAAAGATTGTCATAATATTATTTCAAAAAAAGTGTTGATTAGAAAAAAACGAGGAGGATGTATAAAGAAAATTCTACGATTGGCGAGCCCCTAAGGACGGTTTATGAGGTGTAGTTCGTCGAAAAGCATAGCTATTCGACTACGAAGCTTATGCTCACGAAGCTTCCATTAGCGCACTTATGCCTGAGTGGAAAGTTATACTTTCCAATCGGCAAAAAAAAATGCCGTCAGACTGACGGCATGCAATATATTTTTAAATGTGCAATGAATTCCAATCACGGGCAAGCATGCTATACACGATTAGATCATGAAAATGGCCATTTAAATGTTCTCCGTCCCGCAGTTTCCCCTCTTTCACAAATCCAAGCCGTTCAGGAATCGCCCGGCTTTTTTTGTTTTTCACACCACAGCGAATTTCTATACGGTTTAAGCCTAATTGGAAAAAGGCATAATTAAGAAAGGCTTGAACAGAACGCGTGATAATACCATGGCCTTCTGCATTTCTAGCGAGATAATAACCGATACTCGCCATGCTATTGTACCAATCTAATTGATTTAATCCCAATGAGCCAACAAGTTCCCCTTTATAAAGAATACCAACGTTCATTCCACTATTTTCAGCAAATTGCGTGAGCCACACCGGAATAATGGACTCAAAATGATAAAGGGATGTCATACTATCCACCCATGGCATCCATTCGCGTAAATGTTCTCGATTTTCCTCCACAAGTTTATGCAGCTTTATGGCATGATGTGTTTGAAACAATTGAAGCTCGATTTCATGGTCAACCTTTAATGTAAACATAGGCTAATTCTCCCGATAAAAATTTTTTGTTTATCATATGCATAAAAGGGCACTGTTGGGAGATTAAACAAATAAAAAAATCCCTGCTTTATTAAAAGTGGGATTTGGCTTTATGTTTATAATATAGTTTCGTCATGACCTGCAGGTGTTAAGGCAACAGGTAAGTAAATCGAAAAAGTGGTTTTATTCATCGAAGAATCACATGTTAAATTTCCTTTATGTTTTTCAATGATTTCTTTACATACAAATAATCCAAGTCCCGTCCCAAGTTTTTTTGTCGTGAAAAAGGGTTCGAAAATTGTTTTTCGTAATTCTGTCGGGATCACTGGGCCATTATTAGAAATACTAATTTTAATTTGCCGGTTATTTTCCAAACAGCTGCTAATCTCTATGGTGGGAGTAGGAGTCTCGTGATGATTCAGAACATCAATCGCATTAAATATGATATTAATAAAAACCTGCCTGATTTCATCAGCATAGCCATTCAAGCTAAAATCTTCACTTAAATCTTTTTTGATTTTTACTTTACCGTCAAGAATACTTGGATAAAGGAAGTTTAATACTTCATCAATAAGGTTATTTAACCCGAATTGAACCTTTTCCTTCCCAATTAATTCTTTTTTGGAAAGTAATAAGAACTGTGATATTCGAAAATTAAGCTGATCTAATTCACATGAAATGATATCTAAATACCTCATATTTGGAAAATCAGCTTTAAGTAATTGAATAAACCCTTGAATAGATGTGAGCGGGTTTCTAAATTCATGAATAAAACTTGATGTCATTTGTCCGAGAAGTGTCAAACGATCCTGATGTGTCGAATCAATGAACATGGTCTTTTCTTCAATAATTTTATTTTTTGCTTCCGAAAAATGGGATACGGCAAAATATAAAAATTTATCAAAGCAAAAATTGATCAGATTGATTGATTCCTGCATTTCTGACCATGAGATTCCTGTTTTACTTAAATAGCTGTATAAAATCGTTCTGCCAAGATTGACATTATAGACAAAATCACCAATGTTAATATCGGCCAATACCCTTTCTTCTGACACCTCTATCGCAATTTTTTCAATAATATCTAACAGTTCTTGTTTAGATATCAAATGCATAGTAAGTAACACATTTAATAATGCTTCCCCGTTTTGACGAATTTTCATTTTAAAGGGGTCATCAAGATTAAGCACAATAGCATTTTCCCATTCTTCTACCAATTTTTCTTTGTTTTGATTAAAAAAAGCGATTAAATCGGTTTGTTCTCCCGTAAACATTTTGTTTCCCCCTATGGTATTAACAAAACTGATTACCATGATAATTCGCTGATGACGGCAAAAATCCTTTTTAATATAAAAGATAAATAATTTTCCCAATATGATTTTTGCTAAACAGACTATCCAGGATGATTTAACTAGAATATGTCAGATTACAACATGAGTGTAATAATTTCCTTGTAAAAACAATAAATCAATAGTATATTTTTTATGGAAACAATTGAATACTTCCACAGGGGGAGCTGCGATAGGCGGCTGAGAGTGAACGTTCGAGTTCTGACCCTATGAACCTGTTAGTTAACACTAGCGTAGGGATGTGGTTTGCCGGATATTAAAGCAATGCAGACAATCCTTTTCGTCTTGCATTGCTTTTTTGTTTTGAAGATAAGAAATAGAATTCCACTTTAAGAATTGTCTAGCTGCAGCGCTAGTGGCTCGGGGTCATAAGCTCCTGTTCAAGGCGCTTCCGCTTTTCATGTTGTCCAGCTGCAGCGCCTAGGGGCTCGGGGTCATAAGCCAATCCGTCAAGAAGGCTAAAAATCAGCCTTCTCGCCGGCTCGTCTTATGCCTGTCGCCCCTGTTCAAGGCGCTTCCGCTTTTCTTGTTGGCACCATATTGCTTTTAGGAAGATATCAAACGGATCCAAACATAAATAGGGGGAAAGAAGAAATGAATAAAAAGAGAAGTAACACGCTATTTATTACGGAAATTGCTGTTTTTACTGCACTAGCCTATTTACTTGATTTGTTATCAGGATTCTTAATGGCAAGATTTTGGCCGCAGGGTGGATCCATTTCTATCGCTATGGTGCCAATTTTCCTTATGGCATACCGCTGGGGAATAAAGGGAGGACTATTAACAGGTTTTTTACTTGGTCTATTGCAATTTATTCTTGGCTTCGCACAAATTTATACAATTGTTCAAGGTATTATAGATTATTTTATCGCTTTTACAGTCGTTGGCTTCGCAGGCATTTTTGTTGGTCAAATCCAAAAATCCCTTACTGAAGGGAAAAAAGTGAAATGGATGATATATGCAGTAGTGGGTGCTTTTTTTGGCAGTTTTCTTCGCTATCTATGTCATGTTGTTTCTGGGATTGTGTTCTTCGGTAAATATGCGCCTAAGGGCCAGCCGGTAACAATTTACTCGCTCATATATAATGGAACGTATATGCTTCCAAGCTTTGTAATCAGTGCGATAATCATCATTCTTGTGATCGGTGCAATGCCAAAGAAAAGTTTCTTACAAGAACATTAATATCGATGGAAAAAGAAAGGAAGATCGCCTTTCTTTTTTTTTCGAACTTTTGTCACAAAATTAGTATGCCTTTTCCATAAAAAAAGTGTTAAAATGTCAATATAGAAAGATAATCATTCTCAATTAACATAGATAGGGTGATATACATGTTTGGTTCTTTAAAAGCAGGAGATAAGGGAAAGATCATTGACATTTCTCATGTTGGTCACCTGGTACAAAGACGTTTGCTTGACTTAGGTATTACCGAAGGATCTGAAGTGTGTGTGAAATGCGTCATGCCGTTTGGCGGCCCGATTATGATTGAATCATGCGGACAATGTGTTGGAATTCGCCGCAAAGAAGCAGTTCAGATTGAAGTGGAGAGAATATAATGGAAATCGCTCTTATTGGAAACCCGAATACCGGGAAAACTTCATTGTTTAATATTCTAACAGGTTCCTATGAGTATGTTGGTAACTGGAGCGGTGTTACAGTTGAAAAGAAAGTTGGCGTATTCAAAAATAATATCGGCCATTTAATTGATTTACCTGGTGTATACACACTTAATCCACTTTCAAAGGATGAAGGTGTTGTGACTTCCTTCTTTTTAAATGAGTCCGTTGATCGCTTGTTAAATATATTAGATGCATCGCAATTAGAACGGAATTTACATTTGACACTTCAATTGCTTGAATTTGAGAAACCCGCTTTAATCGGTCTTAATATGATTGATGTGGCGAATAAGCGCGGGATTCAAATAGATGCTTCGAAGCTTTCAAATGCTCTCGGTGTCCCTGTTGTTCCTGTCGTGGCAAGGAGCGGAAAAGGCTGTGACCAGCTGGTCGATGTCATCGCAACGAAATCAATTCGGCCAGCGAAAAAGAACCTCGTTTATTATGGAAAAGAGGTTGAGGAAGCTATAATTGCACTGACCGGTGAGGTGATGGGGAAAACCGATCACTCAGCCCGCTTTCTTGCAATTCATTATATTGAAGGAAATGAATATGTAAAAAACTATGTTAATAGTATTGCTGATTCAAAAAAATTACAAGCCATTATGGCAAACTTAGAATCGAAACTGTTGCAACAAAATGACATTAAATCATTAGCAAACTTTATTTATTTAAAAAGAAAAGAAGTCATTGAGGAAATCGTCGCAGAAGTTGCGAAAAAAAGTGATTCAGTTATTCCGCTGTCTGAAAAAATCGACAGCATTGTAACAAATCGTTTCATTGGTATGCCAATCTTTCTGCTATTAATGTATTTGATGTTTATGCTTACATTTGATTGGCTTGGAACGCCGTTATCAGATGCGTTAGATGCCTTTTTAACAGGTCCTGTAACAGTTGGATTTGAAAAAGTTTTAACAGCTATCAATGCATCAGATTTTATTCATGCCTTAATTATTGAAGGATTGGTAGCAGGGGTTGGCGGGGTTCTTGTGTTTGTACCGCAAATCTTTATCCTTTTCTTCTTTATTTCATTATTAGAGGACTCCGGATATATGGCACGTGTTGCCTTGGTAATGGACAGGATTATGGAATCAGTAGGATTAAATGGTAAGGCCTTTATTCCGATGATGATCGGTTTTGGATGTAATGTACCTGGAATCATGGCTGCCAGAACGATTGAAACACCCAGGGAAAGGCTTTTAACGATTCTCCTGACACCGTTAATGTCTTGTTCAGCTCGCTTGCCCGTTTATGCATTATTCGTTGGAGCTTTTTTTGCCGGCCATAAGGCATTCATAGTCCTTAGCCTTTATGTTCTTGGTATCGTTGTAGCATTAATCTTAGCAAAAATCTTTTCTACTACTTTATTAAAATCAGAAACATCTTTATTTGTTATCGAACTGCCTCCTTACAGGCTTCCTCAGTTCCAGTCATTATGGAGAAGCACTTGGGACAAAGGGAAGGGGTTTATTAGAAAGGCAGGTACCTTTATTTTTGCCGGTTCCGTCTTTATCTGGCTGTTATCCTATGCTGGTCCTAATGGATTAAAAGTTGATATGGATCATAGTTATTTAGCTGCGATTGGAAATGTTATTGCGCCAATTTTTGATCCAATTGGTTTTGGTACTTGGCAGGCATCTGCTTCATTAATTACTGGATTCCTTGCTAAAGAAGCCATAATCTCAACTATGAATATTATTTATTTTGTTCCAAATGATGCGAGCCTGCAAGGAATACTGGCTGATTATTATACCCCTCTAGCTGCTTATAGTTTTATGGTGTTTATCCTTTTGTATATTCCGTGTTTAGCAACTACGGCGACAATTTATAAAGAAACTGGATCCAAAAAATGGACGGCTTTTTCAATGATTTATGCATTTGCGATTGCCTATATACTTTCCTTAATTATTTACCAAGGCGGAAAGCTGTTTGGACTGGTTTAATTTTAAAAAGAGGTGGAGCAAATGATTGCCAGTGTTATCATTGGTGTTGCGATTTTTGGATACGCCAGCTTTGCATTAGTAAAGTTTATTAATAAATCGAAAAAGGGAAAATGCGCCGCATGTGATTTGAAAAAATCATGTTCAAGCCAGTGCGGCCTGCCGCCCAATGTAAAATAAATAGTAAAAAAAACTGCTATCGATAGCTGATAGCAGTTTTTTTCATATCATGTGATTGATTGATGAATGGAACTTGTGTAAAATTACACTAGATGCAATTGAAGGAAGGGCTTAACATGACCAGGGATGAAATTATCATGCAGGTTTCTGAAAAGCTTCGTCTAATACGGACTGAAGCAGGGTATACACAGGATAAAATGGCAGATATTATTGGTGTATCAAAGAAAACACTTGTACAAATTGAAAAAGGAAGAGTTCTGGCAAACTGGCCTACAGTTGTTTCGATTTGTGCGCTTTTTCGCGAAACGGAAACAGTACAATTTTTATTTGGAAACGAACCCCTTGAGGTGCTAGAAACGGTTGCCCTCGATGGAATCGATCTTCGGAAAACAAAAACACTGGGCGGCCGCATTTGGTGGCGAGTATTATCACAAAAAAATGGGTTTATTCTTCAGCAAAATATTTTAAGTAAACATTTTCGGATATTAGATGACAGAAATTACCGCATCTTTAGCAGCTTTGATGAAAAGCTTTCAAAACAGCGCTTTAAAGAAATAACCAAAAAAGACGTGAAAAGATGAGGACTCTGGCCCCATCTTTTTTAATGCGATCTATCCTGAACCGTCATAAAAACGCATTGATAATCGAAAAGTATACCTGTTATAGAGATTACAGATAAAGGATGTCATCGAATTGGTGTTTAAAGGTAAAATGAATGGGATTTTTAAAAACTGGAAAAAGTGGCATTTGCTCCAAGTAATCATGTTATTTGTGTTAATAATAATCCTAAGCTTTTTTGGACTTCTATATTATTTTTCTAAGGATGCAGATATATCAGAACTGAAAAATGAACTGCCCCAGCCCACCGTTTTTTATGATGTAAGTGGGAACGTGGCAAGTAAGGTATCAGCCAATAAAAATGAAGGAGTGCCAATCAAGGAAGTTCCAGATTCAATGAAAAATGCCGTCATTGCCGTAGAGGATCATCGATTTTACCGGCATAATGGTGTTGATTTAATAGGTATGTCCAGAGCTCTCTTCCGTGACCTTAAGGCAGGCGGGATGGTCGAGGGCGGCAGTACGATCACACAGCAATTAACGAAAAATACGATCCTTACTTCTGAAAAAACGCTAAAAAGAAAAATGCAGGAAGTATTTTTAGCCATTGCTGTTGAACGGGAATACACGAAACAAGAAATCCTGCAGATGTATTTGAACCAAATTTATTTTGGAAATGGTGCTTATGGTATTAAACAAGCAGCCAGCAAATATTTTGCAAAAGAGGTTAAAGACCTGTCCATAAGCGAATCCGCATTACTGGCGGGGCTAATAAAGGCGCCTTCTGCTCTTAATCCATACGAACATATGGAAAAGGCAACAGAAAGACGAAATCTTGTCTTAGCCCTAATGAAACAGCAAGGATTTATATCTAGCCAACAATATGAAAAAGCGAAACAAGAAAAAGTGGTCTTGAATGATAAGGGCGGCGACCCGTTCCGCGGAAAATATCCATACTATGTCGATCAAGTATTAGATGAAGCAATTAATCAATACGGGTTTACACAGGATGAATTATTGACAGGAGGCTACCAAATTTATACAGAGCTTGACCCAACTATGCAAACGGCGATAGAGCAAACCTATCAAAATGATGCATTATTTCCAAATGGAAATGACCGTGTTGTGCAAAGCGGTGGTGTTCTATTGGATCCAAAAACAGGCGGGATTAGGGCTCTTGTCGGTGGGAGAGGAGAGCATACCTTTAGGGGCTATAATCGTGCCTCCCAATTAAAAGCCCAGCCCGGCTCTTCCTTTAAACCTTTAGCTGTCTATACTCCTGCACTTGAAGAGGGTTGGAAAATCACAGACATGTTAAAAGACGAGCCAATGAAGTTTGGGAATTATCAACCTAGCAATTATGACCATCAATATGCAGGCGAAGTACCAATGTATGAAGCGGTAAAGGAATCAAAAAATGTTTCAGCGGTGTGGCTCCTAAATGAATTGGGAATTGAAAAAGGGTTGGATGCGATTAACCGTTTTGGTATCTCATTAGACAAAGAAGATCATAATTTATCAATGGCCCTTGGCGGCTTGCATAAGGGCGTTTCACCTTTGAACATGGCAGAAGCTTATTCAGTTTTTCCTAATAACGGTGTTAGAATCAAAGGTCATGCGATCAAAAAAATTGTTGATACAAATGGCAATGTCGTAGCTGAATGGAAGGTCCAAAAAGAGCGGGTAACGACAAAAGCTGTGACCGACAATATGACAACAATGCTGCTTGGTGTTGTAGAGCAGGGAACAGGAAAACCGGCACAAATACCAGGTCGGGAAACGGCAGGGAAAACAGGCTCTACACAGGTTCCAATTAAAGGGATCAACGGTTTGAAGGATCAATGGTTTGTCGGCTATACACCACAGTTAGTGGGAGCGATTTGGGTTGGCTATGATAAAACAGATGCTGAGCATTATATAATGCCCACAAGCGGAACGGGGGCATCGGTTATTTTCCGAGAAGCCATGAAAGAAGCTTTAAAAAATTCACCAAATCAAAGCTTTAAGGTAACCCATATTTCTACACTAATTGAACAGAGAAAAAAGGAAGAAGAGGAAAAGAATCGCAATAATTTCCAAGAGAAATTTAACAATGAAGTGCAAAAGTGGGAAGAAAAATGGAACAAGCAAAAAGAGAAGTGGGATAAGAAACAAAAGAACAAAGGAAAAGGCAATGAACATTAACTCAGGAAGGCGCGAAGAAATTCGTGCCTTTTTTACTTCCTTTTTGCAAGTGAATGTAGAATGGTTCTACGTAGACATTTCTCTTAAAAAAGAGGGCAATAAATTCTAAATTGGCTAAAGGAAAGGTATGTATATTTAATGACATTTATCTTAAAAAAATCGGTGATTGCAAGTACAATGAAATTAGGATGAACAAAAACCTGTTTCATTCGTCTAATTGATAGAGAAATAAGCAAGGATGATTGGGAAAGAGAGGGCTATTGCCGAATGGATGCATTGATTAAAAATGCGAAAAAAGGGGATCATCTTGCTTTTGCCATGTTGTTTAAAGAAAATTATCCATTCCTTGTAAAGTATTTAATGAAAATTACAATGAATCCTGATACAGCTGAAGAATTAGCACAAGAGACAATGGCGAAATGTGTTCAAAAGATTCACCTTTATAATGGTCAAAGTAAATTTACCACATGGCTCGTTTCAATAGCGACGAATACATATATTGACCAATGCCGAAAAATGAAAAGAGAGAAAAATTGGCAG
>Ga0213828_1003286_pt1 | contig 10802 bp, 7 predicted proteins | sample MC6MC0897MG_FD_180664 | JGI IMG/M metagenome (GOLD analysis project Ga0213828, IMG submission 180664) | Enriched soil aggregate microbial communities from Iowa State University, Ames, United States - MC6-MC0897-MG | ecosystem: Environmental > Terrestrial > Soil > Unclassified | place: USA: Iowa...
GGAAATGATGGATAAGCACACCATGGACCTGCTCTCGAGCGAATAAGTCGCCGGGTGCAATACGTGGGTGAGCGCGCAGGCAGCACTTTGCAGTGCTGCCTGTTGGCGTTTATCTTCTGTCAGTCTGCATCCAGGCCGGTTTGATGCCGTATGAATAAACAGAACATTTGCCTGGGAGGAGCGGCTTATTAAACCGCTTTTCGCCAAAGGCCCTTCGTTGGGTGTGCGCCTGTTGGTGCTGGCCGTGCTATCGGTCGCGCTGATGGTGGTCGATGCCCGCTTTGATCTGCTCAAGCCTGCACGCAAACAAGCGTCGCTAGTGCTGATGGATGCCTACTGGATCACTGACCTGCCCGGACGGCTGTGGGAAGGGATTGCCAGCCAGTTCGGCAGCCGCACCGAGCTCATCGCCGAAAACGAAAAGCTCAAGACCGAAAACCTGCTTTATCAAGGGCGTATGCAGAAATTGGCCGCCCTGACGGAGCAGAACGTTCGATTGCGCGAGTTGCTCAACTCTTCCGCACTGGTCAATGAGAAGGTCGAAGTGGCCGAGCTGATCGGCATGGATCCCAATCCCTTCACCCATCGAATCATCATCAATAAAGGTGAGCGCGACGGCGTGGTGCTCGGTCAGCCGGTGCTCGATGCTCGCGGTCTGATGGGGCAAGTGGTCGAGTTGATGCCGTACACCTCGCGTGTATTGCTGTTGACCGACACCACCCACAGCATTCCTGTGCAGGTGAACCGTAACGGACTACGGGCGATTGCCAGCGGTACCGGCAACCCGGAGCGCCTGGAATTGCGGCATGTCGCCGACACGGCGGATATCAAGGAAGGCGATCTGCTGGTCAGCTCCGGGCTCGGACAGCGTTTCCCGGCGGGTTATCCGGTGGCGACGGTCAAGGAAGTGATCCATGACTCTGGCCAGCCATTTGCGATCGTTCGCGCGGTACCGACCGCTGCGCTGAACCGCAGTCGCTACTTGCTGCTGGTGTTCAGTGACTCACGTACGGCTGAGGAACGCGCCAACGACGCTGCGCAGGCTCAGGAAATTCTGGATGCCCATGGCGGCGGTCCGATGATGCCTGCCAACGTTTCGAAACCTCTGGTCATGCCGGCGCCTGCCGCCCCTTCGACTCCCGAACAGGCGCCAGCAACCACAGCGCCCGCCGCGACGGCGGTCAAACCGGGTGCAAGCAAACCGCCAGCGACTGTACCGGCTGCGGCGAAGCCGCCGGCCTCTTCGCCAGCCGCCGGCAAACCACCCGCCAAACCACCGGTCACGGCGCCAGTCACCACCAGGGGACGAGAATAATGGTCGGTGTGAAAGCTTCTCGAAATGGCTGGATGGTCTGGCTGACATTTTTGATCGGCCTGTTGCTCAGCGTGTCACCGTTGCCGATCTTCATGGAAATCCTTCGCCCGCTGTGGCTGGCCTTGCTACTGACGTTCTGGGCGCTGTACATGCCGCAGACGGTCGGCATGGTCACCGCGTTCTGTCTGGGGTTGGCCGAAGACGTATTGCAAGGCGATCTGTTTGGGCAAAACGCGCTCATCCTCTCGCTGATTACGTTCCTGGTGCTGTCATTGCAGCAGCGCTTGCGGATGTTCCCGATGTGGCAGCAGTGTCTGGTGATCCTGGTGATCTTTGGCCTCGCGCAACTGGTGCAATTGTGGCTCAGCGCCCTGACTGGCAACCGCCAGCCGACCCTGGCGCTGGTCCTGCCGGCACTGGTCAGCGCCTTGCTCTGGCCGTGGATCAGTTTCGCCCTACGCGGATTGCGCCGACGCTACAAAATCAATTGAGCCGGTGAAGCAGGGCACTGAACAGGGAGATGTTTTGATGAAGCCGCTTTACCTCGCCTCCGGATCGCCGCGTCGCCGTGAATTGCTCACGCAGATCGGCATTCCGTTCTCCGCCATCAGTGCGGATATCGACGAAACCCCTTTACCCGAAGAATCGCCGTCGGCCTATGTCGAGCGCCTCGCGCGTGGCAAGGCCGAGGCGGGTCGACGTACAGTCGTGTCTGCTCAGCCATGCTGCGTGCTGGGTGCCGACACCGCTGTGGTGCTGGACGGCAAAATTCTTGGCAAACCGGTGGACGAAGCCGATGCATGCGCCATGCTGATGATGTTGTCCGGCAAGGAACATGAAGTGCTGACCGCCATTGCCGTGCTTGAAGACGAGCGCTGCGAATCGCGGGTGGTGCGCAGTCTGGTGCGGTTCCGTCCGATCAGCGCTGAAGAAGCTGCTGCCTATTGGGCCAGCGGCGAGCCGCGGGACAAGGCCGGCGGTTATGGCATTCAGGGGCTCGGCGCAGTGTTTGTCGCCGGGCTCAATGGTAGTTATTCGGCGGTGGTCGGGCTGCCAGTTTGCGAAACCGCAGAACTGTTAGGCCATTTCGGCATACCCTGTTGGCAAAACCTGAACGCGCAATAAGCGTCGTACGAATCCAGATGCGGCCATTATCGTGAACACGCCTGAACGAGATCCTGCCATGAGTGAAGAGATTCTGATCAACATCACGCCGATGGAGTCGCGCGTGGCGGTGGTCGAAAACGGTGTGCTGCAAGAAGTCCACGTCGAGCGCACGCAAAAACGCGGGATCGTCGGCAACATCTATAAAGGCAAGATCGTCCGGGTGCTGCCGGGTATGCAGGCGGCATTCGTCGATATCGGCCTGGATCGCGCGGCATTCATTCACGCCGCCGAAATCTCCCTGCGCGAAGGCCCGGCGGTGGAAAGCATCAGTGCGCTGGTGCATGAAGGCCAAAGCCTTGTCGTGCAAGTCACCAAGGATCCGATCGGGTCGAAAGGCGCGCGGTTGACCACGCAGCTGTCGATTCCGTCGCGCTATCTGGTGTACATGCCGCGCACCGCCCACGTTGGCATCTCGCTGAAAATTGAAGACGAAGCCGAGCGCGAACGCCTCAAGCAGGTGGTCAGCGATTGCGTGGCCAAAGAAGGCATCAAGGAGGCCGGCGGTTTCATTCTGCGCACCGCCGCCGAAGGCGCTGGCGCCGATGAAATCCTCATGGACATCCGTTATCTGCGACGCCTGTGGGACCAGATCAACGAACAGATCAAAACCATCTCCGCGCCAAGCGTGATTTACGAAGACCTCGGTCTGGCGTTGCGTACGCTGCGCGACCTGGTCAACCCGAAGATCGAGAAGATCCGCATCGATTCCCGGGAAACCTTTCAGAAAACCACGCAGTTCGTCGCCGAATTGATGCCGGAAATCGCCGATCGTCTGGAACACTATCCAGGTGAGCGGCCGATTTTTGACCTGTATGGCGTCGAAGACGAAATCCAGAAAGCCCTCGAGCGCAAGGTACCGCTGAAATCCGGCGGTTATCTGGTGGTGGATCCGGCGGAAGCCATGACCACGATCGATGTGAATACGGGCGCGTTCGTCGGCCATCGCAACCTCGAAGAAACCATCTTCAAGACCAATCTCGAAGCGGCCACCGCGATCGCCCGGCAGATGCGCCTGCGCAACCTTGGCGGGATCATCATCATCGACTTCATCGACATGGAAGACGAAGAGCATCAGCGCCAAGTGCTGCGCACCCTGGAAAAACAGCTGGAGCGCGATCACGCCAAGACCAACATCATCGGCATCACTGAGTTGGGCCTGGTGCAGATGACCCGCAAGCGTACCCGCGAAAGTCTCGAGCAAGTGCTGTGCGAACCGTGCAGCAGTTGCCAGGGCCGCGGCAAACTGAAAACCGCGGAAACCATCTGTTACGAGATTTTCCGCGAGATCCTCCGTGAAGCCCGGGCTTATCAGGCCGAGGGTTATCGGGTGCTGGCGAACCAGAAAGTGGTCGACCGCTTGCTCGATGAAGAGTCGGGTAACGTCGCCGAGCTTGAAGGTTTCATTGGTCGCACCATACGCTTCCAGGTGGAAACCATGTATTCCCAGGAACAATATGACGTGGTGTTGCTCTGATCCCCTGCGTCACTTTTATTCCACCGCGGCTGGCCTCAGCTTTTCGCAGTATTTTTGCCATGGGAGCCGACTGACATGGAGCGTCTGACACGCATTTTGGCCGCACTCACCCGCTGGGGGCTGGGCCTGTGCGCGTTGGTTCTGGTGTTGATGGCGTTGTATGTCAGTCTCGGCCGCGAACTGACCCCGCTGGTGGCTGAGTACCGCGCCGACATTGAAGACAAAGCCAGTGCCGCCCTCGGCATGCCGTTGCAGATCGGCGAACTGGAAGGCAACTGGAGCGGTTTTGCCCCGATCCTGCTGGCCCACGACGTGATGGTCGGCAGTGGCGCCAATGCCTTGCGTCTGGATCGGGTGCGCGCGGTACCGGATTTGTGGGCCAGCCTGTTGGCGCGCGAAGTGCGCATTGCCCACTTGGAACTCAACGGCCTGAAAATCAGCCTCAAGGAAGCCGGGGACGGCACTTGGGCGTTGGAAGGTCTGCCGGTGCAGAATGATCAGCCGCTCGATCCGCAGCAATTGTTCAATCGCTCGCAAATGATTCAGCAACTGTCGGTACTCGACAGTCAGGTGACCTTGCAGCCCCTCGATCACGCGCCACTGACGCTCACCTATGTCGGCCTCAACCTGAAAACCGGCGCCAGCCGTCAGCGCCTCGATGCCCGTTTGACGTTGCCGGATGGCCAGCCCGTTGCACTGAGCCTGCGCACGCGGATTCGCCCCGAGCAATGGCAGGACAGTGTGGTGGACGGTTACGCCAGCCTGCCGCAAAGCGACTGGTCGAAGTGGCTGCCGGAGCGTCTTACCCAACAGTGGAATTTCTCCGAGATCAAGGCCGGCGGCGAACTGTGGGTCAATTGGGCCAAGGGCACGCTGCAAAGTGCCGCGTTACGCTTGAATGCTCCGCAACTGACCGGCGCCTACGCCGATCGCAAGCCGATCCAGATCAATAATCTGGCGCTTAACGCCTACTACGAGAACAGTGATGAGGGCGCGACCGTTACCCTCGATTCACTGGCGATGAATTTCGGCGAAAACCGCTGGGAGTCACATGTACAGGTGAAGCAGACGCGCGCGACCGACAAGGTCGAAGAACTCTGGCACTTGCAGGCGGATCGCCTCGATCTGACCCCGATCACACCACTGCTCAATGCCTTGGGGCCGTTACCGCAAGGTTTCGCCACGGCCGTTGATCATCTGAAAGTCACCGGTGGCCTGCGTAACGTGCTGCTGGATTTCCGCCCCAATGCCACCGACGGCAACAAATTCAGTTTCGCCACCAATCTGGATAACGTCGGTTTCGATGCCTACCACGGCGCGCCGGCGGCTCGGAACGTCAGCGGCAGCCTCAGCGGCAACCTCGACGGTGGCGAGTTGCGCATGGACAGCAAGGATTTTGTCCTGCACCTCGACCCGATTTTCGCCAAGCCATGGCAGTACATTCAGGCCAACGCACGCCTGACCTGGAAGCTCGATAAAGACGGCTTCACCCTGATCGCCCCGTATCTGAAGGTGCTTGGCGAGGAGGGCAAGATTGCCGGCGATTTCCTGATTCGCCTGCATTTCGATCATAGCCAGGAAGACTACATGGACCTGCGTGTCGGTCTGGTCGAGGGCGACGGTCGCTACACCGCCAAATACCTGCCCGAAGTCTTGAGCCCGGCGCTCGACGAGTGGCTGCGTACGGCAATCCTCAAAGGTGCGGTCGACCAGGGCTTCTTCCAGTATCAGGGCTCGCTGAGCAAGAATGCCGGTGAGGCCGACCGCAGCATCAGCCTGTTCTTCAAGGTGCACGACGCTGAACTGGCCTTTCAGCCAGGCTGGCCGCACGTGAGCAAGGTCAGTGGTGACGTGTTCATCGAAGACAGTGGCGTACGGATCTGGGCCAATAAAGGTCAGTTGCTCGACACTCAGGTCAGCGGTGTCTTCGTCAATATTCCCCACGTACCGGCCGGGCAACACACGCACATGTATCTCGATGGCGCGTTTGCCGGTGGCCTCGGTGATGGCCTGAAAATCCTTCAGGACGCACCGATCGGTACCGGTGAGACCTTTGCCGGTTGGGAAGGCGCGGGCGATCTGCAAGGCAAGCTCAAGCTCGATATCCCGCTGGACAAGGGCGGCGACCAGCCGAAAATCCTCGTCGACTTCAAAACCGCCAATGCCCGGCTGAAACTGGCTGATCCGAAACTGGAGCTGACTCAACTCAAGGGCGATTTCCGCTTTGACAGTGCCAAAGGACTCAGCGGGCAGAACATTGCGGCGCGCGCGTTCGACAAACCGGTGACTGCGCAGATTTTCGCCGATGGCAGCCCTGGCAAACTCAAGACTCGGGTCGCGGCATCCGGGCAGGTCGAAGTGAAGAAACTCACCGACTGGCTGGGCGTGACACAACCATTGCCGGTTTCCGGAACCATTCCTTATCAATTGCAATTGAATCTGGACGGCGCCGACAGCCAGTTGCTGGTCAGCTCCAGCATGAAAGGTGTGGCGGTGGACTTGCCCGCGCCGTTCGGCATGGCGGCGGACGTCGGGCGCGATACGGTGTTCCGGATGACCTTGCAGGGGCAGGAGCGGCGTTACTGGGTCAACTACGACCAACTGGCCAACTTCACTTTTGCGGCACCACCGACGAACTTCGCCGATGGCCGAGGCGAGCTGTTCCTCGGAGCCGGCGAAGCCGTGCTGCCGGGTGCCAAAGGCCTGCGGATTCGTGGAGTACTGTCGGAGCTCGACGTCGCACCGTGGCAGGACCTGGCCAACAAATACGCCGGGCAGGATCCGGGCGGCAGCGCCAAGCAGTTGCTCAACAGTGCTGATTTCAAGGTTGGCAAACTCACGGCATTCGGGACCACGCTGGATCAGGCGTCGGTTCAGGTCAATCGCAAGCCAGGCGCGTGGAACCTGGCCCTCGACAGCCTGCAGGCGAAAGGATCGGCAAGTCTTCCTGACGCCAAGGGCGTGCCGATTGCCGTCAATCTGCAATACGTGAAACTGCCGGCGCCGGACCCGACGGTACAGGCCGACGAAAATTCGCCAGACCCGTTGGTATCGGTCGACCCGACGAAAATTCCGGCACTGGATATCACCGTCAATCAGCTGTTTCTGGGGCCGGATCTGGTCGGCGGCTGGTCGTTGAAGGTTCGGCCGACTGCCAAAGGCATTGCCCTGAACAATCTCGACATGGGCCTCAAAGGCATCCTGTTGCAGGGTAACGGTGGCTGGGAAGGGCCGCCGGGCGCGACCACCAGTTGGTATAAGGGGCGCATTGGTGGCAAGAACCTCGCGGACGTCCTCAAGGGCTGGGGCTTTGCCCCGAGCGTGACCAGCGAAGAGTTTCACATGGACGTCGATGGCCGCTGGCCGGGCTCTCCGGCATGGCTGGCGACCAAGCGCTTCTCCGGCACCCTCGACGCATCGCTGAACAAAGGCCAGTTTGTTGAAGTGGAGGGCGGCGCGCAGGCGTTGCGAGTGTTCGGTCTGCTCAACTTCAACTCCATCGGCCGCCGTTTACGTCTGGACTTCTCCGATCTGTTCGGCAAAGGCTTGAGCTATGACCGGGTCAAAGGTTTGCTGGTCGCCACCAACGGTGTCTACGTGACCCGCGAACCGATCCGCCTGACCGGCCCTTCGAGCAATCTTGAACTCGACGGCACGCTGGATCTGGTCGGCGACAAGGTTGACGCCAAGTTGTTGGTGACGTTGCCGGTGACCAACAACCTGCCGATTGCGGCGCTGATCGTCGGCGCACCGGCGGTTGGCGGCGCGTTGTTCCTCATCGACAAGCTGATCGGCGACCGCGTGGCGCGCTTTGCCAGTGTGAAATACACCGTCAAAGGCCCATGGAAAGAGCCGAAAATCACCTTCGACAAGCCTTTTTGAACAGCCAGTCCCTGAACCGATGGAGTAGCATGGCCGCATACCTCTTGCGGAGTTCGCCATGTCTTTAGCGGTGATTCAAATGGTCAGCCAGAGCGACGTGCTGGCCAATCTGGCTCAGGCCCGGCGCCTGCTCGAACAGGCAGCGGCCGGCGGCGCGAAGCTGGCGGTGCTGCCGGAAAACTTCGCCGCCATGGGCCGTCGCGACATCGCTGACATCGGCCGCGCCGAAGCAATGGGCGAAGGACCGATCCTGCCGTGGTTGAAACAGACCGCTCGCGACCTCAAGTTATGGATAGTGGCTGGCACTTTACCGTTGCCGCCGGTTGATCAACCGACGGCCAAGGCCAATGCCTGTTCGTTGCTGGTCGATGATCAGGGCGAAACCGTTGCCCGCTATGACAAGTTGCATCTGTTCGATGTCGATGTGGCGGACAATCGCGGGCGTTATCGCGAATCCGATGACTATGCTTATGGCAGCAGAGTGGTGGTGGCGGATACGCCGGTCGGTCGTCTCGGTCTGAGTGTGTGTTACGACTTGCGCTTTCCCGAGTTGTACAGCGAATTGCGTGCCGCCGGTGCCGAGTTGATTACCGCACCGTCGGCCTTTACTGCGGTGACAGGCGCAGCGCACTGGGATGTCTTGATCCGTGCGCGGGCCATCGAGACACAGTGTTATGTACTGGCCGCAGCGCAAGGCGGAACCCATCCGGGACCGCGGGAAACCTTTGGCCATGCGGCGATTATCGACCCGTGGGGCCGTGTGCTGGCGAGTCAGGATCAAGGCGAAGCGGTGTTGTTGGCCGAACGCGACAGTATTGAACAAGCGTCCATCAGGGCGCGTATGCCGGTGGTGAGTCATCGGCGGTTTTTCTCGCAGGGCGCACAGCGGCCTGCTTCAGAACACGAATTTAAGGCGTAAACCTATGAGCGAGTTGTTGTCCTCAGTCAGTGATCACCTGTTGGCGCCCGGCGGCGTGACGATCGAGAGCCTGCAAGGCGTGCTCGGCGATCTGGCCGGCCCCGGTATTGATGCCGCCGACCTGTATTTCCAGGGCCAGATCTCCGAGTCGTGGGCGCTGGAAGACGGCATCGTCAAGGAAGGCAGCTTCAATCTCGACCAGGGTGTCGGCGTGCGCGCGCAGTCCGGTGAGAAAACCGGTTTTGCCTACAGCAACGCGATCACCCTCGAAGCGCTCGGCGCAGCGGCTCGTGCTGCGCGTTCGATCTCCCGGGCCGGGCAGAACGGCACGGTGCAGGCGTTCACCACGCAGGATGTCGCGCAACTGTACGCGCCGGATAACCCGTTGGAAGTGTTGAGCCGCGCCGAGAAAGTCGAGCTGCTCAAGCGCATTGATGTGGCTACCCGCGCGCTCGACCCGCGTATCCAGCAGGTCAGCGTGAGCATGGCCGGGGTCTGGGAGCGCATTCTGGTGGCGTCCACCGACGGCGGGCTGGCGGCGGATGTGCGGCCATTGGTGCGCTTCAACGTCAGTGTAATCGTTGAGCAGAATGGCCGTCGCGAGCGCGGCGGGCATGGCGGCGGCGGGCGTACCGACTACCGTTATTTCCTCGCTGAAGACCGCGCCATGGGCTATGCCCGTGAAGCGCTGCGTCAGGCGCTGGTGAATCTGGAAGCGATTCCTGCGCCGGCCGGTACGTTGCCGGTGGTGTTGGGTTCGGGCTGGTCTGGCGTGCTGTTGCACGAAGCGGTCGGCCACGGTCTCGAAGGCGATTTCAACCGCAAGGGCAGCTCGGCGTACAGCGGTCGCATGGGCGAAATGGTTGCCTCCAAACTGTGCACCATCGTCGATGACGGCACTTTGAGCGGCCGTCGCGGTTCGCTGAGTGTCGACGACGAAGGTACGCCGACCGAATGCACCACGCTGATCGAAAACGGCGTACTCAAGGGCTATATGCAAGACAAGCTCAACGCGCGCCTGATGGGCGTGGCCCGCACCGGCAACGGTCGTCGTGAATCCTACGCACACCTGCCGATGCCGCGCATGACCAACACCTACATGCTCGGTGGCGAAAGCGATCCGGCAGAAATCATCGCGTCGGTGAAGAAGGGCATCTACTGCGCCAACCTCGGCGGCGGTCAGGTCGATATCACCAGCGGCAAGTTCGTGTTCTCCACCAGCGAGGCGTACCTGATCGAAGACGGCAAGATCACTGCGCCGGTCAAAGGCGCGACGTTGATCGGCAACGGCCCCGAGGCGATGAGCCGGGTGTCGATGGTCGGTAACGATCTGGCGCTGGACAGCGGTGTGGGCACGTGCGGCAAGGATGGGCAATCGGTGCCGGTAGGCGTCGGTCAGCCGACGTTGAAGATCGATGCGATCACCGTGGGTGGCACGGGCGCATAAATAAACGTGTGTAGGAGCTGCCGCAGGCTGCGATCTTTGCTCTTAAGATCAAAAGATCGCAGCCTGCGGCAGCTCCTACAGGGTCGAATATCAACGCAGACCGCGTTGAGTCTCGTCCAGCTCACGGATGTACTTGAAGATCTTGCGGCTGGAAGCAGGAGGTTTGTTTTGCGCAACCTCGTGCTGAGCCTGACGGATCAGGGAACGCAATTGCTGGCGATCGGCGTCCGGGTACTCGACGACGAATTTTTCCAGCACGGCATCGTCGCCCGCGATCAGGCGATCACGCCAGCGTTCGAGATTGTGGAAACGCTCGTTGTACTGACGAGTCGAGGCATCGAGTTGATCGAGCAAGGTCAGAATCGCGTCAGTGTCCTGATCGCGCATCAGTTTGCCGATGAACTGCAAGTGCCGTTTACGCGCGATGTTCGCGGTGTGCTTGGGCGCATCGGCCAAAGCCCGGCGCATGGCGTCGGTCAGTGGCAGTTTTGCGATCAAGTCTGGCTTGAGTGTTGTCAGGCGCTCGCCGAGGTCAACCAGAGCATGCAGCTCGCGTTTGACCTGAGATTTGCTTTTTTCTCCCGTATCGAGGGAGTCG
>Ga0213828_1003287_pt1 | contig 10796 bp, 6 predicted proteins | sample MC6MC0897MG_FD_180664 | JGI IMG/M metagenome (GOLD analysis project Ga0213828, IMG submission 180664) | Enriched soil aggregate microbial communities from Iowa State University, Ames, United States - MC6-MC0897-MG | ecosystem: Environmental > Terrestrial > Soil > Unclassified | place: USA: Iowa...
TCGGGAGAGGCGACCAAGAGCGAGCTCAATGGCCTGGGTGAGGATGAGTTCTGCCCATGGCAGATAGGCGTGCTTGCCTGATCGGTTTACCTGTACTGGCCTGTTCGCGGGCTTGTCCGCGAACAGGCCCTCCCAAACGACCACAACAATAACGGCCAGCGCCCAGCTGGTTGAGCGGACCAGCCATGTACAAAAACAACAAAATCCTGCCTGCCGTCTCACTGCTTTGTTTTACCCTTCCGGCCCATGCCGAAAACTTTCTGGAAGACAGCCAAGCCTCGCTGAAGGCCCAGAATTTCTATCTCAACCGCGACTTTCGTGAAGGCCTGGGCATTTCCAAACGCGAAGAATGGGCCCAGGGCTTTGTGCTTGATTTCCGCTCCGGCTATACACCCGGCATCGTCGGCTTTGGCGTCGATGCCTTGGGTATGCTTGGCCTGAAGCTCGACTCCTCTGCGGGCCGCAGCGGCACCGGCCTCTTGCCGGTTGGCAATGATGGCCGGGCGCCGGACGAATACAGTAAATTCGGCTTCACCGCGAAGGCACGCCTGTCGAAGACCGAGCTGAAGATCGGTACCCAGCTGCTCAAGTATCCGACCATCGCCTCCAGCTCCGGTCGTATCTTGCCGCAGACCTTCCAAGGCGGCGTTATCACCTCCAAAGAGCTGGACCGCCTGACCTTCACCTACGCGCAGATCGACCGTACCACCAAGCGTGACTATTCACACAGTGAGGCCATGAGCCTGGTCAACAAGAATGGACGCTTTCGTGGCACGCCCGCAGCCGATGACTTCCGCATGAGCGGGGTGGACTATGTGCTCGACCCACACCTGAGCCTCAGTTACCAGTACGGCGAGCTGGACGAAATCTACGGTCAGCATTACTTCAGCCTGCTTGGCAGTACACCTCTGGGCGCAGGTAAGCTGGCGCTGGATGCGCGCTACTTCATCAGCGACGACAAGGGCCAGGCCGTGGCCGGGCAGGTCGACAATAGCACGCTCAACGTGCTGCTCAGCTACAGCCAGGCCGGGCACACTGTCGGCATCGCCTACCAGGGCCTGTCAGGCAGCACGGCAATGCCGTACCTGATCGGCACCGATGCCTACCTGACCAATTACATGATGGCCGCCGATTTCATGGAAACCGGCGAACGCAGCTGGCAATTGCGCTATGCCTACGACCTCGCGGCCCTGGGTATCCCCGGGCTGACGTTCTCGACCCGCTACAACACTGGCGCGCATGCCAACCCAGCCAACTTCGCAGGGGAAGGGCGTGAGTGGGAGCGGGATACCGACCTGGGCTACACCGTACAGTCCGGCCCGCTGAAGAACGTCAATATCCTGTGGCGCAATGCGGCGCTGCGCTCCAACTATCAGCGAGATATCGATGAGAACCGGCTGATCGTGAGTTATACCCTGCCGCTGTTGTGATAGCTGCCGCTGTTTTAGGGGTCATGTACGAGGAATGATCGCCCATCATTGGCGATAAGGCCGGCAAAGGTTTTTGCCGGCCTGTTTTTTTTGGCCGATGAAAGGACAGCCTGCCATCCGCTTATAGTCCAGACTGTCTACAGCGCGCGCAGATGAATGCTGCGGTCGAGCACAGGATGTGGCAGCCTTTGGCCACCACGCCGGGTCGCCGGATGTTATATGTGCCGAGGGTTGTAGATGATCGAGCGTTGCTTGCGCCAAGCCTTGCTGCTGTTGCCTTGCCTGCTGCTGCCCCTGGCGGGCGCAGCCGACGAGCCATGCCGACGGCTGACCGCTACCGGCAACCCCGAATACCCCCCTTACCTGTGGCGCGACCCGCAAAACCCTCAGCAACTGATCGGTGCCAACGCCGATCTGCTCAAGTACCTGGGCAAGCAACTGGGGCTGGACATCGACTTTGTTTACGTTGGGCCGTGGTCGCGTGCGCAGGAGGAAGTGCGCACCGGGCGGATTGACTTGATGGCCGGGTATTTTCTGACCGAGGCCCGCCGGCAGCAGATGGACTTTATCGCCCCGCCATTCCTGCACACCCCTAGCGTAGTATGGGTGCGCCGGGACAATGCCTTTGCCTACCGGCAATGGGCCGACCTCAAGGGCCGCAAGGGCGGCACCCTGGTCAGCAACAGCCATGGCCAGCAGTTCGATGAATACGCCCAGGCCAACCTCACCCTCGAAGCGGTGCCCAGCGCCCGGCAGGCGTTCGAGAAGCTGATGCACAAGCGCAGTGACTACGTGGTCTACGAGCAGTACCCCGGGATGGCGCTGGCGCGTACGTTGGGTATCACCGATACCCTGCAGGTGTTGGAACCGCCTGTGTCCAGTGAAGGGTTGTATCTGGCGATGTCACATGAATCGCCCTGCAACAAGCCGCAGTTGCGTGAGGCGCTGGCGCGGGAGATGGCGAAAATCGTTAGCGGGGCGTTGCCTGAGCAACTGCTGCAGCAGAACCTGGAGCGGTGGCAGTAACAGCCCTCGTACGCGGTCCCTTGTAGGAGCGGCCTTGTGTCGCGATAGGGCGCGCAGCGGCCCCTGGATCTTTGCCTGACTTCGAGATTGCCGGGGCCGCTGCGCAGCCCATCGCGACACAAGGCCGCTCCTACAGGGACCGTGCCAGTTGTTCGGCTTCCTTGGCCTGGGACACGTTGACCGCACGGGGCAGGGTGACGTCGTTTTTTGCCGCGAGGATCTCGGCCATGACACTGACGGCGATCTCGGCCGGCGTCTTGCTGCCAATGTAGATGCCAATCGGGCCATGAAGGCGCTGCAGCGAGGTCTCGCTTTCGCCGAAATGTTCGATGAGGCGCTCGCGGCGCAGCTGGCTGTTACGCCGTGAGCCGATGGCGCCGATGTAGAACGCAGGGCTGTGCAAGGCTTCGAGCAGGGCCAGGTCGTCCAGCTTGGGGTCATGGCTGACGGCGACGATGGCGCTGCGAACGTCAGCGGCGAAGGCGCGGACCACGTCGTCCGGCATGCCGGGCAGCAGGTTGACCCCGGCGATATTCCAGCCTGCCGTGTACTCCGGGCGCGGGTCGCACACCGAAACGTTGAAACCGTTGAACAGCGCCATGGTAGCGAGGTACTCGGCCAAGGCGCCGGCACCGATCAGCAGCAGGCGGTAGCCGGGGCCGAGGGTGCTGAGCATGCGCTGGCCGTCGAAGCTGAACAGTTCGGGTGTCCCGGTGGCACAGAGGCTGGCTTCGCCGCTGCGCAGGTTCAGCTCACGGCGCACCAGGTTTCCGCGGTCAAGGCAGGCCAGCAGTTGGTCCAGGTGCGCCAGTGAGGGGGCAAATTCCAGCACAAGTTCCAGCGTGCCGCCGCAGGGCAGGCCAAAGCGGTGGGCCTCGTCGGCGCTGACGCCATAGCGCACCACTTGGGGCTGGCCGGTGGGCATGCCGGGGCCGCCGTAGGCGCTGGTGTAACGGTGGATGAGATCGTCTTCGATGCAGCCGCCAGAGACACTGCCCACCACGCGTCCGTCGCTGCGCAAGGCCATCATCGAGCCGACCGGGCGAGGGGAGGAGCCCCAGGTGCGAGCGACCGTGGCCAGCAGGGCGCGATGGCCAGCGGCGAGCCAGTCTCGGGTGGTGCGCAAAACCAACAGATCAATGCTTTCCATGGGGTTCCATTAAACCTGATGTTCAAGGGTGGCTATGATGACCTTTCGCGGGTAAACCCGCTCCCACAGGTACTGCACAAATTTCCTGAGCGGCGTGTTTCCTGTGGGAGCGGGCGTGCCCGCGAAGAGGCCGGTGCATGAACCACGGCAAATCAGCGCATATGCAAGATGATCGGGCTGCTGCTGGCCGGGTCGGTATGACCACGCAACTTGCCTACCGCCTGCGCATCCACCGCACCCCCCTGGTTGCCCCAGGCCGAACGCACAAAGCTCAGCACCTCGGCAATGTCCTGGTCACTCAACTGCGCGCGGAAAGCCGGCATGCGATAGGCATCCGGCACACCGGCAGCCACCACCCGCTGCGAACCATTGAGGGTGATATTGATCGCCGAGGCGTTCTCCCTGGCCAGTGCCGAGGTGGCGCCAGCCAATGGCGGCATCCATTCGGCCTGGCCTTTGCCGTCCAGACCGTGGCAAGACGCGCAGTGGGTCACATAGGTGTGCGCCCCCGGGCTGTCGAGCCGTGCCGCTGCCGATTCGGCCTGGTACTGCCATGGCGCGCCGTCACGCTGTGGGTCGCCGGGCAGTGATTTCAGGTAGTGGGCAATGGCGGCCAGGTCATCGTCATGCATGAACTGCGTGGAGTTGTTGAACGCCTCGGTCATCGAGCCGAATACCACGGCATGCCGGTTGCGCCCGGTTTTCAGGAACTGCACGATTTCTGCCTCGCTCCAGCGCCCCAGCCCGGTGTTGTGGTCGGCGCGCAGGCTCGGTGCGTACCAGCCGTCGAGCAGGGCGCCGGCCAGGTACGGTTTGCCGCCTTCATCCAGGGCTTTTTCGTTGAAAGCCAGGCCGCGTGGGGTGTGGCAGCTGCCGCAGTGGCCGGGGCCCTGGACGATGTAGGCACCCCGGTTCCACTGCGCATCCTGCCCGGGCTTGTCGGCGTAGGGCGTAGTGGCGGCGAACAGGCCATTCCACACGGCAATGGGCCAGCGCAGGTTCAGCGGCCAGGGGATGTCGCTGGCCAGGTTAGCCTGCCGGGCGGGTTGCACGCCGTGCATGAAGAACGCATACAACGCCCTTACATCATCATCGCTGAGCTTGGCGTAGGACGGGTAGGGCATGGCCGGGTACAGCCGCCGGCCACCGGGCGCGACACCCTGGCGTACGGCGCGGTCGAAATCGGCCAGGCTGTAACTGCCGATACCGCTGTCGCGATCAGGGGTGATGTTGGTGGCGTGGATGGCCCCCAGCGGGGTGGCCATTTCCAGCCCACCCGCGAACGGTTTGCCTTCTGGCAGGCTGTGGCAGGCCACGCAGTCGCTGAGGCGGGCCACGTACTCGCCGCGGCTGATCAGTGCCGGGTCAGCGGCAGTGGCCTGCGCGTCGGCAAACGGCGAGGCCGGCTCGCGGGTGACATACCAGGCCAGCAGGCCTGCCGCGACCAGGCACGGCAGCGCCAGCCAACCAGCGGTCCTTGCGAAACGATGGGTCATGGGGCGTCCCTTGTGCAGTCAGCTGAAGGTATGGCGGCTCAGTGGCAAGCTGCGTACGCGCTGACCGGTAAGCTGCGCGACCGCGTTGGCCACTGCCGGGGCCACGGCGGGTAGCGGTGGCTCACCGATACCGCCCATCTTCGCCCCACTTTCGACAATGCGCACATGCACCCGCGCCATGCGCGAGGGGGGCAGGATCGGGTACAGGTCGTAGTTGCGCGCACGCGGCATACCCTCCACGTATACGGCTTCTTCCACCAGCGTCTGCGACAGGCCAAGGGCAACCGCGCCGTTGACCTGGTGTTCGATGATCGCCGGGTTGACGATGCTGCCCGGGTCGATGGCTTGCCAGATGTCGTGCACCTTGACCTGGCCGTTCTCGATCGATACCTCGGCGATGACTGCCGCCTCCGAGCCGAACGGTGAGGCCATGGCCACGCCGCGTGCCCGTTTGCTGCCATCCTCGGCGGTGAACGGCCCGCGTTTCCAGCCACCGGACAGCTCGGCGACCGCGTTCAGCAGGTTGGTCAGGCGCGGGTTGTCGCGCAGCAGGTGCATACGCAGTTCGAACGGGTCCTTGCCGCCTTTGTCAGCCAGTTCATCAAGGAATGATTCATAGAAGAAGTCGTTCAACGAGTTGCCCACCGAGCGCCAGTAGCCGAGCATGGCCGGGCCTTTGACGTAGATCTGGGCGATGCGCTTGTTGGCGATGGCGTATGACTTGCCTGACAGCCCCTCCAGCGCAGTCGGGTCGATCTTTTCCCCTTGTTTGCCAGCAAGGGCCTCGGTCGGGCCTTCGGTGGCGCTGACCGCTTCGAGGGCCACGGGCATGCCGTCGGCGTCCAGCCCGGCGCGGAACTTCACCACCGCAACCGGGCGCAGCACATCGCGCAGGAATTCCTCTTCGCGGCTCCAGATAAGCTTCACCGGCCGGCCAACCGCTTTGGCCAAGGCAATGGCCTGCGGGTAAGGGTTGGCTGAGTCGTACAGGAAGTGGCGGCCAAAGAAGCCGCCCAGCAGTGGCGAGTGCAGGTTTATGTGCGCAGGCGCCAGGCCGGTACGCTTGGCAATGTCGTCACGGAACATGTCCGGGGCCTGGTTGGGCAGCCAGACGTCCAGGGTGCCATCCGGGTTGAAGCGGGCGAGGGCGGAAGGTGGCTCGAGCTGGGCATGGTTCAGGTACTGGTTGTGGTAGCTGGCCTCGACCTTGGTTTTGGCATTGCTCAGGGCGCCGGCGATATCGCCTTGGTTTTCTTCATCGCGGGCCGGGCCCTCGACAGTGGCGAGGTGTTCACGCCAGGCATCGCTGGAAAAGTCGGCCGGCATCGGCCGCACTTTGCTGTCGGCAGCCGGCTCTTTCCAGTCCACCTGAATCGCCTCCACCGCTCGCTTTGCGTGCCACCAACGCTCAGCAACCACGGCCACGGCGCCCGGCAGTTGGTGCACTGAATGCACGCCTTTCATGGCCTTGACCTGGTCTTCGTTGCGCAGGCTACCCACGGTCATGCCCAGGCGTGGCGCGTGCTGCACGGCGGCGTGGAGCATGCCGTCGACCTTTATGTCGATGCAATACTGCGCCTTGCCGGTGGACTTGTCGTAGGCATCCAGGCGGCGCACGGGCTTGCCGATCCAGCGGAACTGGCTGGGGTCACGCAGCTTGACGGTGGCCGGGTCGGGTACCGGCAGGTCCATGGCTCGCCCGGCAAGTTCACCGTAGGGTATCGAACGCCCTGTCGTGGTATGTACTACGTTGCCTGGTGTGGTCGAGAGTTCCTCGACCGGCACGCCCAGTTGTTCGGCGCCCGCCTGTAGCAGCATGGCCCGGGCAAGGGCACCCAGGCGGCGCATGGTCGGGTAGCTCATGCGCACCGACATGCTGCCACCGGTGATGCGCATGCCGTTTTCCATCACCACGTAGGCTTCGCCCGGTGGTGCGCTATCGACCACGAAGTTGACGGGGTCGACATCCAGCTCTTCACCCACAATTTGCGCCATGGCGGTGAAGGGGCCTTGCCCGCCTTCCATGAAGGGGCTGAGCAGGCGAACCTTGCCATCTGGGCGAATCTCCAGAAACGCCGGCACCTGGGTGCCGCGTTCTGCGGTTGCCACGCCCGCGGCCTGCACGCGGGCCGAGCCCATGGGCAGGCCGAAACCCAGCACCAGGGCGCCGACTGCGGTGCCTGCAACAAAACGCCGCCGCGACAGGTTGACGGTTTCGCCCAGTTGCAACTTGAGCAGCTCTGCGGGGCTATCGACTGGCGTGTTCATCAGGCCTGCTCCCCTTGGGCCAGGTCATGCACGGCAGCATGGATGGCGTTGTAGGTGCCGCAACGGCACAGGTTGACCATGGCCGCGTCGATCTGCGCATCACTGGGCTTGGGGTTGTGCTTGAGCAACGCCGTGGCGGCCATGACCTGGCCAGACTGGCAGTAGCCGCACTGGGCCACCTGATGCTCGACCCAGGCCGCAACCACCCGTTTGCCAACGGCATCGGCTTCGATTGCCTCGATGGTGGTGACCTCGCGCCCCACCACACCGGCCACCGGGGTGACGCAAGCGCGGACCACGTTGCCGTCCACCAGCACCGAACAGGCGCCGCACTGGGCCAGGCCGCAGCCGTACTTGGTGCCGGTCAGTCCCAGGTCATCGCGGATCACCCACAGCAAGGGCGTGTCGGCGTCCGCCTCGACCTGGTAGGTCTGCTGGTTAATGCGTAGTTCCATGGTTCACCTGCCAGTCATCGGTTGCTGTCGCTGTGTTTTTTCTGTGCGGGAATACGTTGTTCCCCAGAGGAGAAACGCTAGCACAGGGGGATGACCGCTGGTCTGGAGGCGAGTGCAGGTTCAGAGGATCAGGCAAGCAATCCGGCGGAATGCGCAAGCCTGTACCGGCCCCATCGCCGGCAAGCCAGCTCCCACAGGGCGGCGTAAGGGTTGAAAGATATGCAGTCCCTGTGGGAGCTGGCTTGCCGGCGATGGGGCCAGGCAGGCAAACAGGACTTCTGGCGTAAAAACCCGGATAATGCCGGCCAATTTCGTTTTGCACGCTTAAATCACGGTAATCCCGCATGGAAATCAAGGTCAATTTTCTCGACAATCTCCGTCTCGAAGCCAAGTTCGACGACTTCACGGTGATCGCCGACCAACCGATCCGCTACAAAGGCGATGGTTCGGCCCCAGGCCCGTTCGACTATTTCCTGGCGTCTTCGGCCTTGTGCGCGGCTTACTTCGTCAAGCTGTACTGCCAGGCCCGCGACATCCCAACCGAAAACATTCGCCTGTCGCAGAACAACATCGTCGACCCGGAAAACCGCTACAACCAGATCTTCAAGATCCAGGTCGAGCTGCCCGAGGACATTTCAGACAAGGACCGCCAGGGCATCCTGCGCTCCATCGACCGCTGCACGGTCAAGAAGGTTGTGCAGACCGGCCCTGAATTCGTGATCGAAGTGGTCGACAACCTCGATGCCGATGCCCAGGGCCTGCTCATGCCGGTGGCGGACACCAGCACCTACATCCCTGGCAAGGACCTGCCGCTGGAGCAGACCATCGCCAACATGTCGGGCATCCTCGCCGGGCTGGGGATGAAGATCGAGATCGCTTCGTGGCGCAACATCGTGCCCAATGTGTGGTCGCTGCACGTGCGCGACGCGCAGTCGCCGATGTGCTTCACCAACGGCAAGGGCGCGACCAAGGAAGCGGCGCTGGCCTCGGCGCTGGGCGAATTCATCGAGCGCCTGAACTGCAACTTCTTCTACAACGACCAGTTCTGGGGCGAAGACCTGGCCAACGCGCCGTTCGTGCACTACCCGAACGAGCAGTGGTTCAAGCCTGGCCCGCGTGACGCGCTGCCGGCCGAGATCCTCGACGAGCATTGCCTGGAAATCTACAACCCGGACGGTGAGCTGCGCGGTTCGCACCTTTACGACACCAACTCTGGCAACACCGCCCGGGGCATCTGCTCGCTGCCGTTCGTGCGCCAGTCCGACGGGCAGGTGGTGTACTTCCCGTCCAACCTGATCGAAAACCTGTTCCTCAGCAACGGCATGAGCGCCGGCAATACCCTGGCCGAGGCACAGGTGCAATGCCTGTCGGAAATCTTCGAGCGCGCCGTGAAGCGCGAAATCCTCGAAGGCGAGCTGTGCCTGCCGGACGTGCCGCAGGAAGTGTTGGCCAAGTACCCGGCCATTGTCGCCGGTATTCAGGGCCTGGAAGAGCAGGGCTTCCCGGTGCTGGTCAAGGATGCCTCGCTGGGTGGCGAGTTCCCGGTCATGTGCGTGACCTTGATGAACCCGCGCACCGGTGGCGTGTTCGCCTCGTTCGGTGCCCACCCGAGCCTTGAAGTGGCGCTGGAGCGCAGCCTCACCGAGCTGCTGCAGGGCCGCAGCTTCGAAGGCCTGAACGACCTGCCGCAGCCGACCTTCGAAAGCCATGCGCTGACCGAGCCGAACAACTTCGTCGAGCACTTCATCGACTCCAGCGGCGTGGTGTCGTGGCGCTTCTTCGGCGCCAAGGCCGACTTCGAGTTCGTCGAGTGGGACTTCTCCGGCCATGGCGAGGACTCCAATGTTCAGGAGGCCGCAACCCTGTTCGGCATTCTCGAAGACCTGGGCAAGGAAGTGTACATGGCGGTGTACGACAACCTTGGCGCCACTGCCTGCCGCATCCTGGTGCCGGGCTACTCGGAAATCTACCCGGTCGAGGACCTGATCTGGGACAACACCAACCGCGCACTGTCGTTCCGCGCCGACATCCTCAACCTGCACAGCCTCGAAAGCCGCCCCCTCAAGTTGCTGCTCAAGCGCCTGGACAACTGTGATGTGGATGACTACACCACCATCACCACGCTGATTGGTGTGGAGTTCGACGAGAACACCGTGTGGGGCCAGCTGACCATTCTCGAGCTGAAACTGCTGATTTGCCTGGCGGTGCAGCGTTTTGAGGAGGCCAAGGAGCTGGTCGAGGCATTCCTGCAGTTCAACGACAACACCGTCGAGCGTGGCCTGTTCTACCAGGCGCTGAACGTGGTGCTGGAAGTGCAGCTGGATGACGAACTGGAGATGGAGGATTACGAAGCCAACTTCCGCCGCATGTTCGGCAATGCGCGCATGGACGCAGTATTGGGTTCGCTGGACGGCAGCGTGCGTTTCCATGGCCTGACCCCGACCAGCATGAAGCTCGAAGGCCTTGATCGCCATCTGCGCCTGATCGAGAGCTACAAGAAGCTGCACGCAGCCCGGGCCAAATTCGCCTGATAGCTGCTGTCCCACTCGTTATTTGCGCTGGCTGTACCGCCCTCATCGCCGGCAAGCCAGCTCCTACAGGTACTGCACCCTTGTGGGAGCTGGCTTGCCGGCGATTGGGCCAGCAGCCCTCATATAGCACTTTGATCCTGGCGCTATCCCCAAAGCGTCTTTCCGCTTCGCCTGACAGGCGAGTAAATTATTCTCCCCCAATAGATGGCGCGTTAACCGCCAGAAGGACCTCGGCCGCGCGCACGACAAGAAGGCGCAGACCATGAGTACCCCTTTGGACACCAATGCCCTTAAAGCCCGCCAGCAGGCCGCGTGGGCCAGCGGTGACTACGCGGTAATCGGCACCACCCTGCAACTGGTTGGCGAACGCCTGGCCGAGGCCTGCGACTTGCGCTGGGACGAGCAGGTGCTGGACGTTGCTGCCGGCAACGGCAACGCCA
>Ga0213828_1003293_pt1 | contig 10774 bp, 8 predicted proteins | sample MC6MC0897MG_FD_180664 | JGI IMG/M metagenome (GOLD analysis project Ga0213828, IMG submission 180664) | Enriched soil aggregate microbial communities from Iowa State University, Ames, United States - MC6-MC0897-MG | ecosystem: Environmental > Terrestrial > Soil > Unclassified | place: USA: Iowa...
ACCGGATCGACCGCAGCAATATCGTGCAGGCCACCGGTGAGATCGTGGACGGCGTCAACCAACTGGCCGCCCTGGGCCTGGTGCGCAGTACGGGCATGGAGCTGGACCTGCTGGCCGATGTCACCGAGCGCTGGGTGGTCAACCTGACCTACGCCTACAACGATGCGCGGGTGAAGGACGCCGGCAGCAACGGCATCACCAATGCCTCCGGCGACCGCTTCGCCAATGCGCCGCAGAACAAACTCGGCCTGTGGACGCGCTACGACCTGCCGGCCATCAACTCCGCCATCGGCTTCGGCGCGGACTACGTGGATGAGCGCGTCAGCCTGGATGGCCAACGGGTCAAGCCGTACACCGTGTTCGACATGAGCTGGAAGACGCAGTGGCAGCAGTGGCAGTTTCAGGCCAACGTCAAAAACCTGTTCGACAAGGTCTATGCCGCCAGTGGCTTCACCGAGCGCACCGGCCACTTCCCGGGTGAGCCACGCCGCGTCTACGTGCAAGTGGCGTACGCCTTCTGAGACTGCCCATGCGCCAGCCTACGCCAGCGCAACCCAACCGCCCTGCGCGCAGCGGGAGTGGGCGCCGGCTGTGGTTCGACCTGCACAGCTGGCTCGGCCTGAAGCTGTGCCTGTTCATGGGCTTTGTCTGCCTCACCGGCACGCTGGCGGTATTCTCCCAGGAGATCGACTGGCTGCTGCACTCCCCCATGCGCGTGACCGATGGTGGTGAGCACGCCGGCTGGGGACCGGTCATCCATGCCGCGCAGACGGCACATCCGGACTGGGAGCTGGAAGGCATCTCCGCCGGCCACACCCGCCTGTTTGCCGCGCGCGCGCAGATGCGTCTGCCCGATGGCAAGCGGCGCTTTGTCTGGGTCAACCCTTATACCGCGCAGGTGACCGGCGACACGGGCTGGTTCAATGCGCAACGGCTGCTGCGCAACACCCACCGCCACCTGATGCTGCCGGTCGCCTGGGGGGTGCCGCTGGTCGCGGCGCTGTCCATCCCGTTGCTGCTGTCGCTGTTGAGCAGCCTGTACATCTACAAGAAGTGGTGGCGCGGTTTCTTCAACCGGCCCGATCCCTCACGACCGCGCCGCCTGTGGGGCGATGTCCATCGCTTGGCCGGGGTGTGGTCGCTCTGGTTTCTACTGCTGATCGGGTTGACCGGGGCGTGGTATCTGATCGAATCCCTCGGCGGTGATGCACCGGCGGCGCCAACGATGCGCCTGACCGAAGGCGATGACCGCGTTACCGCCGTCGACCCGGCCGCCGTCGACGCGGCAGTGCAGACCGTCCGCCAGCAATGGCCCCGCCTTGGGGTCCTCGGCGCCATCCCCGCGCGCGATGGCGGGAGCATCCTCTTCCTGGGCGAGGCCGATGCCTGGCTGGTGCGGGAGCGGGCGAACAACATCGCCGTGGACCTGCATAGCGGGCACGTGATCGGCATGCATGACGGCCGCGTGCTGGGCGTCCATCAGCGCATCGCCGAAATGGCCGATCCCCTGCACTTCGGCAGTTTCGGTGGCTGGCCCATCCGACTGCTCTGGTTGCTGGCCGGCACACTGCTGACCGGTCTGTGCTTTACCGGCGTGTATCTCTACGGACTTCGCACTGTGGATTCGCTGCGATCACAAGCAAAGAGGCGGCAGGCATGAGTCCTGAAAAAGTGCCCGGCCCCTGGCGCGCGGCGTGGCAAGGCATGGGCCGCTGGCGGTGGCTGTGGCTGGCCCTGTTGCTGGTGTGGGCATCGCTGGTGCCGCTTGAGGCCATGAAGTAGCAGGCTCACACAGCGCCATTGCTCGACAGGATAAGCACGCGCATCGGCCGGCCCTCGGTCCATGTCGGTTGCCGGTGCGCTGACGCGCTGGCATAGGCCCGGCCATACCCCATGAACTCACGGGGCGGCAACACACCGAATCAATCCCATCACGGGTAGCCAGAAATCCGACACGTTCGGCAACAAGAACTGGCCAGGGAAGAATGACCTCAGGGTTGGTCCTTGGTCGCCAGGAGAATGACGGTCAACTCGCTTGGCTCCTTGAAGTCGGCCGCCACGACACGCAGACGTCAGGGGCGTAGCCACTGTACGCGCAGCGGTTCAAAACATCGCTGGCAAGCAGCGGGCACCCTGCCAATTGGTCGCCATGACCATTCCGGCCCATGCGCCGCTCGACATTCTGCGTCACCACCCTGACCTGATGCGTCAATACCATGACCCACAGCGTCACCCATACGTCGCGCACGCCGCAAGGGCTGCTGTAAAACCGACGCCCCTCCTGAACCTCTGACAGCGCAGATGCAAGGCACTGAATCCAAACGCCCACTGCGTTCGTACAACGGTGGCTGTTAAGCGAAACACGGAATGAACCCCCGTGTGTGCCCTTGACCATCCCCCCTCCTGCGACCGAGCCCCGATGTGCCCTCCAGTTACCCCAGAAGACGAACGACGGGCAGCCCTCAGCGCGATGCAGGTCGCTGACGTAGACACCGTACCGTCGCTGGACCGAATAACGCGCCTTGCGAGCTATGCCTTCAACGTACCTGTCGCGTTCGTCTCCATCCTGGGGGATGTGAAGCAGCGCTTCGTCTCGCAGATTGGATTGCCAGCGCAGGAAACAAGCATCCGCGCCTCCATCTGCGCGCACGCGATGACGGCCAATGGCGTGCTTGTGGTCTTCGATCTGATGGCCGATCCGCGCTTCCGGAACAATCCGCTGGTCACCGACGCGCCGCATCTTCGTTTCTATGCAGGCGCTCCCTTGATCGCAAAGAACGGGGTGGCCATTGGCGCGCTCTGCATCATGGACAGGGAGCCCCGCGACTTCCCGCACATCGACCAAGAGCAATTGTCAGCGCTGGCGCAACTTGTGATGGCACAGCTGGAGCTGCGCAACATGTCCGGCCGCCTGGATCCCGTCAGCGGCCTGCCCAGCCGCCACCAGCTTCATGCCGACTATCCCGGAATCCTCGCGCGCACGCCATCTGAAACACGCTACGCAGTGGCGGTAGATGTGCTCGACCTTCCGCGTGCGACGGAGGTAGGGCAAGTGCTCGGGCTGCAGCCCATGGAGGTCCTGATCCGGCGCGCCGGCGTACGCCTGCGCACTGCCCTGGAGGGCATTGCCACGATCTACCACGTGGGTGTCACTCAATTCGCGTTTGTGGTCAACGTGCCCTCAGCCCAGCACCTCGAATACCTGGTTCTGGAACTGAGGGACAAGATGCTGCGCCCGCTCATGGCGGCTGCAGTCCCCATGTCGCCGAGCTTCCACGCCGGCATCTGCGCTCTTGTCGATGACAATCAAAGCAGCCACGACCTCCTACGCAAGCTGCTTGTCAGCGTCCATGGCGCGTTCGATGCCCGCCAGTCATTTCTCTGGTACTCCGAAGGTCGCGACGCGCAGATTCACCGTGGCTACCAGCTTGCGTCGGACGCCAAGCAGGGACTTGTCGATGGCGACTTTCATCTCGAGTACCAGCCGCGGTTCGGCGCCCAGGGGCTCAAGCCGGTCTCGGTGGAAGTGCTGATCCGTTGGAGCCACCCTACTCTCGGCGCCATCAGCCCCCGCGAGTTCATACCGATATTCGAGCGAACGGCATTGATGAACCTGGTGACGGACTGGGTGCTGGACACTGCGCTGGATCAGCTTCAGGCGTGGCTGGGGCAGCGGCGGGAGATTCCCCTGTCCATCAATATCTCCAGCGGCTTTCTCTCCAGTGTTGGCGCGTGGGACACCATCGCCGAGAAGCTCTCCAGCAGGGCCCTCCCGTTCTCGATGATCGAGTTCGAGATCACCGAGGGAGAGTGGCTCAGCCCTAACTCCACTGCAGTTGGACAGATTGCCGCCATGGCAGGTGCTGGGGTCAGAATATCCATAGATGACTTCGGCAGTGGCTACAGCAACTTCAGCTACCTGTCCGACCTTCCCGTCCATACGATCAAGCTCGACAAATCACTGATCGATTGCGTTGCCACGGATCCGCGTTCGAGAGCCAAGGTCTCCGCCATCCACCACTTGGCCCATGAACTGGGCTACCTCACGGTTGCCGAAGGGGTTGAACGCCAGGAGCAGCTCGATGTCCTGAAGGGCCTGGGCTTTGATCAGATTCAGGGCTACCTGCTAGCCGCGCCTGCGCCCGCCCTGAAGGTAGCGGAGCTGTTCGAGCCCGTCGCAGAGCACGTCAGTCCTGCGGGTCACGCCCAGACGCAGAGCGAAAAGGTGACCCCCATCCAGCCGCACCGTTCGATCGCAAGTGAGTTCGCCCCACGCCAGCAGCGCGTTACACGTCGCACCTACACGTAACACCCTCCAGGCAATGCGTTGACCTGCAGCGCTGCACAAACGACTACCCACCTCCCTGACTCGTACGTTCGCCTTAGGACTCAACCATGCAATTCGTAAGGCATTTGCGCATTGGCCAGCGCATGGCACTTGGCTTCGCTGCCGTCATTGCCCTGATGGTCATCATCGCCGTCATCGGAATCCATAGGGTTAAACTCATCGAACGGGACCTTCATTCGATCAACGAGGTCAACAGCGTCAAGCAGCGCATGGCCATCAATCTCAGGGGCAGCGTGCATGACCGTGCCATTGCCCTGCGTGACGTGGTGCTGTCCGATGACAGCCGGGGTAGGACGGAATCCATCCAGGGCATCGACGCGTTGGCGCGTGACTACGCCGCCTCTGCGGCCCCCATGTCCGCGATGCTTGCCTCAAGCACAGATGCCAAAGAGACCGCGCTGTTGAAGCGGATCGAGGCCAATGAAGCCAACGCGCTGCCGTTGCTCTCGCGTGTCATCGCGCTGCGCGATGCGGGCGATGTTGAAGCGGCAAAGTCGCTGATGCTCAGCCAGGCCAAGCCGGCATTCGTCGCGTGGCTGTCATCGATCAACGCTTTCATCGACCTGCAGGAATCAAAGAGCGCTGCCACGTCCTCGCAGCTGACGGCAACGACGCGTGGTTTTACGATGCTCATGATTGGCGCGACGCTTCTGGCATTGCTGCTGGGCAGCCTCATTGCCCTCGCGTTGACGCGCAGCGTGGTCCGCCCGATGGGCATGGCCTTACGGGCCGCAAAGGATGTCAGCGAAGGCAGGCTGGATACCCCCCTGGTCTCCGATCGACGCGACGAAGCAGGCCAACTGCTGCACGCCATGGAGCAGATGCGCCAGCGTGTCAGAAGCGTGATCTCTGACCTGGGGGAGATGACTCACCGCCATGAGCTTGGCGAGATCAGCCACCGGATGAATCCCGAAGCCTACCCGGGCGAGTTTGGTGTCATGGTCAGCGACACCAATGCCATCGTTGCCGCGCATATTTCGATCAAGATGCAGCTGGTGCGTCTGATTGGCCGCTACGCTGTGGGCGACCTCTCCGGCGACATGGAGCGACTTCCCGGCGAGAAGGCGATCATTACCGAAACCATGGACCAGGTGAAAGCCAACCTCTCCTCCATCAGCCGGGACATACGTGAGCTCACGCAGGCGGCGTCCGAGGGAGACTTCTCGGCACGTGGCACGCCCAGCGACTATCAGTATGACTTCAGGACCATGGTGGAGAACCTCAACGGGCTCATGGGGATTGCCGAGCAGAATCTCGCCGACCTCTCCGCATTCCTCAACACGGTAGCGTCCGGGAACCTGAGCGCACGCATGGAGGGAGACTTCAGGGGCGTGTTCGCCACCATGGGCGCGGATGCAAACAAGACCGCGACCAATCTGGCCGACATCGTCCGCCGCATCCACAGCGCATCGGAGGCGATCACTGGCGCAGCGACCGAGTTGTCCAACGGCAATCGGGACCTGTCACAGCGAACCGAGCAGCAAGCCGCAAGCCTGGAGGAGACCGCCGCGTCGATGGAGGAGCTGACCTCCACGGTCAAACAGAACGCATCCTCTGCCGACGAGGCCCATCGCCTGGCCATCGAGGCTGCGGCGGTCGCCGGCCGCGGTGGTCGGATCGTAGGTGAGGTCGTGAGTACGATGGCCGGCATCGAATCCTCTTCCCGGCGGATCGCGGAGATCACTTCGGTCATCGACAGCATCGCCTTCCAGACCAACATTCTTGCCCTGAACGCAGCCGTGGAGGCCGCACGTGCGGGTGATCAAGGCCGGGGCTTCGCGGTGGTAGCGTCGGAAGTGCGCAGCCTGGCGCAACGGGCGGCCAGTTCGGCCAAAGAGATCAAGGACCTCATCGATGATGCCGGCGCAAGGATCGCCGAGGGCTCCACCCTTGTCACCACCGCAGGTTGCACAATGGACGAAGTGGTTTCAAGCGTTCAACGGGTCACGAGCATCATGCAGGAGATTTCGTCCGCGTCGCGGGAGCAATCGTCCAGCATCGAACAGGTCAACGGGACCATCGGCCGTATGGATGAGACCACGCAGCAGAACGCGGCTCTGGTGGAAGAAGCCGCCGCAGCGGCCACAGAGCTGGAGACACAGGCGTCTGGGCTTCGTGAGGCGGTGTCCGTGTTCAAGATCGATAGGGCGACGGCGCCTCGAGCTACGGCACCTTATCTGCGTGCTGTCGCTGCCCAGTAGCGAGAAGAGCGAACACCTCGCCTACTGACCAGGGCGACCTGCCATCGTTCACTATCAAGGGCCGCTCTGGAGCGGGCCTTGATGCTTTATTGGTCAAGGCGGTTCCAGGCTGGCAGCGCCTCGTGAACCTCGGCGGGACTACAGGTTCAGCACCTTCTGCAGCTTCCGGGCAATCCACCCCCTGAAGACCAGCGGGGCATCCAGCGCGCAGACACAGATGCAGGCGACACCTAGGGTCGTCACGGGCTGGTGTTCTACATCTTCGCCCAGGTCTGCCACATCCCCGGGTGCGAAATGCCCAAGCGCGTCGTCGTAGGCCCCTTGGAGAACCTGCGTCAGCTCACTGTTTCCGTGGCTGTGCATGGGCAGGGATGTGCCGGGGGCTATCTTCATCATCATGAGAGAAGGAACCCCGGGTGCCCTGATGCAGTGCACGCCAGGTGCCATCCAGTTCCATTTCAGTGACCGGTAGGACGATCCAAAATGGGGATGAAGCGCTGCAGGCAGACGGTCCGCGTCATCGCGTGCCGAGCTCGCCCCCATCGGGGAGAGGCCTTGCTCAACTCTCGAAGCGGGAATGCGGTCGAGCTTGTCCACCATCGCCTGGCGCAAGGCGGCTTGCGTGTCTGTCCCGGGCACGGGGCACGCCTGCTGATCCAGGAGCAGGCCGCCGATCCTTTCAGCCAACCGCAACTGCTGACGGCAGTGGCCGCACGACTCCATATGAGCCGACGCAACAACGGACATCTCAGGGCCCAGTGAACCCGCCGCAAAACCCAGGACGGTGGCTGGATCCAAATGGTGACGGGGACTCATCGCTGCTCTCCCATTGATGACTGAAGCTGAAGAAAGGCACGGCGTATGTGCGACTTGACGGTGCCTAACGGCATGCCGAGTTCTTTGGCAATCTCAGTGTGGGTTTTTGCTTCGAAGTAGGACATGCGAATCAACCGGGCTTGCGCGGCAGAAAGCTCGCCCAGGCACTGCCTGAGCCGGACCTGTTCGGCGTGCAGCTCCGCCAGAGAGTCCTGTTGAACGTCATGCTCCGCGGCCTGGTCCACGACATCCTGGGCATGCACCCATATATGTTCACGCCGGACCCGATCAATGTGCAGGTTCCGCGCGACGCGGTAGAGCCAGGTGCCCAACCCACTTCTTGCGGGATCGTAACGCTCGGCGCCATTCCACAGCTTGAGCATCGCTTCCTGGGCCAGGTCTTCTGCGACGACCGGGGGTGCCCCCAACCCACTCAGGTATCGGCAAAGGCGCGGCATGAAATGGTCGTAAATCCTCATGAAGCACTCGCGATCCTGGCGTCTGGCCACGCCATCCATTTCGGCAAACCATTGCTTCAGCTCGTGACTTTGTGAGGGAGGAACGGAGATCATTCGAGCAACCTGAAAGGGCGATGTCCTCGGCGTGAGGGGCGCTGCCGGGACGGCAGTCGACGGCCGAAGGAGCAGCGCATTCGAATTCAACCCCTTTATACGATCAGGACGCCTTTCTGGATGCAGCTCAATGGGCCGGGATGACAGTCAGAGCTGCCGTCTTGTTCACCTTCATAAACTGCCCTGCCCAATGGAAACCTGGCTGCGCAATCAACGTTATCCGTTGAATCCATGGCCAGGGCCTGGTGCTCGAGCGTTCGGCCGTCGACCCGCAGTCAGTCGCCGCGACCTCTGAGCGCACACATTCGGTGCTGTCACGCCCCACCGCGGACAACCCGTATCCGTTCGAGCAACTTACCGTGAGAGAGTCATCAGTCGATCAACCCCTGCCCCACAGCCACCTTGATCAATACCAACCAAGGTATAGCGTCATCACTCCCCACGTGTCGATCAAGCCGTGCGCCAACACGAGCGACCAGAGGTTGCGTCCAGATCGGAGGTAGGCAAACCCAAAGAGTGCACCGACCAGACCGGTCACGACGATCCCCGACAGCCCTTGATTTGCATGCATGAGACCGAAGACCAGTCCGCCAGTCAACGACACGAAGTACATACGGCCGGGCACCAGAGCGAAGAGCGCGAGAAGCTGGTGCATGAGGAACGCGCGAAAGACAAGTTCCTCGCCGACGGCTGCACTAAGCCACGCGCCAGCAACAAGCGTCATTGCAGCAGGCAAATTGCCAAGCAACGGCCCGTAGCCGCTGTAGTCGGCCTTCGTGTCCGTCAGCTGATCCACGAGAGGTTGAATGAGCGGGTCGACAAGGCCAACAACAATCCCGACCCGCAAGGCCATCCACACCAGCGTTGGCCGAGGGACCGCCGTTGCAGCCCGCAAGACGACTGTGAGCGCGTCTCCATCCAAACCAACGTTACGCCCAGCAGGCCGACCAGGGGCATGCGCCACGGGAATGGGAGCCACGGGAAATATGACACTGCAAGCACACATGCCGCTAGGAGCAGCCTGATGGCATCGCTATGCGGATGTTCGGGCGCGAGGGGAGTGTCGAACCAGAGGTGTTCTGCATAGGGATTCTTCGTGTCCAAGGTCGGTCGTCACCCGGGGAGCCGTCTCAGTCCCGTGGAGCGACTAACGCCACAAGGCGTGGAAGTGGTGGACAGGGCCCTGACCTTGGCCTACGTCGAGCTTCTCAGCTGCGCCTATCGCGCCGCTTAGATAGGCCTTCGCCTCCCCGACTGCATCAGCTACAGGCATTTGGGGAATCAACGCTGCAAGTGCCGCAGATAGCGTACAGCCGGTTCCATGCGTGTTTCGCGTGGCGATCCTCGGGGCGTTGAAGGTCCACCTTCCTCCATCTCCGGCCAGCAGGTCAGTGCTCTCATCACCTTTAAGGTGTCCACCCTTCAACAGCACCCACTCGCTCCCAAGCTTCACCATTGCATCCAGGGTTTGATGCATCTGCGCAATGCTGGAGGCCTCTGGCACACCAAGCAAGTCGCTGGCCTCGGGCAAGTTGGGGGTGACGATCGTGCATAGCGGAAGCAGCTCATCCCTCAGCACCGCAACCGCGTCTTCCTCCAAGAGGCGGTCACCACTTTTGGCCACCATCACTGGATCCAGGACAATAGGGCACGTGGCACGCTCACGGAGCGTCTTCGCGATAGCTCGGGCAACGCCCGCGTTGGCAACCATGCCAATTTTGATTGCATCCACGCGCACGTCATCGAAGACAGCCTCAAGCTGCGCCCGCACGAAATCGGGGTCAAGTGCTACAAATCGCCGGACACCTTGGGTGTTTTGGGCGACAACGGCAGCAATGACAGTCATGCCATAGGCGCCCAGCGCTGAGAACGCTTTAAGGTCTGCTTGAATGCCGGCGCCGCCGGTGGGGTCTGTTCCTGCAATGCTCAAAACGTTGGGGATCACGTGTTTCTCCAAAAACCCGGTCAACCGCAGAGCCCGAGAGCGTAGCGCTCGGCCTGCGCAGGGTGAACTGCCTATTCGTTCACTTTGACGCGGGGAGCGAATCACGGTCACTTTTCAGTGCCGATCGCAGGAACCGGATGACAGCCGCCCCCCCCTCGCGATCTGCGCGCGCATAGCCCGTGGGGGTGCCGCCCACTTGCAGGTAAGGACCCAGGTCGTGTCGATAGGAGGTTGGCTGCCAGAACGGGGAGATCAAGTGCCCGGCATCACTGAAATAGACGATCTCGTCCGACTTATCACGATGACGCTTCGCCAAGTAGCGACTCGCCACCGCCGCCATCTCACCAGAGAAACCAAGCCGATCGTCTCCAGCCGCTACGAGCATGAGCGGGCCGTTGATATTCTCGATCGGCAACATGGCAGATTTCAACGCCGACTGCGCCGTCGCGTCTTCCTCATCAAGCCATCGCGAATCCTCCCTATACGGCAGGAAGGGCAGATCTTTCCCCTTCAAAGTCAGACCGGGCTCATCGACCGCACGGAAGTCAGCCGGTGCCATATCGCGCCGTATACCTCGGAAGGGCGCGGGACTTCCCACTATCGAGACCACGGCGCGCAGGCGCTGATCATGCGACGCGGCCGCCATGGCAATCGTGCCGCCCCAAGACCCTCCCAACACTCCTATTCCAGACGCGTCGACGTAGCGTTGCTCTTCCAGCCAATCCACAGCCACCGACACAGGATCAATCGGAACCCGCACGAGGTCCTTAGGCAAGCCAGGCATGCGGTAGTAGGCCACTGACATGGCCAAGAACCCATGAGAAGCAAGCCACGCGGCATACATGTTTGCGCTCTCAATGCCACCCTCGGAGCCACCGAGCGTAATGACGAC
>Ga0213828_1003296_pt1 | contig 10767 bp, 8 predicted proteins | sample MC6MC0897MG_FD_180664 | JGI IMG/M metagenome (GOLD analysis project Ga0213828, IMG submission 180664) | Enriched soil aggregate microbial communities from Iowa State University, Ames, United States - MC6-MC0897-MG | ecosystem: Environmental > Terrestrial > Soil > Unclassified | place: USA: Iowa...
GAATTCTGCCATCTTCGTCTGGAATGCACGGATTGCGTCTGAGGATATCTCGGTATTTCCCAAATGTCTGGATAGGATCTCCTGTAGGATCTTGGCGCTCATTTCCATGTCCTTTTGGCTGTGCCTAAGCCGTAAAAACAGAATCAAGCCGATTAGGTAGAAAATCGTGGCAGTTCCGACAAAGATGCCAAGCAAAAGGAGGAGGTCAAGTCCATAATAAGCGGTGAAATAATTTGCTTCCCCAAGATAATAAAGCACTCCTGTTCCACATAAAAGCAAGGTGGCAATGATCAGGGAAAGGACGGAAAGGATCTTCCTGGGCTTTTTGTTGCAGGCCGCCTGAGCTTCCATATATTCGTCGTAATTTTCCTGGGCCTTAGCCTGGCAGGCGTTAATGGACGCCTGATCAGAAAACTGGTTGCTGTTCAGTACTTGCCTGCCCCTTGCAGCCTTTTGAAGAAGTTCTTCCTTTTCCTTTTGCTGTTCCTCCATGGATACCCTGATATGGGAACGTAGCTTATGGTATTCCTGTATCTGATTTTCATATTCCGGAGATGAGATTTCTTTTTCCGTGTTGCGGATTTCGCTTAATAATGAGGTATAAGTCCGGGCTGCTTCCGGAACCATCTGGGATTCCAGCTCTTTTTTCTGTGACTTTAAAAAGGCAGCAGCTTTCGTGATGTTAAGGGCCAGATTTCCCGTAGTGTTTAAGTTGGCTATGTAATTTTTAAGTTCGGAAACCATGCCTTCGTCGGTAGCACTTTTTAGCTGGCCGATGCTGACGGTGTTAATGTATGCGGATTCGCTTAAGCCGCATAATAAGTCATCTAAAAATGCCTTCGTCGGCTCTATTTCCCGTCCGGCGGTTTCATCTACAATCTTAAACTCTTTTTTATTTTTCTGGAAAGTGCGCTCGATCCGGTAGATGTGATCCTTATGCTCCAAACGTATCTGCCCCTCATAAGTGCCGCTGTTTTCCCAAGGCTCGAATTTTGTGTAAAGATCATTCCGGGATGCACGGCCTCTCTGGCGTTCAATGCCAAAAAGCATACCCCGGATGAACGTATGGATGGTGGATTTTCCGGCCTCATTTTTCCCATATACAATGTTTAACCCATCCTGGAAGGTAAGGTTTCTGCCATGGAATTTCCCAAAGCCATTGATATAGATATCAATTATTTTCATGGGGTCAGCTCCTTTCGTCCGTTGTACGAAGCAATGCGTTGATGCCGTAATGAAGGGCCTTTTTTTCTACCGGGCTCATCTCCGGCTTCTGAAGGGCCTGGATAAAGAATCCGATCATGTCGCTGGGGTGTTCGGCAAATAATGCGGGAAAATCATACTGAGGTTCCGATTCGTCAATGATTTCCATGATCTTAAAACGGGTGGAAAGCATCTCTAGGTCAAAGGAAATGTCCGGGTCCCTCATGCCACGGATTCGAAAACGGAATATGTTTTCCGATCCCCGGTTCTGGATTTCCTGGGTGATTTTCATGGCAAGTTCCGTATTGGTAGTGGCAGTTGTTACATTAACTGCCAGGGAGATATACTGGAGCCTTGCAAGGGGAATGAACTTTAAGGAAGTCACCATACGGGTCACCTCATTGATCTCCCCCACCATCATGCCGTGCTGACCGGATTCCGTTTTATCTAACGGCTCTAAGGAGCCTGCAAATGCCATACGGTTTTCCAGCAGGATCTCCGGCCGGTGGATGTGCCCCATGGCGATGTAGGAAAAGTCCAGATTGGACATGGCGCCTTTGTCAAAGGGGATGTGGTTGGCATCGCCCCCATGACCAAGAAGGACATGGATGCGCCCGTTGTTGGACACCTTTAAATGATCAAGGCGGTTTTCCGGGATTTCTGCTGAGTGGTAACTGAAACCGTAAACCTCGGTATTGATGTCCTTAAAGTAAACACTTTCTAACTCCCCTCCCATGAGATAAGATACATTGGGAGCCCAGGTGAAGCTTAAAAGGGCAGAGTTGTTCCGGATGCGGTCATGGTTACCGGCAATGATGACCACATGAACATCCGGTATGGTGGTAAATAGAAAATTTACTTCTTTCAAATCTCTGGCCAGGGGCTGGCGGTGAAATAAGTCTCCGGAAATAAAAAGGCAGTTGGCTTCCAGGGCCTTTGCCTGGCTGACCGCCTTTGCAAAGGTGTCCTTGATGTCCTGATACCGTTCCTTGCTCCATGGCTTATCGCTGTCCGGGCTCATGCCCCAGTGAACATCTGCAATATGTATGAATTTCATTATCATTACCTCGCTGGTCCTCTGCATGGCTGAACTGAAACCACAAATTCCCTGCCGTTTGGGAAGGGAATTTGTGGTACAGGCTTAAAGCTCGCAGTTGTTGACAGTTCTTGGGAATGGAACCACGTCACGGATGTTGCCCATTCCGGTAAGATACATCACGCAGCGCTCAAAGCCAAGGCCAAAGCCTGCATGGCGGGTAGATCCGTATTTTCTTAAGTCAAGATAGAATTCGTAATCCTCTTTCTCAAGGCCAAGCTCGTCCATACGTGCCACAAGCTTGTCATAATTGTCCTCTCTCTGGCTTCCTCCGATGATTTCGCCGATTCCCGGAACCAGGCAGTCTACGGCTGCCACGGTCTTGTTATCCGGATTCAGTTTCATGTAGAAGGCCTTGATCTCCTTTGGATAGTCTGTTACGAATACAGGCTTCTTATAGAGCTGCTCGGTTAAATAGCGCTCATGCTCGGTCTGTAAGTCACAGCCCCAGAACACTTTATAGTCAAATTCCTCATTGTGCTTCTCCAGAAGCTCTATGGCCTCGGTGTAAGACACACGGGCAAATTCAGAGTTTAAAACATGGTTTAAGCGGTTAAGAAGCTCCTTGTCCACAAACTGATTGAAGAAGTTCATCTCTTCCGATGCATGCTCCAGTACGAAACGGATCACATATTTAAGCATGGCTTCTGCCAGCTCCATATCGTCATCCAAATCGGCAAAGGCCATCTCCGGCTCGATCATCCAGAACTCTGCCGCATGGCGGGTGGTATTGGAGTTTTCTGCACGGAACGTAGGTCCAAAGGTATAAACATTGCGGAATGCCATAGCATAGGTCTCCGCATTGAGCTGTCCGCTTACGGTTAAGTTGGTAGGCTTTCCAAAGAAGTCCTGGCTGAAATCCACAACTCCTTCTTTAGTCTTTGGAATATCTGTTAAATCCATGGTAGTTACCTGGAACATCTCACCGGCTCCCTCACAGTCGCTTCCGGTGATGATTGGAGTGTGTACATACACAAAGTCCCTTTCCTGGAAGAACTGATGAATGGCATAAGCGATCAGAGAACGCACACGGAAAACAGCCTGGAAGGTATTGGTTCTGGGACGCAGATGTGAAATGGTTCTTAAATATTCAAAGGAATGGCGCTTTTTCTGAAGGGGATAGTCCGGTGTAGAAGTCCCTTCAACAATAATTTTATCCGCCTGGATCTCAAATGGCTGTTTTGCATCGGGAGTGGGTACCAGGGTACCGGTAACGATTACAGCGGTTCCTACATTGAGTTTGGATATTTCAGAGAAATTTTCCATCGTGTCATGATAGACGACCTGAAGTGTTTCAAAATAAGTACCATCATTTAAAACAATGAATCCAAATGATTTGGAATCCCGTAAACTTCTCACCCATCCTCCGATCGTAACCTGAGTGTTAAGAAGTGATTCTTTGTCTTTATATATTTGTCTTACAGTGATTAAATCCATAGTGGCTTCTCCTTTTACATGTTCGCATACTTAGTAAGATTATACTGTATTTCGAGCATTGATTCAAGGGGGAAGGGTGTAAAAACGCAAGATATGGCTTAAAATGTAAAAGAATCGAAAAAAGCATGAAAAATGTCGGAAAATGCACAAAAAATTATCCTAATAATTCAAAATTTTGTTCACTATTTTCTGAATATGTGTTATAATGCTAGTACAATAAAATTACAACAGCGAGAGGTGATAACGTGATCAAGAAAGAAATGATTGCCATGCTTTTGGCAGGCGGGCAGGGAAGCCGGTTAGGCGTGTTAACGCAAAAAGTGGCCAAACCAGCAGTATCATTTGGCGGCAAGTACCGTATAATTGATTTCCCACTCAGTAACTGCATCAACTCAGGAGTAGATACAGTGGGAGTTCTGACTCAGTATCAGCCATTGCGCTTAAATACCCATATCGGGATCGGCATTCCATGGGATTTGGACCGGAACGTTGGCGGCGTCACGATCCTTCCTCCCTATGAAAAGAGCAAGGGCAGTGATTGGTATACTGGAACGGCAAATGCCATCTATCAGAACCTCGAATATATGGAAACTTACAATCCGGACTATGTCCTCATATTGTCTGGAGACCATATCTATAAGATGGATTATGAGGTCATGCTGGAATACCATAAAGCGAATAATGCTGATATCACCATTGCTGCTATGCCGGTGCCGATTGAGGAAGCCAGCCGTTTTGGAATCCTTATAACCGATGAGAGCAACCGTATCACGGAGTTTGAAGAAAAACCGGTAAATCCAAGAAGCAACCTGGCATCCATGGGTATCTACATATTCAGCTGGAAAGTATTAAAAGAGGCACTTATCAAGATGTCTGAAGTACCGGGCTGTGATTTCGGAAAGCATATCATTCCATATTGCTTCGAAGCAGGGGACCGGGTATTTGCCTATGAATACAATGGTTATTGGAAGGATGTGGGAACTTTAAGTTCTTATTGGGAAGCCAACATGGAGCTGATTGATATCATTCCGGAATTTAACCTTTATGAGGAGTACTGGAAGATCTATACAAAGAGCGACATCATACCGCCTCAATATGTGTCGGAAGAGGCTGTCATAGACAGAAGCATCATCGGAGAAGGGTCAGAAATCTGCGGAGAAATCCACAATTCCGTTATTGGTGCCGGTGTTACCATTAAAAAGGGAGCCGTAATTAAGGATTCCATCATCATGAGGGAATGCGTACTGGGAGAGAATGTCAAGATTCAGAAGGCCATTATCGCTGAAAATGTAAAGATAGGAGCGAACTCTGAGCTTGGTTTCGGGGAATTTGCCCCCAGCAAATATGATCCCAAGGTCTATCAGTCCGATCTGGTGACAGTCGGTGAGAATTCAACCATACCGGAAAATGTGAAGGTAGGTAAGAATACGGCAATCGTCGGTGAGACAACAGCAGAAGATTATGCTGATGGTGAGCTGGCTGGCGGAGACTACATCATAAAGGCAGGTGGCATACGATGAGAGCGATAGGAATTGTATTAGCAGGCGGAAACAGTAAGAGAATGCGGGAATTATCCAATAAAAGGGCGATCTCGGCCATGCCCATTGCAGGCAATTACCGCAGCATTGATTTTGCCCTCAGCAATATGACAAATTCCCATATTCAGAACGTAGCGGTTTTAACTCAGTATAATTCCAGATCGCTTCATCTGCATTTAAGCTCTTCCAAATGGTGGGATTTTGGAAGAAAGCAGGGGGGATTGTTTGTATTCACACCAACCATAACCGCAGAAAGCAGTGACTGGTACCGGGGAACTGCAGATGCGCTTTTCCAAAACCTTACATTCTTAAAAAACAGCCATGAACCCTATGTGGTCATTGCGGCAGGTGACGGCATCTATAAGCTGGATTATGGAAAAGTTCTGGAATATCATATTGAGAAAAAGGCTGATATTACCGTCGTATGTACGGAACTTCCAGATGGAGAGGATATTACTCGATTCGGTCTGGTGAGAACCAATGAAGACGGAAGGATTACGGACTTTGAAGAAAAGCCTATGGTTGCATCTTCTAATTTCGTATCCTGCGGTATTTATGTCATACGCAGACGGCAGCTGATTGAGCTCATTGAGCGCTGCGCCATGGAAGACCGTTATGATTTCGTGAATGATATTCTAATACGTTACCGGAATCTAAAACGGATTTACGCCTATAAGATGAACACTTACTGGAGGAATATCGCTTCTGTTGAATCATACTATAAGACCAACATGGATTTTCTGAAATCGGAAGTAAGGGATTATTTCTTCCGCCAGTATCCGGATGTTTATTCTAAAATAGATGATTTGCCCCCGGCAAAGTATAATCCGGGAGCCGTGGTTAAGAACAGTTTGATATCCAGCGGCAGCATTGTCAATGGAGTGGTTGAAAATTCTGTTCTGTTTAAAAAGGCATATGTAGGCAATAACTGTGTCATTAAAAATTCCATTATTTTAAATGATGTTTACATAGGTGATAATACGGTTATTGAAAATTGTATTGTGGAGAGCCGGGATACAATCCGGGCAAATACCACCCATATCGGAACACCGGACAATATAAAAATTGTCCTAGAAAAAAACGAAAGATACACATTATAAGGAAATGCGGGGGAATGCTTGACATGCAGATTACAGACGTGAGGGTTAGACGTATCGAAAAAGAAGGAAAGATGAAAGCAATTGTATCCATTACACTTGATAATGAATTTGTTATTCATGATATCAAGGTAATCGAAGGGGAGAAGGGGCTATTTATTGCTATGCCAAGCCGTAAGGCTGCTGATGGGGAATACCGGGATATTGCACATCCCATTAATTCCGACACCCGTGATATGATCCAGAAGGTCATTCTGGATAAGTATGAGACTACGGCATTGGAGATGCCGGAGGTGACGGCATTTGCTTAATAAGTCTTTTAATCCGCAGGCAGGGGTGACTCTGCCTGCGGATTTTTGCATGGAGACTCTCTTTAAATACAGGATTTACACGGGGCTCTTTTTGGGGTTATAATAAAAAGTAATAATTTTGGAAAGGTAGATAATAATATGACAATTAAAATAGGTATTGCAGGCTACGGAAATCTGGGTAAAGGGGTGGAATGTGCCATCCGCCATAACCCGGATCTTGAGCTTTCTGCCGTATTTACCAGAAGAGATCCGGAATCAATAACCCTTCTTACTCCGGGCGTAAACGTGTATCCCATGGAGGAAGCCATTTCAAAAAAGGATTCCATTGACGTGATGATCCTCTGCGGAGGAAGCGCCGTAGATCTTCCGGTACAGACTCCACTTCTAGCCAGGCATTTCAACGTAGTAGACAGCTTTGACACCCACGCACGGATCCCTCAGCATTTTGATGCAGTGGATGGGGCGGCAAAGGAAGGAAACAAGGTTGGGATCATATCCGTTGGCTGGGATCCGGGCATGTTTTCCTTAAACCGCCTGTATGGAGAGTCCATTTTGCCAGGCGGCCATGATTATACGTTCTGGGGCAGGGGCGTAAGCCAGGGCCATTCCGATGCGATCCGCAGGATAGAAGGTGTTAAGGATGCCAGACAGTATACCATTCCGGTTGAAGAAGCCCTTGAGGCGGTCCGCAGCGGGAAAAACCCGGAACTGACCACCAGAGAGAAACATACCCGTGAGTGTTTTGTAGTGGCAGAAGAGAATGCAAATTTAGACCGGATCAGGGAAGAGATTATATCAATGCCCAATTATTTTGCTGATTATGATACCACGGTTCATTTTATAAATGAAGAGGAACTTCATCGGGACCACAGGGGAATTCCCCATGGAGGGTTTGTCATAAGGACCGGGAATACAGGCTGGGAGGATGAGAACAGCCATGTGATCGAATACAGCTTAAAGCTGGATTCCAATCCGGAATTTACAGCCTCCGTTCTGACGGCTTATGCAAGAGCCGCTTATCGCTTGAATCAAGAAGGCCAGAGCGGATGCAAAACTGTGCTTGATGTTGCTCCGGCATATTTAAGTGCCTTTAGCGGAAAAGAGCTGAGGGGACGTCTGTTATAAAACAAAGCAGGAGGAATAGAGAATGGCAGCGAGAAAAGAAATGATCCTGTATTATCAGCCCGAAAAGGACAGGCAGTGCGGAAATAATACTAAGGCCGCAAAGCTGAAAGCAGTTCTTGTTCGTATGGGGATACGGATTAAAAATATCTCCCCGGAACAGGTGAACCAGACCGTTGGATATCTGGCAGGCTTTGACGGCTTTGAAGAAAAGGAGCAGGAGGAGTGCCCTTATGTGGAAGAGGAAATCCTGGTAATGAAAAATTTTTCAAATCGCCGGATTGACGAGCTGCTCCTAAACTTAAGGCGGGCCGGAGTTCCTAAAATCGATTTAAAAGCGGTCATTACCGATACTAACTGTAACTGGAAATTCTATGACCTGTATCTTGAACTTAAGAAAGAACACGATACCATGTCAAGAACGAATGAGACAGTAACGAATGAAGCGGAAACGGATGAAACAGAAACGAAAGAAACAGAAACGATTTAGGGTGCCGGACAGAATGCTAAAAGATTGATTTACTAAAGATAAAGTACGTAAAAATGCGTCTTAAGGGGGAATGCCCTCTCAAGACGCATTTTGTTCTTTATGCTGCGAATTTACTGATAATCACAAACAGTGGCCCACTGCTGCAGCAATTCCGCCTCTTCCGGTCTTTTCTTTGAAAGCTGGGCAGCAGCAACCATGGGAAGCCAGGTCTGCACATATTTCTTTGCAGTTCCGGTCTTCTTACAAAACAGGTTCATATACATATCTGCCTTATTTTGGTCCTGCAGACAGAAAAGCAGGTAAGTTCTTGCCACATCCGCGCTGGCATTTCCCTGGGTCGCGTGTACCCAGTCCAGAACATACATGGTTCCGTCAGCCGTTACCACAATATTGCTGGGATTAAAATCTCCATGGCATAATTTTGTATGTTTAGGCATACTGTCCAGCTGTGTCCGCATATCGTATCTGGTCACATCCTCTAATTCTTCCGTATCCAGAATTTGTCTTGACATCTTATCTTTTAGCTTATTAAGAAGCGGGCACTGCTTTGACAGAATACTCAAATGAAGATCTACCATATTCTCCATGTATTCCGGTAATTTATCAGGATTTTCATCCATGAGCTGTTGGAGAGTCTTGCCTTCAATGAAATCAAAGGTAATGGACCACTTTCCCTCGAAAACGCCAACCTCTAGAACTTTGGGAACATTGATACCACCGACTTCTTCCACACGGGCTGTAATCAATGCTTCGTTCAATACATCTGCCTTTGGGAAATCAGCGTTGAAAACCTTGATCGCTTTCTCTCCATCACGAAAGCCCTTTTTTGTTGCAGTTGTAGCAATTAATTGTGCTGCCATACGAATCTCTCCTTCCATCCAACCATTAGTCTGAAACGTTATGTAGTGATTCTGTACTTATATTTTACTACAAAATCCATAAAAAGTATAGCTTGTTTTTAGATTTATTAGGAAAAAATTACTGAATATACTGTAAACTTAAAAGCGGAAAACAGCCGCGCCATAAGCCGGAAGTTGGTAAGGGAAGGAGTACTCCTGTCCGTCCCATTCCATTTTTTCAGAGCGGATAGAAGGCGCTTTTTCTCCCCGTTTGTACAGTCCGTGATCCTGGTCTAATAAAAGAGTATAAGCACCCCGCTTCGGTACTCCTACCCGGTAATCTGGACGGGCTACGGGAGTGAAGTTTAAGACAAACAGCAGGCTGCGCTTTTTATCCTTACTGTACCTGATAAAGCTGAAAATGCTGCGTTCCTTGTCATCCGCATTGATCCAGTAGAAGCCTTCCCAGTCATAGTCCTTTTCATAAAGTGCCGGATATTTTTTATACAGGTGCAGAAGATCTCTGACATAATCCTTAAGGCTCTTGCCTAAAGGTTCCTCAGACAGATACCAGTCCAGGGCGGTCTTTTCATCCCATTCATGGAACTGCCCGAAGTCCTGTCCCATGAACAGCAGTTTTTTACCGGGATGACCCAGCATAAACGTATATCCCAATTTTAAATTAGCAAATTTATCTTCCAGAAGTCCCGGCATTTTGTTGATCATGGAACATTTCAAATGCACCACCTCATCATGGGATAATACCAGTATATAATTTTCACTTGTAAAATATGTAAGGCCAAATGTCATTTTGTGGTGGTTGTATTTGCGGAAATAAGGATCCAGCTTCATATACTCCAGAAAATCATGCATCCAGCCCATATTCCATTTAAAGGTAAAGCCAAGGCCTCCCTCCTCCTGATTTCCGGTAACCTTTGGCCAGACGGTAGATTCCTCGGCGATGACCATGGCTCCGTTACCCCGTTTTTTCATGACGCAGTTTAAATGCTTAAAAAACTCTATGGCCTCCAGATTCTCATTTCCACCGTACTGGTTTGGTACCCATTCCCCGTTATCTCTTCCATAATCCAGATAAAGCATGGAAGCGACCGCATCCACCCGAAGCCCGTCTATATGGAATTTCTCTACCCAGTAAAGGGCATTGGCAATAAGGAAATTATCTACCTCATATTTACTGTAATCAAAGACCTTTGTTCCCCAATCCGGGTGTTCCCCTTTCCGGGGGTCCGGATATTCGTAACAGGCTTCTCCGTCAAAGTCTGCCAGGCCATGAGCATCTTTTGGAAAATGGGCCGGAACCCAGTCTAGGATGACTCCAATCCCTTTTTTGTGCATGTAATTAACGAAATACATAAATTCCCCTGGAGTACCGTACCGGGAGGTAGGAGCAAAATATCCTGTCACCTGATATCCCCAGGAACCGTCATAGGGATGCTCTGCAATTCCCATCAGCTCCACATGGGTATAACCCATTTCCAGAATGTAATCTGCCAGTTCGTGTGCCGCTTCGATATAAGTATAAAAACCATCCTTTTCATCCCTGTTTTTCTTCCGCCAGGAGCCTAAATGTACCTCATAAATGCTGATGGGGTCATTAAGAGGATCTTTGGTTT
>Ga0213828_1003298_pt1 | contig 10757 bp, 9 predicted proteins | sample MC6MC0897MG_FD_180664 | JGI IMG/M metagenome (GOLD analysis project Ga0213828, IMG submission 180664) | Enriched soil aggregate microbial communities from Iowa State University, Ames, United States - MC6-MC0897-MG | ecosystem: Environmental > Terrestrial > Soil > Unclassified | place: USA: Iowa...
CGTTGTCGGACGAGACGGAACGGCCTTCACGGCCGCCGGTGGAGGTGGCCTGGGCGGTGTACAGAACCTTTTCGATGGACATCGGGATGCTCCTGGTCAGTGGGTGGGTAGTGCGTTGGAGCCTACTTTGCCCGGATTCTGCAGACGGTGGGTGACAATTCGTACGCAAAACTTGACGGATCGTCCGCCGGGCCTAGATCGTCCATTCCCGGTCAGTGGTGAACATGATGGTCAGCCAGCGGTCCGGCGAGGATTCGCCCAGCGCATCGCCGATTTCGTCGCGCAGGTGATCCCACTCCAGCAGGGGCCGCGGCGGGTCGTCCTCGCGCACCACGAAGAACAGCTCGATCTGTTCGCCACGGCCGACCTGCGCCACATAGCTGCGGTGTTCGACGAAGCCGTGTCGGGCGACGATATCGCGCGCCACCGCATCCACATGCGCCTGCAGCTCCGGCGGGGTGACCAGCAGGATGCCGGCCAGTGCGCGGCGGACCGTGCCCAGTGGCGCGATCATCACCAGCACGCAGACGAAGGCGAGGATGGCCGGATCGATGTACGGCCCGACCCAGGCCAACGATGTACCGCGCACCAGCACGCCACCGAGGAAGGCGGCCAGGTAGCAGGCCGACATGCTGGCGGCGATCACCCAGTTCTTTGCGTCCAAGGCGATGAACTCCGAGCCGATACGGCGATTGGCGCGCAGCACGAACCAGGCCAACACGCTCTCGGCAACGATCGACAGGCCAGCGAAGATGATCGCCGGACCCAGCGCGATCTGGCGGCCACCGGACATCAGCGCATCCACGGCGTTGACCAGCGCATACAGCGCGGCGCCGATCATCAACGTACCGCTGACCCCCAGCACGATCGGTTCCAGGTGCCAGAAGCCCATGGTGAAGCGTTGGTTGAGGCGCGACTGCACGGCATCGGTCTGCGTGGACAGGGCGATCAGCCGCGCGACCAGCAGCGACAACCAGGTCATCACCACATCGATCAGCCCGTAGATGCCGTCGAAGATGATCAGCGAAGAATTGGCCAGCAAGCCGAACACCACCGCGGCAGCCGCCAGCAGCAGCGAGCCAGCGATGGAAAGACGCAGCACGCCCTGTTCGGTCGCCGGGTCGAAGAAGTGCGGTCGGTCGGTGGTCATGCTCCGATTGTAGAGCCGAGCCATGCTCCGCCGCTTTCAGAAGGCGCCATCGCTACCCCGGCGGCGGATGTTCCCGTAGACTCCGCCCCTCCCACGCTACCCGACGACACACTGCAGTGATCACGCCACCCTGACCCTTGCCGCCCATCGGCAGCCGGCCCATCCGGCTCAGGAACCCGTGTCTTTCCACTGCAGCGCCACGTGGCCTCGCCTACGCGTGCGCGCGGAGTTTTCCCATGCAAACGTCCTATCCCCTGCGCCAGCAATGGCTCGGCAATCTCCGTGGTGATCTGTTGTCCGGCGCCGTTGTTGCCTTGGCACTGATTCCCGAAGCCATCGCGTTTTCGCTGATCGCTGGCGTCGACCCCAAGGTCGGCCTGTATGCCGCCTTCTCCATCGCCGTCATCACCGCGATTGCAGGCGGCCGCCCCGGCATGATCTCGGCTGCCACCGGCGCGATGGCGCTGGTGATGGTCGATCTCGTTCGTGATCACGGTCTGCAGTACCTGTTCGCCGCCAGCATCCTGGCCGGCCTGCTGCAGGTAGTGGCTGGCCTGTTCAAGCTTGGCTCGCTGATGCGTTTTGTTTCGCGCTCGGTCATCACCGGCTTCGTCAATGCGCTGGCGATCCTGATCTTCCTGGCCCAGTTGCCGGAACTGGTCGGTCGCGGACCTGCGGTGTACGTACTGTGTGCCGCCGGCCTGGCGATCATCTATCTGCTGCCACGTGTCACCCGTGCGGTGCCGTCTCCGCTGGTGGCCATCGGCCTGCTCACTGCCGTGGTCATCGGCTTCGGCATCGATGTGCGCACGGTGGGCGACATGGGCCAGCTGCCCGACAGCCTGCCGTACTTCCTCATCCCCGATGTGCCCTTCACCTGGGAAACGCTGCGCATCCTGCTGCCCGTGTCGGCCACGCTGGCGGTGGTCGGCCTGCTCGAATCGATGATGACCCTGCAGATTGTCGAAGACATCACCGAGACGCCCAGTGAGCGCAACCGCGAGTGCGTCGGCCAGGGCCTGGCCAACACGGTCACCGGTTTCCTCGGTGGCATGGCCGGCTGCGCGATGATCGGCCAGTCGGTCATCAACGTGACCTCCGGTGGGCGAGGCCGCCTGTCCTGCCTTGTGGCTGGCGTACTGCTGCTGGTGCTTGTGGTGTACGGCAGCGACCTGGTGCGGCAGATCCCGATGGCCGCACTGGTGGCGGTGATGATCATGGTCAGCATCGGCACCTTCAGCTGGCGCTCGTTGCGCGACCTGCGCACGCATCCGCGCAGCTCCTCGGCAGTGATGCTGTTGACCGTGGTGGTCACCGTGGCCACCCATGATCTGGCCAAGGGTGTCCTCAGCGGCGTGCTGCTGTCGGCGCTGTTCTTCGCCCGCAAGGTCGGCCACATGCTCGACGTGCAGCGCGAAGACGTTGCGGACATGCAGGTCTACCGCGTGCGCGGCCAGGTGTTCTTCGCCTCCGCCGGGCAGCTGGGTGCGGCGTTCGACTACCAGCACGTGGCGCCGAAGGTACAGATCGACCTGCGGGAGGCCCACCTGTGGGATCTGACTGCCGTCGCCGCGCTGCAGCGCGCGCAGGAAAAACTGGCCGCGCACGGCGCCGAAGTCAGTGTTGTCGGCCTCAACGCCGCCAGCCAGACGCTGATCGAACAGGTGGGAGGGCGCGGCGGCGCGCATTGACCGCGCGCTCGCGCCTCCATGCCTCGGACTGGCCAGGCAGTTTCTGCGACGCCGTCCGCGCAAGCTGAATTCAGTCAGCCATCTGAAACCGCCGCTGTCGTAGGATCTGCACCGTGATCGGGGCCGATGGACGGCCCCTCCCGGCCGGCGACCGCTGGCGACACGCAAGGGAGATACAGGCAAATGCAGGCAATGGATGCCCGTCGGGGCAATGAACAGATCGTCTCCGGGCGTCGGTACTGGAAGGTGCTGGCCCTGTGCCTGGCGCTCACCGCGTGCCAGGCACCTTCTTCCCCTGCGTCGGCCGAAGCGGCGCCAACCCCGGCACCGCTCGCCGCGGCATCGCCGGCAGCGACCCCCAACCCAGCGTCTGGTGATTCCTCCGGGTACCCCGATGCGTCCTACACGAACGGTCGTCTGCGCCCGGCTTATGGCTGGTGCGTGGATGGCGTGGAGGATGCGGGCAAGCTGCAGGCCTGCGGCAAGGATGAACTGGCCTATCAGGAAGGGCGCCTGCAGGAGGGTGCCAGCAAGGCTGTGACCGGGCTCGACGCTGCTGCGAAGCAGGCGTTCCTTGCCACCCAGGCGACCTGGCGCAGCGATACCGACCGTCATTGCGCCGCTCCGTCCAATGCCGGTGTGGATGACCTGCAGAAGGCACAGGAGTGCCGACTGTTCCGCGTGGCCAACCGTGCCGACGCATTGGTGGCGCAAAGTGGCCCGCCCGATACCTCCTATACCCAGGCGACGCTGCGGCCCGAATACACCCGGTGCGTGCAGGATGCCCGGGGTATGGACGATCAGCTGGAAGTCTGCGACACGACCGAGCTCGCCCACCACAAAGCGCTGCTGGAAGCACAGGTTGCGCGGCTGATGGACAGCCCCGACGGCCCGGCCAAGGACCGCTGGATGGACGAGCAGGCGAACTGGGCCGAAGACACCGACAAGCGCTGCAGTGTGGCCACGGAGAGCGTGGGCCAGGCGCTGGACGCGCAGTCGTGCCGTATCAACCGCTACGCCAACCGCGCAGTGGAACTGCAGAAGCGCATGCTGGCCCCCTGACGGGGCATTCGTCGTGTGCAACGCATTGAAGCATTGACCGGTAGGAAGCAGACCATGGCGAGCAGGACCTCGGGCATTGTGTTAGCGGCGATGGCGGTGCTGTGCACCGGCCAGGTGCATGCAGCGCCCGCGCTGAGCGCGGCCTTCCAGGCGTGCTCAGGCCGCGCGCAGGGCTCCATCGAAGAGGCCGCCTGCCTGTCCAGCGAATCGGACCGGCAGGACCGCCGGTTGAACCAGGCATACCAGCAGTTGCAGGGACATCTCGACGCCTCGGCCAAGGCCCGCCTGCTGGCCGCGCAACGGGCGTGGCTGCAATCGCGCCAGCGCGATGGCGAACTGGAAACCGTGCTGTACGACGATTCGCAGCCGGGCAACCTGCAGCAGAAATTGAATGACACCGAGCGCCTGCGCGCGCGCGCCGATCAGCTGGAAACCTATCTGCGCCTGATCGGTCCGTAATCCGCAACACGGTCATCCCTCCACGGACAAGGAAGTGAGCCATGCCAAACAACATCGATACCCGTAACCTTGACGCAACTGCTGGCGCGGTGTTTTTCGCCGTCGGACGCGGCACCGAAGGTGGCGGATCGTCGTACCATCTCAGCATCGCCGGCATCACCAAGGGACTGGATGAGCCGAAGTGGGGCACGGTCAGCGCGGTGGCCGCCAACAGTGGCTACTCGCTGGGGACCATCCAGGTCGACTTCGGCCAGCGCGGCAAATGGCCGCTGGGCGCCACCGAAGAGCGTGCGCTGAAGCCCGGCGAGACGACCTACGTGGACGCGGTCATCCAGCAGGCCAGCAGCTACGCCAAGGCGCACCATCTGCCCTTCACCAGCGACCGCGCCGACCTGCGCGCGGACCTGCTCAGTCACGGCGACGGCCAGGGCAAACGCTCCTCGATCCGCTTCATCGATGTCCCGACCCGCGACAGCATCAACGCCTGGGCCGGTTCGCCCGAAGGCAAGCAGTGGATCCACACCCACGTGGACTACCCGCAGGTGCGCAACGCCACCCGCATCGCCATGACGATGCTGGACAAGCACGGTAGTGGTATTGCAGAAGACAAGCGTTTCGAAGCGATCGCGCTGATCGCCAAGTCCGCCAACCAGTTGCCGGGGACACTGCCGCAGCTGGAAGCCGTACTGAAGCGGGGTGGTGATTACCAGGACCTGCGCGACAAGGCGGCCGAGATCCGCCAGGACAAGAAATACTATGCCGGCTTGGCGGCCGCCGACGTCGCCGCTGCTTATGAAGATGCCTATCCCCGCCACTCGGCGGAGATGGATCGCGCACATCTGAAAGTGGGGCGCCGCGACTTCGCGCCGGCCACCGAAGGCAACGATCCCGACATCCGCGTAGCGCTGGAACAGGCGCGCTCGCACAAGCACGGTGGCGGTGGCCCGCAGGTGCTGAAAGAGGGCTCTACCGGCCGCGCGGTGGAAAAGCTGGAACACAACCTGCACGCGCTGGGTTATGGCGGCGCGGGTGCCCAGGCGATCCATCCTGATCGCCAGTTCGATGCCAGCACCCGGCAGGCCGTCGAAGCTTTCCAGCGTGACAATGGCCTGACTCCGGTCGACGGCAAGGCCGGGCCGACCACGCTGGGTGCGATCGACCGCGAGGCACGCGCGCTGCAGCGTGACATGGCCGCGCTGGGCCTGACCGACGCGCATGGCAAAGCGATCACCGCCGATGGCTACCTTGGGGCGGGCAGCCAGCACGCCATCAATGTGTTTCAGCAGCAGCACCATCTGCCGGCCACCGGCATGGCCGACGCACAGACGCGTCGCACGATCGATGCCGAGGCCGCACAGCATCGCCCTGCCGCGCCTTCGCCTGCTGCCCCTGCCACGCCGGCTGCGCCGGCAGCCCCGACGAGGGCTGCGCCAGCCGCACCGCAGCAGCACACTGGCCCGGCAAGCGCCGCAGCGCCGGGTGGCGAGCGCATTTCCGTGGTGGAACCCTTCGGCAACGGCAGCAGCAACCGCGTCCTTCGCCACGGCATCAGCGGCGAGGACGCGTTCCGTGAGTTGAAGATCCACCATCCCAACACCAACGCCGCCGCCGTGCGCGCGGGCGATGCCAGCAAGGTTGACCGCACCGCGGACATGGTCGACGGCGAACTGGAGGCCGTGCGCAAGCGTGGGGACACCAACGGCATTCCGCTGGTGCAGAAGGACCTGATCCTGACCGATCGGTCGGGCGGGCGCAGCCTGATGATTCCCAGTCCGGTGGCCGGCTACGTCCAGCTCAACAAGGACGGCACCAATTCCATCAGCATCTACAGCCACCCGGCCGGCGATGCCCGCCGCGAGCTTGTGGGTCAGGTGTTGCATGGCGCGGTTGGCTCCATCCCGTACAAGTCCGGCGATTTCGTCGAGTACGGTGCGCCGCTGGTTCGCCAGTCCGATGTGGGGTCGCCTGGTGCGGTGCATGCGCATATCGAAGTGGAGCCGGCGCAGTTCCGCCGCTACCTCGGCGACATGCTCAACGACCGCATAACCCTCGGCGGCAAGGTACTCGCGCAGGGGCCGGAAGCAGCGCAGGCCGCACGCGCCACGCAGCAGGCGCCGATGGCCGACGGCATGTTGGTGAAGGGCGAACGCGGCGATGAGGTCAAGGCACTGCAGGGCAAGCTGGCCGCGCTGGGTTACACCGCCGCCGACGGCAAGGCGCTGGGCACCGATGGCATCTTCGGCAAGGACACGCTGGCAGCGGTCAAGCAGTTCCAGGCCAACAACGGCCTGGAGCAGGATGGCAAGGCCGGCCGCCAGACCCTGGCGCGCCTGGACGACCCGGCCGCAGTGAAGGCCGGCGCGCAGACCGCCGCCGCCCCGGCACGCACCGAACCGACCGTACCGGCAGCGCCCAGCATGCGCGATCCTTCGCATGCCGAGAATCCGCGCTTCAACCAGGCCCTGGAGAAACTACAGGAGCTGCAGCAGCAGCGCGTGCAGGCTGGCCTGTGCCCGCTGTTCGCCAATGCGCAGGAAACCGAACGCGCCGCCGGCCAGCTGGCCTACGAGAGCAAGGTCGCCGGCATGCGCCAGATCGACCATGTGGTCGCACGCCCGGATGGCAGCGGCTTGTTCGCCGTGCAGGGCAATGTCGGCGACCCTGCTGCGCAGCGCACCTTCGTCGACAGCCGACAGGCCGTGTCGCAGTCGGTCGAGGCCAGCACCCGCCAGACCGAGGAACTGGATGTCCAGTTCAACCAGCGCGTGCAGGAACAGCAGCAGGAGCAGGTGCGCAACCGCGGCCTGTAAGCCTGCTGCACTGTGGCCGAAGGCTCCGGGCCCAACGACCCGGGGCCTTCTGTCGATTCATTCTGCAGGGTCGACCCGCCGGTACACCCCGAACTGGGTCCTGCGCTGGCCCATCGGGATGATCAGGGCCAGCAGGACCGCGCCTCCGTCCACCTGCTTCACCACCAGATCGTTTTCCACCGTGCAGGACAGTTCCACGCGCGACCAGACGCAGCCGGCGCCGGCCTCGCCCGGTTTGCACGATGACCACCGGTTGATGACCAGCTGTTCTCCTTCGGCGCTGTAGCCCTTGCCGGAAGTGCTGCCTTCAGCCTCGATGCCGGTACCGTCGGCGGCATGGAAGCGGGCCACCAGCCGGCTCGCCTCCTGGCGGATCGTGACCTGGTGGATGTCCTTGTTGTAGACGCCAAAGAGCCTGGAAAGCGCGCCGATGGGCGCATTTTCCTGTCCTGCCGACAGGTAGGACGGCCGGTTGTCGAAGGTGGCACCTTCGGTGAAGTCGCATCGTGGGCCGGGCTTGATCTCCGCAAGGCGCGTGTCGCGGACGCTGCTGCAACCACTGCCCAAGGCCAGCACCGTCAGCAGGGTGAGGCAGGCGAGGCGAGAGCCCGCCAGCGAGGATGCAGTCGGTTTCATTGTGGCTTCCCTTCCAACAGATGCGGTGCAACAGGAACTCGCGTACCGAGTATCCCCACGCAAGGGCGGCAGCGGCAACCCGGCCTGCATCCCCGGCTGCCCGCCGCCATTCATCCGCCCGGTGTAAACTATTGATCTCACTGGCAATGCCAGTCTCCACGATCAACCGCCCGATGACGCCCGCCACCGCCCGTTACGCTGATTCCCTGCGCCTGTCCGTCGCCCCGATGATGGACTGGACCGACCGCCATTGCCGGGTGTTCCACCGCCTGCTGGCGCCGGGTGCGCGGCTGTACACCGAAATGGTGCACGCCAATGCGGTCATCCATGGCGATCGCCAGCGCCTGCTCGGTTTCGATGCCAGCGAACAACCGCTGGCACTGCAGCTCGGTGGCAGCGATCCGGCCCTGTTGGCGCAGGCCGCGCGCATCGCCGCCGATTGGGGCTACGACGAGGTCAACCTCAACTGCGGCTGCCCGTCCGACCGCGTGCAGGCCGGGCGCTTTGGTGCCTGCCTGATGCGCGAGCCGGTGCTGGTGGCCGAATGCGTGTCGGCCATGGTCGAGGCAGTGGACATCCCGGTGACGGTGAAATGCCGCTTGGGCGTGGACGAGGACGACAACTACGAGGTATTCGCCAGCTTCGTCGACCGCCAGGTTGAGGCCGGCGCCGCGATGGTGGTGGTGCACGCCCGCAATGCCTGGCTGAAGGGCCTGTCGCCGAAGGAGAACCGCGAGGTTCCGCCGTTGAAGTACGACTGGGCCTACCGGCTGAAGCAGGAGCGCCCGGCACTGCCGGTGGTGCTCAACGGCGGCTTGGCCAGCATCGAGGCGGTGCAGGCGCAGGCCGCGCACGTCGATGGCGTGATGCTCGGTCGCGCGGCCTACCACGATCCCTACCTGCTGCATCAGCTGGAAGCGCTGCAGACCGGCGCGCCGCTGCGTGCGCGCGGTGAGCTGCTGCGCGCTCTGCGCCCGTACATCGAAGCCCGCCTGGGCGAGGGCCTGGCCCTGAAGCACATCACCCGCCACATCCTCGGCCTGTTCCACGGACAGCCCGGTGGCCGCGCATTCCGCCAGGTGCTGAGCGAGGGCGCCCATCGTCCCGGTGCCGACTGGACGTTGATCGAGCAGGCGCTGGTAGTCACCGAACGCGAAGCCGATCGCGCCGCTGCGTGACGTCAGTCACATTCCTGACTTGACAAGGGCGGCCGTTTCGTCCCGAATGTTCACTTAGCTGAACAACGGTCTGGAGCATCTGGAAAAGTTCAGACCGGATTCACTGCCCGAAACCAAGAATTTGCAAAAGATTTGTAAAACGCCGGGTTCCATTCCGGTGCCCGGATTTACGACTTTTGAACGAATCGCCGTGCTCGGCTAGGATCGCATCGATGTCTTCCGCTCCCTTCCACCGCTGTATTGCCCTGGCCACCTGCGTGGTCCTGGCGGCTGCCCCGCTGTCTTCGGCGCTGGCGCAGGACCCGCAGCGGGAACAGGGGCGCGCAGAAATGATGGAGCGTGGAGGCCGTGGCGCCGGCAACGAGCGCTCGCTGTCCGATGCCGTGCGCCGCGTGCAGCGCACCACCGGTGGCCACATCCTGGGCGCCGAGCGTGTGCCGTTCGATGGTCGTGACATCAACCGGGTCAAATACATGGACGACCGCGGTCGGGTCCGCTACATGGACGACCCCGCCCCGGCACGTTCACAGCCGCGCACGCCGCGGTCGGATATGTCATCACTACGCGGCGATAACCCCTGAACAGGGATAGTTGTCGCTATCAACCCGTACCCACAGGCCTCCGGGCCGCACCCAGCACACTAGGGAGAGTTCATGCGTATCCTTCTGGTCGAAGACGAAGCCCCGCTGCGTGAGACCCTGGCAGCCCGGCTCAAGCGCGAAGGTTTTGCCGTCGATGCAGCGCAGGACGGCGAAGAAGGCCTGTACATGGGCCGCGAAGTGCCGTTCGACGTCGGCATCATCGACCTTGGCCTGCCCAAGATGTCGGGCATGGAGCTGATCAAGGCCCTGCGCGACGAAGGCAAGAAGTTCCCGGTGCTGATCCTGACCGCGCGTTCGAGCTGGCAGGACAAGGTCGAGGGCCTGAAGCAGGGCGCCGACGATTACCTGGTCAAGCCGTTCCATGTGGAAGAGCTGCTGGCCCGCGTCAACGCGCTGCTGCGCCGCGCCGCCGGCTGGAGCAAGCCGACCCTGGAATGCGGTCCGGTTGCCTTGGATCTGGCAGCGCAGACCGTCAGCGTGGCCGGCAGCAATGTCGACCTCACCAGCTATGAGTACAAGGTGCTGGAGTACCTGATGATGCATGCCGGTGAACTGGTCTCCAAGGCCGACCTCACCGAGCACATCTACCAGCAGGACTTCGATCGTGACTCGAACGTGCTGGAAGTGTTCATCGGCCGCCTGCGCAAGAAGCTGGACCCGGATGGCGAACTGAAGCCGATCGAGACCGTACGCGGTCGTGGCTACCGCTTCGCGATTCCGCGCAACGAGGGCTGAGGCCTTCAGCAGGCGATAAACGATGTCCGGCCGTCTGTGGTTCTTCCGACGCTGGCGGCCGCGCTCTCTGCAGGCGCGCCAGATGTTCGCCGCGTCAGTGGGTCTGGTCGCGTTCCTGGCCCTGGCCGGTTACGCGCTTGATGCCGCCTTCGCCGATACGGCGAAGGCGAACCTGCGCGAGCGCCTGAAGAACTATGCCACCGCCTATGCGGCCGGCATCGACTTCACCCGCGACCGCTCGCTGTACATCCGCGAGCAGCCGCCGGATCCGCGTTTCGACGTGCCCGGCAGCGGCCTGTACCTGCAGGTCGTCATGCCCGACGGCAAGGGCAATTCGATGTCCGCCGAAGGCCCGATGCTGCCCACCGTCGGCGGCGGCCTGCTGGCTCCGCGCCAGGAAGTATTCGAAGGCCCGCTGCCGATGATCCAGATCG
>Ga0213828_1003299_pt1 | contig 10753 bp, 17 predicted proteins | sample MC6MC0897MG_FD_180664 | JGI IMG/M metagenome (GOLD analysis project Ga0213828, IMG submission 180664) | Enriched soil aggregate microbial communities from Iowa State University, Ames, United States - MC6-MC0897-MG | ecosystem: Environmental > Terrestrial > Soil > Unclassified | place: USA: Iowa...
CGGCGCCGGGATTTTCTTCATCGGCTACGTGCTCTGCGGCCTGCCGAGCAACCTGGCGCTCAACCGCTTCGGCCCGCGGCGCTGGATTGCGGCAATGATGATCGCCTGGGGCAGCCTTTCGACCTGCTTGCTGTTCGTTACCATAATACCACCAAGAAAATGCCCGTAACACTGCGCTTTGGGCATCTGCACGAAAGAACGTCTCCCCTCTCGCGCCTAGTGCCGTTTAGCCCAAGATCAAAAGCTTTTCACAAGATACGTGATGGGTTCATGGCGTTTATGTACGCCTCTGCACGCTCAAGCTCGAGGTAGTAGGTGCGACCTTTGCGGGTTAGCTCTGCATACTGATTGCCGTACATGCCAGGTACAGGCTCAATCCAGCCAGCGCCTGTGAGGAAATCTAATGCCTCCTGTGTAGCAAGGATGGATAGGCCAGTAAGCCGCCGCACGTCCTCAGTGGTGAGCCGCTTGCTCTGTTGTGCAGACTTCCCGATAAGCAAGAAGGCTTTTCGCTGCTCTCGCGTGGTGGGTTGATCTCTGAGGGCTGTTCTTCCTTCTTCCTGTTTCTGCTCAGAGCTATGGCGGTACACCAACACACTCACAACGCCCACCAGAAACACAGCAGATAGGCACCACAGCACCACAAGCCACATGGGCATAGCAACGTCATTGCCCAGCCAAGCCCATAGCCGCTGCATCCAACCCCACAGGGTGAGGAAGATCGGCTTGAAAATGGATACGTCAAAAAGGCTCTCAGTGGCCTTGCCTAGCACTGTTGTAGCGATTGTGCACACTGCACCCCATACAACCCCTTTCATTGTCACCTGCATGGCAGCTCCCCCAATCGCAATGAGCCATTATCCCAGACAACGAAAAACCCCACCATCAATGGGAGGGTTTCAGCAGTTTATTATGGTTTCTCACGCCCATGAAAAAGCCCAGCGGGCTAGGCTGGGCTTCGTGGTCATTGCTGCTTGTCGTGCTGCTCAGTGACAAGCTCTAAAGCATCGTCAAGGGGCATGCAGGGTGAATAGAGGTTGAACGCAGCCGACCCCTTACCGAAATACTTAACCCTTCCTGCATTGCCAGCCTGTGTAGCCACAAGCGCCTGATGGCATTCCTTCTCTGTCCTGTAGAGGTTGCCGGTTGACACCTTGGGGAATGAGCAAGGCCACTCCCCAGCAACGCAGACAGCAAACAGGTATGTGAACACCGCCCTTACTCAGCCAGCTCCACACCCTCAGCCTTAGCAAGCTCAGCCTTAGTGGCTGCAATCTGTGCTTCCAACTCTTTCAGCTTGTCTCTAAGGAATTGCTTGTAAGCATCCTGCTGGCGAGCTTGGAACTCCTCTTGAAGGCTCAGGCTGGTACGGCTGGTAGCTTGGGTCTTAGGAGCAGCACCAGACGGGCCATCAATCCAGCGTTTCATAACCAGATAGGATGGACGACCTTCACCCTTACAGAAAGCATTGAGGGACAGCCCAGACAGGTTGAAAGCTTGAATGATTTCAGCACGTTCTTCTTCGCTGTAGCGTTTAGCAGTAGACATTTGTTCTCACCAAGAAAGGGTTATGTTAAACATTTTGTGTTCTTTAGGTTGCTATTTTTATACAGCGCGAGTGATGGCGTCAATAGCTAATGCAGCATCAACCATTACCCTCCCTGCTGATGATTCACTATCTGTTGCTTGAGTGATGCATTCTCTGATTTCAAGCCATCAACCTCAGCAAGCAACAGATTGATTTTATTTTCTAAAAACTCAATGTATTTTTTCTGCACATCATCAGGCAGCAGAGTCTGTTGGAATTCATCTAGCAGATGGGCACTCTTACCAATGCTGTGGATGTTTTCAGGCTTCACCTTCACAGATTTCAGAGTAGTAGCCAGAGCATCGTGTTGACGTTGCGTAGCCACAATTTGACCTGTATTCGGATTGCTCTCTAGCTCATGCTGGTAAAGTTTCACCCAAGCATCAAAGGAGTTGTAATGACCTTGGATGTGCCCAGCTTCCTTAGCTTCATGAAACCAGCGGCTCTTTGGTTTGTGGGATTTCATCCATTCCAGCACAAAGGCTTTCTTCTGATTTTCTGTGTAGCTAGCACGGCTCATTGTGTGCCCTCCTTGAGTTTATGGGCACAGTGTAAACCAGTTTCCCAATTAGCCGAACAAGAATCAGCAACCTATACACCAAACATTCCGAAACAATATAGACACACAAAACCACAGGGTCAACGTGAATCTCACAGACAGCACACAGGCTCCACGCCAGCTGTTCCCATGGCTGGATGAAGGCAGCAACCACGAACAGACAGGCATCAAAAACCATCTGAGCTTTGCCAGCATTGATGCCGTACCTCTTCTGCATCCACAGAGTGACAACCCCAGTACCACCGATAGAGGCGTTATGCCGTGCAAAGCATAGGATGCCTATTCCCAACAATGTCCCACCAGCGATCCAAGCAAAGGCTGGGTCAACATGTGGTAGGAGCATTTCAGTAGCGATGTGAACAGCTACACTCAAGCTCAGGGACACAGCTAGCGTCTTGGCTGCAAATGCCCTTCCCATTGTGAACAGACCAAACAGAATGAATGGCAGATTGACCACAGGCAGAAGCTGGGCGGGAGTCCAAGGGGTGACATAGGAAATCAGCAAGGCCATGCCCGATGATTCCCCTGTAATCACCCCTCCCTTGGCCAGAACAGCGATGCCCACAGCAGACAGAACAACCCCAGTGAATAGACCGTATGTGTCGTCTAACGTGGTGTGACGTGGAAATGTCGTCTCATTGCTCATAGGGGCAACCCCTCAAAGGGTTGATCCATAACCTTTGTAGCTGGCCTGCGTAGTCCCTCTACAGCGGTGATACGGGCAATCTCAAGGCCGTCTCTCTGCACCACCACTTCTGTTCCATAAACCACTTGCTCAAGGATGAACTCAAGATTCCGTTGAGCCTCAGTAAATTCGTATGTGACTGTGTGCACGATTGCTTCCTTTTGGGAGATGGGGTGAGGCGTGATGCGCCTCTAGACCACAGGCCGGGTAGGCTTCTGGCTGTGCAATATGATGTGCCTTCACGGGCGAAAAGTGCTTTCGTTCCATGTGTGTAAAGCGGCTATCTCAGGCAAACCTATTCGTAGAATGGCCTATAAGCGAAAAACTTATTCGTTGCTCAGGTTGGCAAGGCTAGGCGCTATACTCGCCCTCTCAAGAAACGGAACGGCAGCTTTGAGCACAGGGGAAATCCTACCCGGCATCACCCTGCCCCCAGTCATTCATGGGCTACTCAGGAAGCGGCTCACTGAAATCCAAGTGAGTGACACAGCCGTCAATTGCCTGATTTCTGAGGCTCGGGCAGAGAGCTTGGTGGAGCCACTAGAAGTGCTCCATGTAATACCCAAGGATGCAGTAGAACGTCTGTACGTCATGATTGAACATGAAGCATCACAAATACTTGATGCAATCGCTAAGGAATCATAAGTGGGCACTATCAGTAAATTCATCAAATCAGTTAAAAATAGTGATCAAGCAATAGACCTCTTAAAAGATGGCGGTGAAGTGGCCATTGATAGTTTCTTGGAAAAAGACTTTGGTGTTGATGGGGTGTTGAAAAACATTCCTATTCTCAGCATCGCTGTCAGTCTGTACAAAATGGGCAACAAGGTGTCGGCCTATTTCTTCGCTAAGAACATGCTTGCATTCCTATTAGAAGTGGACAAGGTGCCTAGTGAGATCCGAATTGAGTTTCTGGACGAGAATTGTGCTGATGAAGCCGGTGTAGAAAGTGTAGGTGAAGTGGCTTTGATGATTTTGGATAAACTGGATCATCCTAAGCAGGCAACAATGTTAGGCCGCGCCTTCGCACTCATGACATTAGGCACAATCTCAAATCCCTCATTTGAAATTTATGCACACATCATCAAAAACCTTAACCCATATTTGCAGCGACAACTGACGCAATGCTACAGAGCTAAGGGCATGCTGGCAGTTGATGCTCCAGCTGCTCAGATTTTAGCAAATTATGGACTGCTGAAAGTAGGATACTTGATGAACTATAGCGGCGACACCGCCGACATGAACATATCAGTTAAGCCAACAGACTATGGCGAAGCATTCTACAAGCAAATTATTGTTGGCAGTGAAATGTACTGACCAGCCTAAGCCTCAAGGAATATACCAATGGCAGTAGAAGCTGTAAGCACTGTAGCCAGCAACCCTATCTATACATCTATAACATTCTACCTGAGTATTGCGGTTGCACTGATAAGCATTGCCACTCTCACTGTGGGCTATACACAGATGAAAATCGCCAGTGCAAAAGTGAAGCTAGACCTATATAACAAACGATTCAATGTCTATCTCTCTGCTCTTGATTATTACAAATCTGCTTGGGAAGAAGACGATGAAGACTTTAAAGAAAAGGGTTTGCAATTCATCAGATGCTACAGAGAATCCAAATTTTTATTTGATGAAAAAGACGGAGTTTTCAATACGCTTACTAGCATCAAGGATTGTGGCGGCCCTATCGGTGCATATCGAAAAGCTAAGGCGGAAGATCAGAAGACAGGCGGATCAAGTGCTAGCGCAATACACGATAGAAACGACAAAGCGTTTGATCAATTGAAAAGTGACTTGCTAGTGCTTGAGAAACAAATGGCCAAGTATATTGATTTCAAGATCGTTGATGGTTGGACCTTCTTTTAGGCTCTACTGAGGACGGCGGTCTAGCTAATGAATTGTTGCTGAACTCAGCATTTTCATTGACCTCAATTGCTGATTATGTATCTGGCGTGCAATCCTTCGCTTGTAATTTTAGCTTTCTTGGCATTTCAAATAGATAGCTTGCTAACGATTATAAACCTGCCGCCGCTGGAACAGAGAAAGCAAATTGCTTAGCGAAACACCATGCTCATTCCATAAGCCATGAGGCTTATCATTTGTGACAAACCAACAGGAATGGGGCTTCCACCTTGCCATCTGATTGTGACGCACTATGTACAGAGCACTCCCCACCAGAACAGGAAGAGCCTACATCCATGAATACACACCACCATGCTTACGACACATTATGTACTGATTGGTACATTCTCATAAGGGGTGTTCCTTGCACGATGATGCTACCAAAAAGATAGGATTATCACTGTGTCGTTAACGACACGATGTTACACCTCTACTCCGTAGGAGAAAGCTTGCACATTGAGAAAGACGGAGTGTTAACGGAGTCAATTACTCCAAACAAAACATACCAACATTATACAACAATCAGAGCTACCGCTCTTGACTTGATCGTGCAAAACACAAAGCGTAGCTTTAAGTGGTAATCCCGATTGCTCCGTAAGGAGTGATTAGCTTTCTTGGGGAACCAATTTGTTATTGGTTTGGTTCCCTGTACACTCAACATTGAGGTTACACCGTCAGCGCGTGAAGACTTGAGGCAATGCCTCAGTGATGTACGAGCCTATGGCTTTGCCATAGAGGGGTAATCCCTACTATTATCCGAGCGTAATTCAGTTGGGCTTGTCCCAACGTCCTACCTATATATATGGTTCTCGCGGCTGGGACAGTTGCCCCTTCTCTTATCCGAGCGTATTTAATTTTTGGCTCATCCTCTCCAATTGATGGCCCTTGAGAAGCACAGTACACTGCATAACGGTACACTGGCACATTGCCAACTGGGACGCGGAGGATGTGATGGGAAGCCCTTACGAGATTCAGTGCGAGACAGCACGGGAACTGATCGAGCTGGTGAGTCCTCTCAATGATGAGATGTGGGAAGCTGGCACATTCATTTTCAGGGGCCAGGCTAGCGACAAGTACAAGCTCACTCCGTCCATCTGTAGGCGTGGCCTCGGCTCTTTTGCTCATGGGTCCGCTAGAAAGGCATTCGCTTACACGGCAAGGAATCAGGTTCAGTACGAGCTTGACGTGCTCAGCAGGTTCTTGAATGGCTGTGATCGGTCTGGCCTCACCATCCCCGGATACACACAGAAGGTCAAGAGGAAGCTAGATAGTCGAGAACGTGGCATGTTCCTCAGTGCTGCTGATCCTTGGCCTCAGCAGAACATGTATGAAATCTTGGCTGTAGCTCAACATTATGATGTGCCTACACGGCTGCTTGACTGGACAACCAGAAGCTTTGTTGCCTGCTACTTTGCAGCGTCATCAGCCAATTTTGAGTTGGACAACGGCAATGAGCGTTTAGCCATATGGGCATTGGACACAAGCAATTCTGATGATTGGGAAACGGTATCCATCATCAGAACACCGGGCGGTACAAGCCAGAATCAAGCTGCTCAGTCCGGCCTATTCACCACCCATAAAGTGAAAGAGTACGGCTTTGAGCCTTATGTGCCAGAAGCATTGGAAGACGTACAGGAAATTTATGGTGAAGGTGCTACAGCAAGGTCACTACTGAAAATCACCCTGCCCATACAAGAAGCACCTGAACTACTTTTGATGTGCTCCAAGCTGGGGGTTGATGGCTCTACTATGTTCCCCGGCTTTCATGGCGTGGCTAAGCACGTTAGAGATTGGGTGAACCTTGAGCTTGGCATAAGACCATCACAAGCCTTCCTAGACGATGCCCGAGCAGCTACTTATGACGACTAAAATTCTCTACACGGAAACGTCTGAAGATTACAAAATCAGGTATGCTGAATTTCAGATGTTCGAGGGCACTGTCTGCTACCAGATATTAAACAGCGACCCGCAAATAGCCAAGGCAGAAATTGCAGAGCTTATAGAGTCCGTTAAGCAGCACAGCTGCTCAAACCTTGTCATCAAGTTTGGTTTTTGCTGGGCTGAATACGATCTCCATGGTTACACTACCCATACTCCATTGAAGCGGGAAGACTTCCTTCCCAAAGAACCGCTACAGTTTTTCCCCAGTATGGGATTGCCGTACACAGCAGAAATTTTGGTAGAAGATCACAGGCTCTGGAAGTACATACACCATGTACACCACAAACCAGAGGTGCAAGGCACGCTACGAGAATTCGATTTGAAATTCGGACGCAGAGTGCCCAAGGATTACTACGGCAATTACGATTACAGTAGGTATCCGGGCGGCTATAGCCCTTCTGCCGCAGTCACTGGTGATTACTGAGCAAGCTCGCTTCTAGCGACAGCATAACACACCTTACCAAAATGCTCGGCTGCATCTAGCACTTCAAGCCTCAGCACACCGATGGACTGCTTAGTATTCTCATACCCATAGCGAGCATTGAAAAAATAGCCTGCGTAGTCTTTGAATTTGTCCTTGAGGGGATAGCCCGGTTTCAATTCTTCTGAGGCATCAAGAATGAGCTTTTGATACTGAGCCGGAATCTTGTTAAACAGGTCCATTAAGTTGTGGCCGTATTCAGATTTCACCCCACCCTGATACATCTGCAATCCACTAGGAAAAGAAATATCAAGTGGCGTGCTATCATCCGAAGCCAAGAACGATTTCAAGAACAGCTCCATAGAAAATCCAGCGTAAACACAAGCTGGGCGTAAATGGTTCTCGCCCCCATGCTTCTCTATCAGCAACGCAGATTCAAGGAAGGATTTTGCTTCCTCTAGGATTTCCCAGCTGGGCAAGTCGAGCTTTGGCATTTGGCGTCCTTTTTATGTGATGGCTTGAGCAAGCCTAACACAGACAAAAATGCCCGCTCAAGGCGGGCTACATCAATATCTAGTCCCTGTCCTTTCGTACAAGGCTGTAGCTAGATCATCAACCTGAGCTTGTAGCCACTTACGTCTGTTGGGGATAGCACACACAGCAAGGCAATCTTTGAATGCCTGTAGCTTCACCTTCAAGATACGAATTTGCTCCTTCTGGTAGTAGGCGGTTTGTGCGTCATGCTTGGTTGTATCAACGTTATCAGCCATAAGATTTTCCTTAAATGTTGGCTGCTGGGGAATGTCCCCTGCTGGGCTAGCCAGCTTGAGGAACACCGTATGTATCAATCAAAGCGTTGAATGTGTCTTCATCACAACCGGAATAGAGCCATGTCCATGCTTGGCCCAAAAGCCCTGCACAGTTGTTGTATTGGTCTACACCAAGTCGATCAGCTACATAGTCAGCTATTGCCTGATATGGGTTATCCGCTGCCAGTAGCTCACTGAAAGTCAGTGCGTTATCTGGAATAGCAGGAATGAATGTAAATAGAATAGACATGTGGGATTCTCCTAATGTATGTGTATATCTAGAAGCCCCTAGTAGGGCCATAGGAAGCGTTTAAGGCTATAGGGCATGCAGATGTACAGACCACATAACAAACACTCCTAAAACGCTTTATATCAAATACTGCTCCGGGTGATGTCCACCTAACAGCCAGTAAGTATGAGATAGAAATTTTGATCCAGTGCCATTGAAAAGCCATCATGCAGCCCCCATATAGGCTTCACACCGCGTTTTGCGGTTAACGATGTGCTATGAAAGGAAGCTTCCAATGATACGGGTGTTGCTGTCACTGGACCTGATCGACTCAGAAGATCAACGGGATGATTTCTATGCCTTCTTGAGAAGCAAAAATTGGTTCAAAACCAAGGACGTCGATACAGTCTGGACCATCAACTATGGTAAGTCAGACCCTGACGACGATGAGGCTTATACAAGAATCAAGAAGAGAATCAAGTCAGTTCTTATTGAGGCGGCCACTGAATTTAAGCTTAAAAAGATTTACTACGTGGCACAAATTGGCAACAAAGAAGTTATTGCACGTTCCATCAAGAAAGACGATGGCGAATACAAATTATTCACCCGCAAGCTGTATCCTGAAAAATGATAAGCGACGGAATCCGGTGACTGAACACCACCGGATTTTAAGCTTGTGGCAGACCAGTAGAGCCAGTGCCCGGTGTTACCCCTGTGTGAACATGAGTGCTCATTGGGATTCCATTCACTGTCCATTCACCAATGACGTACCCTTGGCCTGTCCAGCTTGTAGCTTGAACATTCACATTCATCTGTGGAGCTGTGAGGCTGATGCTTTCACTAGCGGTAAGTTCGAATGTCTTGCACTTCACCTTTACAGCTTGCTCAGTTTCAAGCACAATGTTGCCATCCGGCTGTAGGACAACACGGCACTCAAGCCCTGTGCCAAGATTGCCTGTCAGGGACACACTCTTTGCCTTTGGCATGCTCAGTGATGGTTACCAGAAAGCCGCGTGGCTGAGCCCAGCCGAACGCCAGCTGATCGAGGCCGACCTCAAGGCCGACGCCGCCAGCAAACCCGCCACCCGTGGTGATGGCGTGCTGGCCGTGCTGACCAACCCGCTGATCTGGACCTTCGGCTTTATCTACTTCTGCATCCAGAGCGGCGTGTACGCGATCAACTTCTGGCTGCCGTCGATCATCAAGAGCATGGGCTTCGACAACCCGTTGCTGATCGGCTGGCTCAGCGCCATTCCGTATTTGCTGGCGGGTGTGTTCATGATCCTCTGCGGCCGCTCGGCAGACCTGCGCAACGAGCGCCGCTGGCACCTGGTGGTGCCGATGCTGATGGGCGCCCTGGGCCTGCTGATCGCGGTCAACTTCGCCGCCAACCCGACCATCGCCATCCTCGGCCTGTCCATTGCCACCATGGGCGCCCTCACCGGCCTGCCGATGTTCTGGCCGATGCCGACGGCGCTGTTGAGTGCCAGTGCCGCCGTTGCCGGCTTGGCGATCATCAACTCGGTGGGGCAGATGGCCGGGTTCCTCAGCCCGTACCTGGTCGGTTTCATCAAGGACCAGACCGGCTCGACCGACGCTGCGCTGTACTCGCTGGCCGCGCTGATCGTACTGGGCAGCCTGGTCGCCCTGCGCATTACCCGCGCCGGCGCCTTGAACGCTGCTCGGGCACACTGAACCGTCAACGGGGCCGCGCTGCGGTCCCGTTGCTTAACCTCTCGTAACAATCCCGCCTCGTCCGTTCGGTAACTTTTCCGACATCAAGCCTTAGGCATCTGTTAAAAAACCCCACATGCCTAGCCTATTCCTTACCCACCTGCGCCGTCGCTGGCTCACCTGGCTGTGTGCCAGCCTGCTGGTCATCGGCCTGCCTTCCGGTTGCGCCGTGCTGCAGCATAAAGAGCGCGAGCTGGTATTTCGCATCGAGCCCGGCCAGGCCAGCTGGTTCCGTGGCCTGCCCAGCGGCGTGCAGGAACTGGACCTGCGCCCGCGCAGTTTCGCCGACAACCAGAGCCTGCACGCCTGGTGGTGGCCCGCCCGGCGCGCTGATGCGCCGGCCATCCTGTACCTGCACGGTGTGCGCTGGAACCTCACCGGCCAGCTGTTCCGCATCGAGCAGCTGCATGCCATGGGCTATTCGGTGCTGGCCGTGGATTACCGCGGGTTTGGCCAGAGCCGTGGCGGCCTGCCGTCCGAGGCAACGGTGTATGAAGATGCACGAATTGCCTGGGAGCGCTTTGCCCAGCTGCAACCGGATGCCGACAAGCGCCTGATCTTCGGCCATTCCCTGGGCGGCGCCGTGGCGGTCGAGCTGGCTTCCGAGCTGGCCCGCCAGGCGCAGAAAGACGGTGCCCAAGCGCCGGCACGCGGCCTCATCCTCGAATCGACCTTCACCTCCCTTGGCGATGTCGCCGCCGCAGTGGCCGACACCACGCTACCGGTGCGCTGGTTGCTGTCGCAGAAATTCGATTCGCTGGACAAGATCAAGGACGTCGGCCTGCCGCTGTTGCTGGTGCACGGCCTGGACGACCGCTTCGTGCCGCCGCGCTTTAGCCAGCAGCTGTTCGAGGCCGCGCAGGAGCCCAAGACCTTGCTGCT
>Ga0213828_1003302_pt1 | contig 10741 bp, 6 predicted proteins | sample MC6MC0897MG_FD_180664 | JGI IMG/M metagenome (GOLD analysis project Ga0213828, IMG submission 180664) | Enriched soil aggregate microbial communities from Iowa State University, Ames, United States - MC6-MC0897-MG | ecosystem: Environmental > Terrestrial > Soil > Unclassified | place: USA: Iowa...
TTATGCACAATCGTGGCCCTCAAGCGGGGATCTCCCTGGAAATATGAAAACAGGTTATAATAGGATTTCGCCGGATTAAGCCATGAATAAGCGGGACGGCTGATGCGTTTACCATAGGAAAATCCGAATTGTTGCTGATCCGAGAGCGCATATTGCATGTAGAAAGTGGGAAACAACACAAAATAATCCTTCTTATTAATGTCCTCCGGTTCTGAAACCCGTCCTTCTAGGTCGGTATACTCCCCTCTTAACCCCGCCTTCCAGCTCCATTTCTTCCAGCTATAGTTAAACGATGTGTATAAGGCGGCATTACGCTCTTTATAATCAAACAGGCTACTCTTGTCGGGCCGATATTGCAGGGTACCTGATTCATCGTCCGAAAATATTAAGTCACTTGTTGTTTTTACAGCACTAAACTTTCCACCGAACTCGACCTCTAGCTCTTTTATCTTTCCCGTAATGTCCATTTGTGTGGATAAAAGTCGGTTTTCGCTCTCGTTATTGCTAATAAAACGCGTACTTGATGGTTTTTCCCCTTTAAAATTCAATGCCGTCAAAACATCTTGATCGTTGGTAGCATTGCTGGACGTAAAATAAGAAGACCAATTGATACTCCATTTGGAGCTGAGTTTCTTGCTTACCTGAAGGTAAAGATTGTTGTTTTTATTGGACCGTTCATGATCATTTGTTGTAAAATAGCTGGATTCTTGCACACGGTCTTTATTATAGATTGCTGTAGGTACCTCATAGACCCCGTAGGACCTCGGCCCATAATAACCCGTTAAGCCCATATTGACCGACCATGTTGTGTCTGGTGTATATTCCATCGAAAGCACATAACTATTTTGGCTATTATTGGTATCGAAACGATCCATCGTGCCTTCCCATGAGGTCTGTTCTTTCGGGTAATACACGTAGTTTGTTTCATAACGTGCATAGGTACCACGCCCAAAATTGTATGTCGCCCGTAGATTGAATTTTTCATTCTTGTAATACTGTGTCAGTCCAAACAACTGTTTCCAGGTCGTGCTTTTTTCCGCCAACCCCACTAACGTACCCCGATACCCATATAAGGTAGATTTGGAAAGCTTGATATTGATGATTGTACTTCCCTCCGCTTCATATTTTGCAGGGGGATTGGTAATCACCTCGATGGACTGGACATCGTTGCCAGCGGTATTCTCCAGATAGGTTTTCAGCTCCTCGCCACTGAGCAGAATCTTGCGGTCATTGATCAGCACCATAATCTTTTTACTTCCCCGAACCATTAAGTCCGAGCCATTAGCCATCACCAAAGGTGTACGTTTAAGGATATCCCAGGTATTGAGTGCAGAGAGATTACTATGCTGTACGTTAAATTCTAGGCGATCCAACTTGCGGATCAATCGAGGCTGCCGGCCTACAACATTAACTTCCTCAAGCTCTTTCGCTTTAGGAAGAAGTGTCACGATCAACGGACTTTTTATGGTATCGCTGTAAAAAAATAATTCCTTCGTGCCAAAATTCAAATGTGATGCTTTGAGATAGTATTTCGTATGCTGTTTCAATGTTAATTCAAACTTTCCGGAAAGATCAGTCTTCATTTCTCTAATTTGTTGATAAGTACTATCCAATAACACAATAGATACATCAGCCAGTTGCTCGCTATTTCCCTTTTGAATCTGTCCCGCTACTTGTCTAGTCTGTGCTGTGGAAAGCAAAGGAGCTAAGAGCAAAAATAATAATCCTTTCATATTTCGGTATTTAATGCTCCAAAATTGTCCATTACCTCCGCTAAATATGGTTAATGAAGAGTTAATGCTGCGTTAAGGTGTATGATGTTGCTAGTAAGCAATTATATTTGTATATGGAATTGAAACCTAAAAATTATATCATCCTTTTCACCCTATTTTTTGCCATCCTCATTGGCATACAAGGTTATCAATTGTACAATACCTATCGGCTCAAACAACGTGAAGTATTCGCTGATGTCAAAAAGAACCTGGACAGATTAGAAGACTCCGATTCTATTTTTGACAACAACTTATTAAGCAAGGATATCGCCCGTGATTATTACATTAAACTGGTTAAAAAGGAGATCACGGCAGAAGGTCTAAAAAATTTATATAAAACACATGCGCAGAAAACATCCCTGGAGCTAACAAAATATGTCGACAGTATATTCCGGCCACTGGGTATGCATGTGATCCTCCGACAGGAAATATTGGGTATTTATTATAAGGATGTAGCAACCCCATTGGTTAATGGACCCATCACCGTGTATACCACAAAGGGCACTTTTCACAACCCTACGGAATTATCAAGCAGCAAATGGCTTACAGAGAAAACTGAAACAAACAAAGTTCAGGATAGCGTCCAGAGCAGAGAAATCTTATATGTTTTTTCTGTTCCGCGAAAGACGTCTTTTGAAGTGGTCAATCTGCGCTGGATTTTGTTCAGGGAGCTGACTTCGCTATTACTGAGCACTTTATTGATTCTTGCAGCATTTATCTGGCTGTTTTATCGAACCATCACTAATCTCCGAAAACAAGACAAACAGATCGCTGTCTTGCACGATGTGGTGGACAATATCTCGCACGAGCTAAAAACGCCTATCGCTACCCTTAAAATTGCGGCTAAAACACTCCGAAAATCTCCGGATGACACGATCATAGCGGTTATTGAACGCCAGGTTAACCGCTTGGAACAGACACTAGATCCGCTGAATGAGCACCAAACGACGACGAGTTTAGCCCCCATAACTCCGGATGAACTAGCGAGTATTTTTAGTGATTTTCAGCTGTGCAATCCAACGGTCAAACTCATTGTTGCGCCAAGCTCCAACATGCAGATTTGCCTTAATCCTCTAGATGCAGCGACATTATTTTCAAACCTGATGAATAACGCGGCCAAATACGGTGCTACACAACTGAATATCCGTTTTGAAGAGCAGAAAAACCAGCTATCCATTCAGGTCAGCGATAATGGACAAGGAATGGAAGAAAGCGAATTGCCTTATATTTTTGAAAAGTTTTACCGTATCCAAAAAAATAATATCCATGACACGAAGGGTTTAGGAATCGGTCTATTTTTGGTTAAGAATATCATCAAAAAATATGCGGGCGATATCAGCGTGATGAGTAAATTGCAGCAAGGAACAACTTTTGTGGTGCTATTGCCGCGCTAATTTATCGGGTTATGAAGAATAAACTATTGTTGGTAGAAGATGATCCGGATTTCGGATTCATGCTGAAACAATACCTCGAGCTGTCGGACTTTCAGGTGGAATGGATTTTACAGCCGAATGATCTTATAGCAGACTTTCAGCAGCTTGTGGGATATGATTTAATTATTTTGGATGTGATGCTCCCCCAGGTGAGCGGCTTTACACTGGCCAAAGAGATCAATACACTTTTCCCATCACTTCCTTTTATCTTTTTAACGGCCAAAGAACAGAAGATCGATAAGTTGACCGGTTTAAAAATCGGTGCCGACGATTATATTACCAAACCCTGTGATCCTGAAGAATTGTTACTTCGTATACAGAATATACTAAAACGCAATCAAAAACATGTATCCGCAGGTTCCATTCCAATTGGTTCGTACCTATTTTTTCCCGACCAACTGTTGCTGAGTCATGCTTTGGAACAATATAGGCTCACCGAGCGGGAAGCACAATTACTTTTGTTCCTTTGCCAGCACAATGGTCAGCTCGTGACACGGGAAGATATCCTTGAAAAGGTATGGGGGAGCGCTGATTTTTTTACCGGCAGGAGCATGGACGTTTTTATCACCCGCATACGAAAATACCTAAGTCATGACCCGAATCTGAGCATCAGTTCGAATCGAGGCGTAGGGTTTACGGTTCATTTCTGAAACTTACACCAGAGGTTGTTTATCCTGCATTCGGGTTGCTATATGGATTCAATCTTTTCTACAGCGCGTTTAAGACATTCAAATAAAATCGGTTTAAGAAAAAAATCCACAGCATCGTTTTCATAACGCTTCCGTTTCGCGATACCATCTATTGGAGGATTCAATTGTTATTACCTTTCGAGCTCCTCTTTTCGTCTATTCCATAATTTCTCTGCCCAACGTCCGACAAACCAAAAGGAAACTGCCAGGATCAAGAAAAATACGGCTCTGTTGATATTATCCCATAGATACTCCACATAGCGTGTATAGATATTCAGCACCAAAAATACAAAGCCTACCTCACGGGTGACATTATCTTTTGCTTTTAACCCATAAATAACGAGAAAAGCGGACACCGCAGTTGATAAAATACCCCAATAAAACATATGGTATTGACGTACGGTGGTCCATTCATAAAAATCCGAATAGTTACCGAAAATGGACAGTGTCCATAAGGAAACCATAAGGTAAATCAATCCAATGATATAACTGACCGGCTGAAAGATCTGCAAGCGTTCAAAACGTGGTTGCAGCCAAACCGCAGCTGCTGTGATCATTGCACCGAAAATAGTAAAGCGTAGCGGATAATTCATTCCCCAGAATTTAAATCCCCAGTTGCTATGATAGGCTGTCTCGGTGGCGAACCAAACGCCAAGGGCCAAAAGCATAAAGGTCCAGATCAGCTTGCTATCGAGCTTTACCGCAAGAATACCATAGATCGCAACGGACAATAAAAATAAAAGCGAATAATGCATGGTATCTTTATCCAATACCTTACCCATAAACCCGATGCAGGCTGCCGTTCCGAATACTCCGATCAACATCATGGTCTCTGTGGAAAGATTCTTATAGGGATAACGCTTTTTATAACGAAACCCCAGCGTATAGAACAGCACAGCGACCGCAGCAAAAAAGAAGCAGAATAAAATGTTGGGCGCTTCATAAAGAGTATCCACAAAAGCCAGGAAAGAAGCGTCTGTAAATAGCGAGAAAACAGCGAACACCAAAGAGGCCAAGGCGATCCAAAAAGCATAACGCGCCAGTTGCCCCCAATCAAAACTTTTAACATCGAGGCTATCCATCAGTTCACTGGCTTTTTGTTCATCCAATAGATTCTCCTTTTTCCAAAATTGGACAATATCTTCGATGGATTGTTTTTCCTGTTTGCTGACGTCGTATTTTCGCATTATTGTTGTATTGAGTATTGAGCATTGCGACCTTAGTTGAAACATACCTTTGGTTTACAAACTCGTTGAATTGGTTTTTTAATTTTAACGTTTTATTTTCTAGACACTTTCTGTATAAACTTACAGCTTACAAGGTTGTCATAACGATCTAAATCGATCACAAGATAACAATAACCTTCGTAACTTTCCTAAATCATTACAGCATCACAAGAGCTCCGCATCACCTGTATATCACATTTTATTCCAAAAGTCAGATAGGCTCGCATAATTCCTTTAAAATCTGTAATTTTGCATGTTTTGCATTTTATCCCTTTACAAGGGTTTTAAGGAGTTTTCATGGCAGTAAAAAGAAGCCCAGATTTGGGCGAACAGAGTGAAGTTCAAGTATTTGGGGCGCGTGCGCACAATCTAAAAAATATAGATGTATCTTTTCCGAGAAACGAATTGGTCGTCATCACCGGTTTAAGTGGCAGTGGAAAGTCATCCCTGGCTTTTGACACCATTTATGCGGAGGGACAACGTCGGTACATGGAAACTTTTAGTGCCTATAGCCGTCAGTTTTTGGGGGGTATGGAGCGTCCGGATGTGGACAAGATATCGGGTTTGAGTCCTGTGATTTCCATTGAACAGAAAACAACGAGCAAAAATCCAAGGTCAACTGTAGGAACCATTACTGAAGTATACGACTTTATGCGTCTTTTGTTTGCCCGCGCAGGTGAAGCATTCTCCTATGTCACTGGCAAAAAAATGGAACGCATGTCTGACGATCAGGTGATCGACCGTATTTTGGATGAATTTGAAGGGCAAGCGTTAAATATCCTCGCTCCTGTCGTAAAAGGACGTAAAGGACATTATCGGGAGCTTTTTGAGCAAATTCGTAAACAGGGTTATGTCAAAGTGCGTGTAGATGGTGAAATACTGGACCTTGTCCCAAAAATGCAAGTAGACCGCTATAAAATTCACGATATTGAGATTGTTGTTGATCGTCTGAAAATAGAACGCGATGACAAAAAGCGGCTACAGACTTCGGTTATGCAGGCCATGAAAACAGCAAAAGGCATTATCAAAGTGTCTACCAAAGATAATCAGGAACAATTTTATAGCCGGTATCTGATGGATGCGGAGTCAGGGATCTCTTATGATGAACCCCAACCCAATACCTTCTCATTCAACTCACCTTATGGTGCCTGTCCGACATGTGATGGATTAGGTTATATCTTTGAGATTGACAAAAATGCTGTCATTCCTGACAAAAAACTCAGCATTCAAAAAGGGGGGCTGGCACCATTGGGGCCAACACGGGAGAACTGGACTTTTGAGGTACTTAAAGCAGTAGCCAAAAAATTGGATTTTGCAGTAACAACAGCACTGGAAAAACTGAGCGATGAGCAGATCGACCACCTTTTATTTGGTAATAAAGAAGAACCTATCGTCGTCACCGTATCCTATGGAAGTTATGGCACGCGTGAATATCGTGTGGAATTTGAAGGGATCTTCAAAATGCTCGAGGAATTTTCCGGAAAATCTTCTGATGAAGCACCTTCACTGGATGATTTCAGAACCAAAGTTACCTGTCCTACTTGCGAAGGAGCAAGGTTGAAGAAAGAATCGCTTCATTTTATGATCGCAGACAAGAATATTCATGAACTATCGACATTAGATATTTCTGCGTTGAAAGAATGGTTCGATCAGGTAGAGAGCAAACTGGATGAACGCCAGTTAGTCATTGCTACAGAAATACTTAAAGAAATAAGGGCTCGTTTGGGCTTTTTACTGGATGTAGGCTTGAATTACCTGACATTGGATCGTACAGCAAAAACCCTATCCGGTGGGGAAGCGCAACGGATTCGTTTAGCCACCCAGATTGGTTCGCAGTTGGTCAATGTGCTTTATATTCTGGATGAACCGAGCATCGGATTACATCAACGTGACAACGAACGTCTCATTAAGGCGCTCAAAAACTTACGTGATATTGGCAATTCGGTCTTGGTCGTTGAGCATGATAAGGATATGATCTTACATGCGGATTATGTGATTGATATGGGCCCGGCGGCGGGTGTTCATGGTGGTACAGTCGTTGCTGAAGGCCAACCCGACGAGATCTTAAAATCAGACTCTTTGACCGCAGCTTATCTTAATGGGAAAAAAGAGGTTAAGATCCCGGAGAAACGACGTGAAGGTAATAGCAAAACGCTGACCATTCATGGCGCTACTGGGCATAATCTGAAAAACCTGACTGTAACCTTTCCGCTCGGCAAATTGATCGTTGTATCGGGTGTTTCGGGCTCTGGTAAATCGAGTTTAATTACCGGTACATTGTACCCGATCTTAAATAAACATTTCTTTCGAGCGAAAGCGACTCCACTTCCTTTCAAAAAGATTGAGGGCTTGGAGCATATTGATAAAGTCATTGAAATTGATCAAAGTCCTATCGGCCGTACACCGCGTTCCAATCCTTCAACCTATACAGGTGTATTCTCCGATATTCGTACGCTCTTCGTTCAGCTTCCCGAAGCAAAAATCAGGGGGTATAAACCCGGTCGTTTTTCATTCAATGTCAAAGGTGGGCGTTGTGAAACCTGCCAGGGTGCAGGATTGAAGGTGATTGAGATGAATTTCCTTCCTGATGTACAGGTTCCTTGTGAAACATGTCACGGAAAGCGTTATAACCGAGAAACTTTGGAAGTGCGCTACAAAGGTAAATCTATTTCAGATGTACTCGATATGAGCATCAATGATGCTGTTGATTTCTTTGAAAACGTACCAAGTATTTACAGAAAAATCAAAACATTACAAGATGTAGGTTTAGGTTATATTACCTTGGGTCAATCTTCTACAACCTTATCTGGAGGAGAGGCACAGCGGGTGAAACTTGCCACAGAACTTTCCAAGAAAGATACCGGAAACACATTTTACATCCTCGACGAACCAACAACAGGGCTTCATTTTGAAGACGTCAATGTACTCATGGGTGTGATCAACCGACTGGTGGACCGTGGAAATACGGTATTGATTATCGAACACAACCTTGATGTTGTCAAATCCGCGGACTGGGTGGTTGATATCGGTCCTGAGGGAGGGAAAGAAGGTGGTCAAGTATTATTTGAAGGAACACCAGAAAATTTAATTAAAAACAAGAAAAGCGAAACCGCACGTTTCCTAAAACTGGAGATGTCATAACAGCGGATAGCCCATTTTTTTAAAGACAGGCACAAGGCTTCGACGGTTTTAGAGGCCATCTGGAATATCCGGTTGATTTTCATTTGTGTTTGTGCTTTCTAAATATGGATATTTCGTAACTTTGTATTATATGTCGGATATTATTCAATTACTTCCAGATAATGTTGCTAATCAGATTGCGGCGGGAGAAGTGGTGCAGCGACCAGCGTCTGCCATTAAAGAATTGATTGAGAATGCCATTGATGCTGGAGCTGACAAAATAAAACTTATTGTTAAAGACGCGGGCAAATCGTTGATCCAAGTCATTGACAATGGCTGTGGCATGAGCGTAACAGATGCTCGCCTTTGCTTTGAACGTCATGCGACGTCAAAGATCCGGAAAGCTGAAGATTTATTTGCTATTCGCACCATGGGTTTCCGTGGAGAAGCGATGGCGTCCATCGCTGCGATAGCACAAGTAGAACTAAAAACTCGCCGTATCGAAGATGAACTTGGTACGGTGGTCGAAATAGAAGGATCAAAAGTTGTCAATCAATATCCAGAAGCTGTTGCTGCTGGAACAAATATTTTAGTCAAAAATCTTTTTTACAATATTCCTGCCCGCAGGAACTTCTTAAAGAGTAATTCTGTTGAAATGCGCCATATCATTGACGAATTTCAGCGTATTTCATTATCTAATCCACAGATTTTCCTTTCACTACATAGTGATGGAAATGAAATATATCATCTCCCTGCCGAGACACTGAAACAACGGATTGTCCATATCTTCGGAAACAACTACAACCAACGACTGGTTCCTGTGGAAGAGGATACATCCATTATTAAAGTGGAAGGTTTTGTCGGAAAACCTGAATTTGCGAAGAAAACACGTGGCGAACAGTTTTTCTTTGTCAACAGGCGATTTGTCCGTGACCCTTATCTGCACCATGCGGTTATGAATGCGTACGAGGATATTATGCAAGCGGAAACTTTTCCGTTTTATGTCCTATTTATCGATATAGATCCTGCTCGTATTGATATCAATGTACACCCAACAAAGACCGAAATCAAATATGAGGATGACAAGGCAATTTATGCCATCATCCGATCAGCGGTGAAAAGGTCATTGGGACGCTATAATATCATGCCTTCTTTGGATTTTGAACAGGAGACAAGCTTCACCAATCTGATCACAAAGAAATCATTGGACGAAATTATTGCGCCAACAGTCACCTTTAATCCAGATTTTAATCCTTTTGACACGGACAAGTCCAAATCATCCTATTCCAGATCGGATAGTTATGCGGAAGGCTTTGCAAAAAAAACAGGGGGAATACCAAGCAATTGGGATTCATTGTACGAAATCGTCGAAAAGGAGGAGTCTGTACAGCTTCCTTTGCATACTAGTTCAGAATTGAAGACGGACCTCCCACAGGCCATCCAAGTGGAAGATAAAACTTCCTCTAAATTATTTTTTCAGCTGCACAACAAGTATATTGTTTCACAGATTCATTCTGGCTTTATTCTTATTGACCAACAAGCTGCTCACGAACGTATTTTATTTGAACAGTTTCTGGAGCAGCTCGATCAGCATAAAGGCTTAAGCCAACAAAGCTTATTCCCACAGACAATAGACCTCAACCCTGCGGATAATGAGCTGATGAAAGACTTATTGGACGACATCAATGGTCTAGGTTTTCAAATTCGTGAATTTGGAAAAAATTCCTATATTATTGACGGAATTCCAGCAGACTTGGGAACAGGCTTTGATGAGATCAAAATGATTGAAAAAATATTGGAAGATTATAAAAACAATCAATCCGAATACAAGCTAGCTAAGCGCGAGAATCTAGCAAAAAGCCTTGCTCGTAATGCTGCGATCAAACCAGGCACACAGCTTGACAACACCGCTATGGCAGAATTGGTCGACAAGCTCTTTGCTTGTCAATCACCGAATATCTCCATCTATGGCAACCCTGTTATCGTAACATTTACATTGCAGGAATTAGCAGAAAAATTTGGTAAAAACTAGAAGATAGAACTATATGTTTCAACAATTGACACCCGTTATCAAGAATTTACTGATCGTAAATATTGTATTCTTTTTAGGATCACAATTTGTGCCCATTGCTTATAATTATCTTCCGGTTTTCTACCCGGATTCACCTTATTTTAAAATATGGCAGATAATTACGCATATGTTTATGCATGCCGACCTCGGCCATATTTTCTTCAATATGTTTTCTTTGGTCATCTTTGGTCCGATGATCGAGCAAGTACTTGGTCCTAAACGTTTTTTGAATTTCTATCTGATTTCTGGTATCGGCGCATGGCTATTGCAAATGGGTGTTCAGGGCTTTGAAATATTTAATGCAACAGGGAGTTTCTTCCCTTTGCACCAAAGTTTGGACATGTCTACACTAAACACATCTAATCCAGGTTTGGTACAAGAAGTCTATACTTCACGTATGCTGGGTGCGTCCGGTGCCGTATATGGTGTA
>Ga0213828_1003304_pt1 | contig 10735 bp, 9 predicted proteins | sample MC6MC0897MG_FD_180664 | JGI IMG/M metagenome (GOLD analysis project Ga0213828, IMG submission 180664) | Enriched soil aggregate microbial communities from Iowa State University, Ames, United States - MC6-MC0897-MG | ecosystem: Environmental > Terrestrial > Soil > Unclassified | place: USA: Iowa...
CCATGTCAAACATATAGTTATCAATGCTGCGATCCAACAGTACCACGGGAACCCCGTCGTTTGCCAGTCTAATCAGATAAGGATTATGGCGCATCGTGGTATTTACAATAAGACCGTCTACCTGCTGCGCCATAAGAGAGCGCAGATATTCTTTTTCCAGTTCATAACTGTTATCACTGCTTGCAGTGATGATTCCGTAACCTTTTTCACGTAAGGAAATACCAATGCTTCTAACAGCCGCCGAAGTAAAAGAGCTGCCGATATCTGCAACTACGATGCCAACCATCATGCTTCGTTTGCTTTTCAAGGTGCGTGCCAGATGATTCGGCTGATATCCTGTGGCTACAATAATCTGTTCAATTCTCTCTTTTGTCTGAAGGGACATATATTCATATTTGCCATTTAAATATCGTGAGACAGTTGCTTTCGATACTCCAGCTAATTTGGCTATATCCTGAATGGTCAGTGATCGTTCGGGCAATGCTTGCTCCTCCTTTTGTAATATACAAGATAGAATTAGTTTCAGAAACCGTTTTCTATAATTTCATTATAGTTAGTTTTCTTTTAAAGTCAAGTTTCGGAAACTATTTTATGGATATGCGTTGTTAAAGTTGCATAATTTAGAAACCGGTTTCTAAAGCTCTTTTCACAAAATAATTATTTTTCCATAGATTCCCTTGTAATTAAAAAAAATATTCAGTATAAATAATAATATGAGTGAAAATCTCTGCGATATTGTGAATATTTTTGATTTTACGATAGGAAAATAGTCAAATGGCCCAATATACAGAAAAACAGCTCATGAGAATAAGGTGCTTGTTAACCGGTATCTAAACTATTTTAGGAGGAAAGAGAATGATGAACACGGTAGTAGGTATTTTGTTACTGATTACATATGTGGTATTTGCCATATATGCCGCAAAGGGTGGAAACCTCATGATTGGCTTTTTCGTGATGGCAGTATTATGGGCAGGATTAGGTGCCATCGCTGGAGTGACAGTCTGGTCCAGTACCGCGGAAGGCGTGATTGATATTAATAATGGTATTTTTGAACAGGGACCTGAACTATGGGGATCTACGGCTGCCATTATTATTTTCGGTTCCTGGTTTGGACGAATTCTGGTGGATACGGGAATAGCCAGAACCCTGATTCGAACAGCAGTGGAATGGGGCGGCGATAAGCCGGCTCTTACCTGTATTCTTCTTTCTATCGTAACAAGCTTGATTTTTACATCAGCCTATGGCGCCGGTTCAGTGGTTGCTATTGGCGTAATCATTTTTCCTATTTTACTATCTCTTGGAATCTCCACTCATCTGGCTTCGGCCTCCTTTTTGATGAGCGTGGGAGCCGGACTGTATTTAAATAATGGTTGGTTAAAGCAGGTAGGCGCTTTGATCCCTGAATTTGACATAACGATTCCTACTTGGAAAACCTATGGGTTTATTGCTTTTGGTTTTCAGATGCTGGCTGTTGTCCTGATGATTTTAGTTAGCAGCAGAGGAACCGCCAAAAAACATGCATGGGCAGCGAAATCCGATCAGGGTGAGAAAAAGGTGGGAGCCCTGGCACTTCTGACTCCTGTAATTCCTGTTTGTCTGTCTGTGTTCTTAAACTTTAAGCCAATTACCGCCATATTGGTCGCAGTTCTCTGGGCACTGGTCTTTACCGGCAATCTAAAGAACATGAAAGACATCGGGGATATGGTACAAAAAACATTCCATGACGGTGTGACCGATGTAGCGCTGGTGTTTGCATTCCTATTCTTTTTGCAGATGTTTCTGCGTTCTGCAAAAGTTTGTGCGCCTTTGCTGGCACCGATTATACAGCCTGTGCTGCCTTCTAATCTTTTGATTCTTTTTGTTATATTCGGCTTGTTTTCTGTGATGGCACTGTTCCGCGGACCTTTGACGGTATGGGGAGCAGGAGCAGCTACGCTTGCAATGTTCCAGGCTATCGGTGGTGTGTTTACACCAATGATCTTGTTCCCGCTGTTCATGGTACCGGCCACGACCATTAACGGTTCTATTTGTCCTACCCAGTCCTGGTGTCTGTGGGCAATCGGCTATACCAAGACAGATTTGAAACAGTATTTTAAGACCTGCCTGCCTTATGCACTGGTTGCAGCACTGGTTTTGGAGATGGTTGCTTACTTTATGTTTGTGTAGCTGAATGAATAAAACTGCCTCCAATAGTGGAAGGCACAGCATATGTAAAGCAGGGAATTACCAGAGAAAGGGAAAATGCCTGCCTCATGATTGATTGGAGGATTGTTTCATATGAACAGAGAAATAAGAGTTGGTATCGATGTGGGCGGCACCCATACGAAGGCTGTAGCCATCGATAATGCCACCCATGAGATTGTTGGACAAAGCATTGTCATGACCAGCCATGACCATGAACTGGGGGTGGCAGCTGGTGTAATCGAATGTTTTAAGAATTGTCTGACTGCAAATGGCATCAAGCCGGATGATGTAGTATTCATCGCTCATTCCACAACCCAGGCGACCAATGCGCTGCTGGAGGGCGATGTGGCAAAGGTCGGAATACTGGGAATGGGACCTGGAGGCCTTGGTGGTATTTTATCAAAGAAGCAGTCCGCCGTGCCGGATATTGATCTGGGTACAGGGCGGAAGATAGAAATAAACCATACCTATCTTCCGGTAAAAAAAGCGGATGATAAAGGGATAGAAGGTGCGGTGGAACAATTGCGGGATGGAGGAGCGCAGGTTTTGGTGGCATCACAGGCGTTTGGCGTTGATTCTAACGATGATGAGGAGAGGGTACGGGCATATGCGGAGAAAAATGGCATGATGGTATCAATCGCTTCTGATATATCAAAGCTTTACGGCCTGACCAGCAGAACCCGTACCGCCGCCATCAATGCTTCCATCCTGCCCAAAATGATGAATACAGCCAATTCCACTGAAAGCGCTGTACGTAGCTCAGGAATCAACGTCCCCCTAATGATTATGCGCGGTGACGGAGGAGTCATGGATATTGGCGAAATGAAAAAAAGACCGGTATTGACCATGCTTTCCGGTCCGGCAGCCAGCGTTATCGGAGCCCTAATGTATCTCAGGGCATCCAATGGTATTTACTTTGAAGTAGGAGGCACTTCTACAAACATAGGTGTTATCAAAAATGGACGTCCGGCTGTGGAGTATGCCGTGGTTGGAGGGCACCGGACCTATGTCAATTCATTGGATGTAACGGTTCTCGGAGTAGCAGGGGGATCGATGGTAAGAGCTGCAAACGGAAAGTTGGTTGATGTGGGGCCGCGAAGCGCCCACATAGCAGGTGCAAAATATGCCGTTTATACTCCGATGGAGGATATTGATAAACCCGAACTGGAGTTTTTTGCACCAAAAGCAGGAGATCCTGCGGATTATGTGCGAATCAGGCTGGCGAGCGGAGAACGGGTAACCATAACCAATTCATGTGCCGCTAACATTTTAGGCTATGTGAAGGATGAAGATTACAGCCGGGGAAATGTGGAATCTGCACGTATTTGTATGAAGCCTTTGGCGGACTATTTAGGTGTCTCCATAGAAGAATGTGCACGCCAGATTTTGGCAAAATCCTGCGAAAAGATCGCCCCTGTCATTACCGGATTTGCTGAAAAATATAAAATCGAAGCAGATCAGATCTCCTTGGTTGGCTGTGGCGGCGGTGCGTCTGCCTTGCTGCCGTTTACCGCTGAGACGATGAAACTTAAATATTCTATACCCGAATATGCGGAAGTTATATCATCCATAGGCGTAGCCCTGGCAATGGTTCGGGATGTGGTAGAACGGGTCGTACCCAATCCTACCGGTGCGGATATCGTGGATATCAAAAAAGAAGCCAAGACCCTTGCCATAAAGAGTGGAGCCGTGCCAGATTCTATAGAAGTGCAGATAGAGATTGATCCCCAGACCAATAAGATTACTGCCATTGCCTTAGGTTCCACAGAAGTACAGACAACAGACCTTCTAAAAGCCTGTGATGAAAAAGAAGCGAGGATGCTGGCGGCGGCTTCCATGAATTTGCCGGAATCTGATTTGGAATGCCCTGTATCTAATGATCTGTTCTATGTATTTACCGCCGTAAAAAATCAAAAGACGCAGCTCCGCTTACTTGATAAGAAAGGATTTATCAAGGTACAAAGAAGCGATGGGAAAGCGGTGACATTTACAGGCGAAGTCTGGGAAGAAGAAGTAGAAAAAATGTGGAAATCCATGCTTTCTTATAAAAATGAGATGGAAAGGACACCGGATCTCTACCTGTGCATAGAAGGCAAAGTCCTGGATTTTGCCAATACGATAAGCTTGGAGCAATTAAAAATCATTATGGGGACGGAATTTGTCGGTCTGGCTCCTGGGGAATCCGTGATTTTGATTGGTGCCAAAAGCGAGATGTAATATGGCTGGTTATCTGGATAGTTATTTGACAGATGTACCCGATCAGATCTGGCATGAATATTTATGGAGCCATGACCGGCTTTGCCGCAGAGTAGAACCTGAATTAAGAGCACAGTCTGCACAAGCTGCCGATTGGATCGGGATATCCGCATCCAGAAGAATCATTGCAGGACATTCGGCTGCTTCAATAAAAAACTTAATTGAAGCAGCTGGATGCCGGATAGAAAAGGTTCTGGATGATCCCTTAAAGCAGATTCGACCTTATTTGTTTGCCGAATTTGAAGAGCCTGACCGGATTATTATTTATGAAGAACGTGTGTCAAAAGTACAGCAGTTTCTGGATAAGGAACGTTTGGAGGTGTTCAACAATTCTTTGGCAGAACAGATAATTTTGGCACATGAATTTTTTCATTTTCTTGATTATGAGGGCAAGCTAACTGACGGCATAAGCCGCATAAGAATCACAGCTTTTGGGAAGCTGAAGCTTCACGCCAGGGCGTCTGCGCTGTCTGAAATAGCTGCCATGGCTTTCGCACGGGATCTGCTGGCTTTAAATGTACATCCCTGCATACTGGATTTGTTGCTTTTGCATAATGGGAATTTTTCATAGGGAGATTATTATGAATGCTGCATTATATCTCATTGCTTTTTTTGCTTTTGCTATTGTATCAGCTACCTTTGTGTTTGTTAGAAAAAGACGGTACAGGAAAATAGCGAAAGACGTGTATGTTCTGCGCGAGACTCTTTTTACCGCTGTATTGGGAGCTGCGCTATGGGGAGAAGCTGCGGTACTGCTTTATTGGTGCTTTGCAGATGGAAGCCGGTTATTTACCAGCAGAAATGCCGTTGTTAATACAGTGATTTTCCTGCTTGTAAGCCTTTTACTGGGTTCATTTCTCATGCTATATTCTCTAGTCAAATGCTATGTGTTCACTCAAACCGGCATTAACGCATTTGACATCTTGGGGAGGAAGAGACAGATTCTGTTTCAGGATATTACTAAAATCACAACTCTGACTGGAAAACGGCTGTCCATAGAAACCAGCTCAGTAAAGATCATACTGGGCGGAGAGCGACGGCAAATGAATGAAACTGTCAAGTATTTAAAAAAAAATTGCCTAAGGGGCTAGCCGTCACGCTAGTGACTTGGTATAATTTATAAATAAAGAAGTAACTATGAGGTTTCAATAACCGGTAATCTATGCACGGAAAACTTATTGAAAGAGGGGGATTTTATGCTTGAAAAGATTCCAACACAAGAAGAAATGACTTCCCTGATAGGGGAGACTTTATTTGAATCATGGAAAAGCCTTTGTGAAAGAATCGAAGAGAAGTATGATATGGAACGCCAGTGGAACAGCGGCGGCAAAAGGTGGAAGTACGAGTACAAATACCGCAGAGGCGGGAAAACCCTTTGCGCGTTGTATGCCAAAGAGGACTGCTTTGGATTTATGGTAATTCTGGGACAAGCCGAACGGGAGACCTTTGAACGGGAACGGCAGAACTATTCCCCGGAGGTCCAGAAGGTATACGATGAATCAACGACCTACCACGATGGAAAATGGATCATGTTTATGATAAAGGACCAATCGCTTTTCGATGATATGATACAGCTGTTAAAGATAAAAAGAAGGCCCAATAAAAAGTAATAAAAATGATTCGGAGGAAATATATGAGGTATCAGTGGATAGATGATTACTTGAAATCAATGAATGGGGTATCCAGTGATTTCAAGGAGGAATGGAATTGGACCAGGTATCTTCTTGGCGACAAGATGTTTGCGGCGGTGTGTAAGGATGACCAGGGCTTAGACTCTTTGATCACATTAAAGCTGGAACCGGTAGAAGGCCAGTTTTTAAGGCAGCAGTATGAGGATATCATCCCCGGCTATTATATGAATAAGGTTCACTGGAATTCTATAAAAGCAGATGGAAACATCCCTGATGATTTGCTTAAGGATTTACTGGAAAAATCATACCGTGACGAAGAAGAAACAAAAAGAATTGCTGGGAGAGTGAACATTTTTAATAAATTTTTGACCGCAGTCCGGATGAACTGCGGTTTTTTATTTACTGAAAATACCTAAAAGACTAATGCTGAAAAAGAAATAAAATGTGAAATAGATAACAAATTATTATATAAAATTAACTCAGATTACAATAGAAAAGATCGATTAAAGAGTTTCGTCAGCATTAATAATATCAATCTATTTAAAGATTAATTATTGAGAAAAATTGGTTAATAAGCATAAATATTACATAATGTTAAAAAATAAACATTGAAAGATAATTAAATATCAATAATGTTAAATAAATATTTAAATTGACAGATTAAATACCGGGGGTATAATGGAAACATAAGTAAAGATATGAGTACCAAAGAAAATAAAAGGAGAGGAGATAAAATTATGCAGAACGTAGAGCTTCAAAAGAAATATCAGTTATTCATAGGCGGACAATGGAAGGATGCTTCCGATGGAAAAACATTTCAAAGTTTTTGTCCGGCCGATGGGAGGGTGCTGACTGAGTGCGCCGAAGCAACAAAGGAAGATGTTGATGATGCGGTCAGGGAAGCGTGGAAGGCTTTTGAGACCTGGAAGCATGTACCGGTAAACCAGAGAGCCGCCATATTAAATAAGATTGCGGATATCATAGATGCAAATAGAGAACATCTTGCCATGGTGGAAACCCTGGACAACGGGAAACCCATAAGGGAGACAATGGCGGTCGATATTCCGCTTGCAGCTGAGCATTTCCGCTATTTTGCAGGCTGCATTCTTGCGGAAGAGGGCAGTGCCAATATGCTGGGAGAAAATACCCTAAGCCTGATCCTTAAAGAGCCTATCGGCGTGGTTGGGCAAATCGTTCCCTGGAATTTCCCATTCCTGATGGCAGCCTGGAAGCTGGCACCGGTATTGGCAAGCGGCTGCTGTTCCGTCTTTAAGACTTCCAGCACCACTTCTCTCAGCGTTTTGGAACTGGCAAGGCTAATCCAGGATGTGATCCCGGCAGGTGTGTTCAATGTTATTACCGGAGCAGGCTCCAAGTCCGGGCAGTATATTCTGGAGCATGAAGGCTTTCGTAAGCTGGCATTTACCGGTTCAACGGAAGTAGGAAAGAATGTGGCCCTTGCAGCAGCGGAAAAGCTGATTCCGGCTACTTTGGAACTGGGCGGCAAATCAGCCAACATTTTCTTTGAGGATTGTAATTGGGAGATGGCCATGGATGGCTTGCAGCTGGGTATTCTCTTTAACCAGGGCCAGGTGTGCTGTGCGGGTTCCAGGGTCTTTGTGCAGGAAAGTATTTACGACAAATTTGTGGAAGAAGCGGTTAAACGGTTTAACCAAGTAAGGGTCGGCCTTCCGTGGGAAGAAAATACCCAGATGGGAAGTCAGATCAGCAAAGGGCATATGAAGGAAATTTTAAGCTACATAGAGATAGGAAAATCGGAAGGAGCTGCTGTACTTTGCGGCGGAGAACAGATTCTGGAGGATGGACTGGAAGACGGAGCTTTTTTAAGACCCACACTTCTTGGCAATGTGACAAACGACATGAGAGTGGCACAAGAAGAGATCTTTGGACCTGTGGCATGTATTATTAAGTTTAAGACAGAGGATGAGGTTGTGGCCATGGCCAATGACAGCCAGTACGGACTGGGCGGAGCAGTATGGACCAGGGACATCAATAGAGCAATACGGGTTGCCAGAGCGGTGGAGACCGGACGTATGTGGGTTAATACCTATAATTCCATTCCTGAGGGAGCACCTTTCGGCGGATACAAGACTTCGGGAATCGGCCGTGAGACACATAAGGTCATTCTGGAACACTACACCCAGACAAAGAATATCATGATCAACTTAAGTGAATCCCCTTCTGGTTTTTATCCGGTTAAATAAATAGAAAGCAGGCAGAAAGCGGATTTGGTGTACACAATGCCAAATCCGCTTTTTTGTACGAGAAAAAGGATTGAACGGATGGAAGAAATGTAATAGATAAATAAAAGTGATATATTGCTTGACAAAATAAATAATTGGAAGTATTCTAGTAATTGTACAATTAATACCAATAATTCTAAGAAAAGGAGGCAGATACTATGAAGCGTAACTATAATGCAATTGGAATGAATAGAATAGAAAAATTATTTTATATTAATTCAGTCTGCCTCAATGAAGATAGAATCTCATGATTATAGATGTCATGGGATGATTGACGGCTCTTATCAGGAGCTGCTTCAATGAGTATTTAACCGCAGTCTGAATTGACTGCGGCTATTTTTTTGCAATTTACCGAAAAAGACCGCACTATGCAGTTTTTTTCGGTTTTTTTTACATAAAAGGGCGAATAGCCCATTCATGCTTGCAGTAAGTAAAGGAGGAAAAGTATGAAAAATCTATGGAAGTATGGAAAGAGGTACAGTTTACTGTATGTTTTGGCGATTGTGGCTATGGTCGTCAGCATCCTTTTGGATGCAATGGCCCCCCAGATCACAAAGCATATCATTGACGATGTCATTGTGGGGGGAGAGATGCAGATTCTCATGCGGCTGCTTTTGGGGCTTTTGGGAATTGGACTTGGAAGAGCGGTGCTTCAGTACACAAAGGAATTTATATTTGACTATGCCGCCTCCGGGATCGGATGCAATTTAAGGAAGGATTTATTTGACCACATCCAGACCCTGTCCATGGGGTATTTTGACAGCCATAATACAGGAGAATTGATGGCCAGAATCAAGGATGACGCGGAACGAATCTGGAATGCTTTCGGATTTGTAGGAATGCTGATCTTAGAATGTTCCATTCACACGGTCATTGTTATCGTCTGTATGTACCGTCTAAGTCCCAGCCTTACCCTGATTCCGCTGGTGATTCTTCCCCTGATCGCCTGGTATGCGGTCAAGATGGAAAACGGTCTGGGAGAGGTTTACGATAAGATCAGTGAACAGACCGCCGAATTAAATACAGTTGCGCAGGAAAATCTGGCCGGGGTCCGTACCGTTAAAGCTTTTGCAAGAGAAGGTTACGAGATCGAGAAATTCAGGAAACACAATAAGCGGTATTACGATTTAAACATGAAGCAGGCCAAACTGATCGTCCGCTACCAGCCTAACATATCATTTCTATCAAAGGTTCTTTTAATGGCAGTCATTGTTGCAGGCGGTATTTTGGTCATTAACGATAAGATGACCATCGGAGATCTGGGGGCATTTTCCGAGTATGCCAATAACATTATCTGGCCGATGGAAATGGTGGGCTGGCTCAGTAATGATATTGCAGCAGCGGTGGCCTCCAACAAAAAGATCAAAAAGATCATGGAAGAGCAGCCGGTCATTAAAAATCCAGAAAGTCCGGTCCTGCCGGATACGATTCAGGGAGAATTGTCCTTTCAACATGTGGACTTTGAACTGGATGGAAAGAGTATTTTAAGCGACATTGATTTTACTTTAACAAAGGGAAAAACTCTTGGCATCATGGGTGTCACCGGTTCCGGAAAGAGTTCCATTGTCAATTTGATCGAGCGTTTCTATGACGTAACAAAGGGAGAGATCCTTTTAGACGGGATCAATGTCAAAGATCTGCCTTTAGCATTTCTAAGGGGTCAGGTATCGGTGGTCATGCAGGATGTATTCCTCTTTTCGGACAGCATTACGGAAAACATTAAGACTGGAAATAAGGATGCAACGGAATGGGAAAGCGTGCAGCAGGCCTCTATTTCAGCAGGGGCTCACGGCTTCATTCAGAAGCTTTCCGAGCAGTATGATACGGTAATCGGGGAGAGGGGAGTCGGACTTTCCGGGGGACAGAAGCAGAGAATCAGCATAGCCAGAGCCATTGCGAAGGAAACGCCTCTTTTAATCCTCGATGATTCCACCTCAGCTCTAGATATGGAAACAGAGAAGGAGATCGAGGCCCATCTTACAGAATTAAGGGACAGTTCGAAAATCATTATTGCCCACCGAATTTCAGCGGTGCGCCGTGCCGATGAGATCCTGATTTTAGATGAAGGACGGATCGTGGAACGGGGAACCCATGAGGAGCTTATGAGAATGCGTGGGCAATACTATAAAACCTATCAGGTGCAGTATGGAGAGGAGGAGATGAAATGGCAGTCAATTCTAGCAGAATAGATGAAGATCAGAAGGAAGTTTTTAAAAAGGACACCCTGCTTCGCCTGTATCGATATCTTCTGGATTTTAAAAAAGAGATTATCATTGTTCTTTTTATCATGGCCGGAACCATAGCCATCAGCATGTCAGCACCCCTTATGATGGAATATGCCATCAATTCCTGTGTGGCTAAAAAGGATATGGCAGGCCTTTTATGGCTGGGCGCCGGTGC
>Ga0213828_1003308_pt1 | contig 10726 bp, 6 predicted proteins | sample MC6MC0897MG_FD_180664 | JGI IMG/M metagenome (GOLD analysis project Ga0213828, IMG submission 180664) | Enriched soil aggregate microbial communities from Iowa State University, Ames, United States - MC6-MC0897-MG | ecosystem: Environmental > Terrestrial > Soil > Unclassified | place: USA: Iowa...
GCGCTGCCGTAGAGCTCCCGCGTGAAGGAGGAGATCACGGTGGAGTAGTTCCCGGCCCGGAGGTCGTAGGTGACGTACACCCCGTAGCCGTCCGTCTTGGTGCGCTGCGCGAAGGACTTCATGGTGCTGGTGGACGTGTTGTTGAGGTCCACCGCGGCCGCGCCGAGCTGGGCCGGGCCGAGTCCGGGGATGACCGGGGCGTCGTAGCTGCCGTAATACGGGTTCCAGGCGTAGTCCACCATGTCGCCCACTCGCAGTCCGCCGTAGGAGAGGTGATCCGCGGCCGGACCGATGTTGTAGAAGGTGATGAGCTTGTCCGGCAGGCGCGTCCGGAGGGACTTCACCAGGTACACGAAGGACCAGTCATTCGGCTGGCCGGTGCCGTTCTTGCCGTACTCGGCCCACTCGTCGTCGAAGTCGATCCCGTCCAGGCCGTAACGGGTGACGGTGGCCGCAAGGCTCGCCGCGAACCGGTCGGCCGCCGCCTCGTCCGGGAAGTTGGCGAAGCCGGCGCCCTGATGGTTGCCGAGCACGGACAGGAGGACCTTGATGCCTTTCTGCTGGAGCGGCCGGATGGTGGTGGCCGCGTTGTCCAGCACCGCCTGGACCTGGGGATTGCAGTAGAAGACGGCGTTGGCGCCGTCGTAGTTGATGTTGGCGGCGAAGATCACGGCCAGGTCGAAGGCGTTGGCTCCGGAGCCGGCCAGGGTGTAGCGGCCGACGTTGCCGATGCTGTTGCTGTTGACTTCGATGTAAGCCACGCTCTTGATCCGGCCCGCCGTGGCGGAGCGGGCGGCTGGGGCCGCTCCGGCCGCCGTCGCACCGCCGAGTCCGGCGGCTCCGAGGAGGGCCGCCCCGCCCAGGCCGCGCAGCAGCGCACGGCGGGGGAAGGGGGAGTGCTGTGGGGTGTTGCTGGGTGTCGTCATGGACAAGTCCTTAGGTCGATCCGGTAGGAAGGGTGATCCGTGAGGGATGAAGGGTCTTGCATCACTGGTTCCCGCCGGCTTTCGACAGGAACCCCAGTGGGAGAAACTCTTGATGACTAAACCGTTATAGTCAAGGGGTTGACCCAACTAAACCCCGGGATATAGCGGTTTAGTCGCGGCCTCGATAGCATCTGGGCATGGTCTCCCCTTCGGCCCCGACGGGCCCGGAACGCACATACAACTCCCTCCCCGGCGTGGGTCTTGAATCGCCCGCGGCCACACCGCTCAGAGGTCAGGAGCTGCCGGGATCCGGCCAGCCGCGCCGCAACCGGGAGGCTCCGGAGCAGGCCGGGTCGGAATCGGTCCCGCCCCGGGAGATCGACGCCGGGCCGCTCGCCGGGCATCTCGTCCAGGACGGCGAGGAGCTGGTGTACGACTGGTTCCCGGAGGCCGGACCCACGTTCGCCACGCGCTGGACGGCCACCGCATTCGCCCTGGACCTGGAGTTCGACGACGGCGGCACCCTCTCCGCGGTCCTCGCGCCGGACAGCGCGGGGACGCCGATGCTCCCGTGTGCTCAGGGCGCCTCTCTGCGCCACTCGGTGGACCAGTGGAACCGGCAGGTGGTGCCCCTGGACTCGTTCGCGGGCCGCCGGATCAACCGCGTCCTGTTCCGATTGCTCGCCCCCGAGACCAGCACGGTGTGGCTGGACGGACTGCGGATCCGCACTCGTGAGGAGCCCGGCGGCGAGATCCTGGACCGCGTCCTGACCACCCGGGGCAGCCATTCGAGCGACCGGTTCTCCCGTGGCAACACCGCGCCCCTCGTGGGGCTCCCGCATGGCGGCGTCTTCGGGCTGCCCATGACGGACGCCTCGGCCGGGAACTGGCCGTACGCGTACCATGCTCACAACGTCCTCCCGGAGAATCGGCCCGCGCTTCAGGCTTTCGCCACGTCCCATCTGCCGAGCCCGTGGATCGGCGACCGCGGCGTCTTTGAACTCATGCCGAGCCTCGACGCGGATCCCGACCCGGACCGCCGGGCGCGGGCCCTGACCTTCAGCCATGCGGCGGAGGAGCCCCGGGCCCACGAATACCGCGTCACCTTCGACAATGGGCTGCGCGCCCGGATGACCGCGGGCGGGTTCGCCCTGGGGCTCCGCTTCGAATCGGAGACGCCCGTCCGTTCCTTGATCGTCGACCACCTGGGCGCCGCGCGGGACGTTTCGTTCCGTCAGGAGGAGGGCGCCTCCGTGCTGGAGCTGACCCTGGACGACGGTCCCGGCAGGCTCCCGCACCACGTCCACGTCCGGTTCCCCGCGGGGTCCTCGGCGTCATTCACGGGGGACCCGGCGGCGGGTGCCGATAAGGCGGTCGCCGCCCACGACGCCGGAGGGCGGCTGGGAGGGCACGTGCGGCTGCCAGGGGAGGGCGCCGTCGTCGTCGAGGTGCTGGTCGGCATCTCGACCATCAGCGCGGAGCAGGCGGCGGAGAACCTGCGCGCCGCCGGGGATTACGAGGCGATGCTCGCCGCGGCCGAGGCCGCGTGGCGGGAGTCGCTGGAGGTCCTCGACGTGGAGGGCGTCTCGGCGGCCCAGGAGCGGGCGTTGTATTCGGACCTGTACCGGCTGTTCCTGTACCCGAACCGGCATGACGAGCCGGACCCTGACGGCCGCCGGCACTACCGCAGTCCCGTGGACGGCGAGGTCCGGCCCGGCGTCTTCGGCGCGAACAACGGCTTCTGGGATACCTACCGGACCTGCTGGCCGTTGCTCGGGCTGCTCTCGCCGGACCGTGCGGCGATGCTGGCGGATGCGTTCGTGCAGCACTTCCGCGACTCCGGCTGGACCAGTCGCTGGAGCGCGCCGGGGCCCGTGGACTCGATGACCGGCACCACCACGGACACGGTGTTCGCGGACCTGGTGTCGTCCGGGGTGACCGGCTGGGACGTGACCGCCGCCTACCAGTCCGCCCTGGTCAATGCCACGGTCCCCGGGCCCCGGCCCGAGGTGGGACGCAAGGGACTGGCCGCCGGGCGGTTCCGCGGGCACATCTCCACCGAGGTCCACGAGGGCCTCTCCTGGACGCTCGACAACGCCATCAACGACTGGGGCGCCGCCGTCCTGGCCGGCTGGCTCGCGGAGCGGGAGGAAGATGCTCCTCGCCGCGCGCGTCTGGCGACGGAGGCCGAGTATTTCGCCCGCCGCGCCCTGGGATACCGGAAGGTGTTCCATCAGGGCCTCGGCTTCTTCCTGGGCCGGACGTCCGAGGGAGAGTGGCGCGTCTCCGAGGGCGCCTACGACCCGGACGTGTGGGGGTACGACTACACCGAGACGAACGGCTGGGGCACGGCGTTCACCGCCCCGCATGACGGGGCCGGGATCGCGGCGCTGCACGGTGGCGAGGACGGACTCAGCGTCGCATTGGACGCGTTCTTCGCGCGCCCGGAGACGGCCGCCGAGGAGCTGTGCGGTTCGTACGGGTTCGTGATCCACGAGCAGACCGAGGCGCGCGACGTCCGGATGGGCATGCTGGGGCTGTCCAATCAGCCCGCGCACCACATCCCGTACATGTACTGCTTCGCCGGACGGCATGACGCCGCCCACCGGCTGATCACCACTGCGCGGGACCGGCTGTTCAGCGGTTCCGAGATCGGCCAGGGTTTCCCGGGCGACGAGGACAATGGCGAGATGTCCGGCTGGCACCTGCTCGCCAGCCTGGGGCTGTATCCGCTGGTGCCCGGGTCCGGGCGGATGATTCTGACTCCGCCCCTCGCGCCGCGGGCGGTGCTCCGCCCGCTGGGCGGCAGGGAACTGGTCATCACGGCCGAGGGGGCCGGGAAGCCGTACATCGAGTCGGTGCGGTTCAACGGGCGGCCCTGGGACCGGATCGACATCCCGCGCAGCCTGCTGGCGGGCGGTGGGCACCTGGAATTCGTCCTCTCCGACGTGCCGCGCGGCTGGGCTTCGGATTCCCGGCCGTGGTCTCTGTCCGGCGAGGAGCCGCACGGGATCCTGGGTGCGGCGCTGCCCGGGATCGTGCTGCCGGACGGTCCGTGGCGGGATCTGCTGGCCGTGGCCGAAGGGACCGTCACGGACGATCTGGGCGATCGCGCGGTGGGGCTCGCCGCCGGGGAGACGGTGTTCGCCCCGCTCACGGCCGCGTCGGAGCTGCCCGGGCTGTACACGGTGACCGTCGACCAGCCTCAGGAGGTGTCCTGGCGGCTGGAGGGCCTCGACGTCGCCGGCGAATGGCACCTCCTGGACCACCGCGAGGACGAGGTCTTCCAGCGGGCGGGCCAGTTGCGCCCCTTCCGCCCGCACGACGACGGCGCCGGCCGGGCCGCCCTCTACAAGGCCGTGCGCTTCACGGCGCTGAGCCCGCTGCGGCTCGTGCAGCTGGAGGTGCTGGGGTAGGGGGTTCCGGACCCGGGACCCCGCTGAGTCCGCTGCCGAGGTGGTGAATCCGCTACAGGATGTAGCGGATTCACACGTTCGATAGCGGACTCAGCCAAGGTTCGGTCCGCCCGGGCGTCCTGTGGGTCCTGCGAGCTCCGGAACAGTGGAAACCCCCGCGTGCTGTTCGAAGATGATCTGGGTCTCCGTCCGGCCGAGGTCCGGGTCGGAACCGAGATGGAGTTTGATGAAGTCCCGGAGGGCGGGCACGCTCTGACAGGCGATGTGGAGCACGAAATCGTGGTCTCCGCCGATCAGATAGATGCGCTGAACCCCCGGGATCGCCCGAAGGCGGTTGGCGACGAGGGGCAGGCGGTTGCGGACGGTGCTGTGCACGCTGACGAAGATCATCGCCTCGACGCTGGTCCCGACCGCCTCGGGGTCGATGTCCGCGTGGTAGCCGCGGATGACGCCCGCCTCTTCGAGGGCCCGCACGCGACCGTGGCACGTTGACCGGGGGAGTCCTACTCGGGCCGCAAGTTCCTTGTTGGACAGCCGTCCGTCACGGCTGAGTTCGGCGAGGATCCTGCGGTCTGGCTCGGAAAGCTGAATTCGGTTCACGGAACCGCCTTTCGTCGGACCACGAATTCGACTCAGAAACGCAGGCTGAGGCTGCTTCTGAATTGTGTCCGAAATTCTAGAAGTTATCCCGGAGGATTGCGAGACTTATTGCGATCATCATGAATCCGTGGCCCATCGCAGGGGTGGTTCGCGCACCAGGATTGGAGTGGCAGTGGGGCGTGAGTGGACCGGCGACATCACCCGGGACGACTGTGAACAGGCGGATCGCGAGGACCCGATGGCGTCCTTCCGTGACGAGTTCGATCTGCCGGACGGGCTGATCTATCTCGACGGCAACTCCTTGGGGGTCCTGCCCCGCGGCGCTGCCGAACGCTGTTCCGCCGTGCTGAAAGACGAGTGGGGCACCGATCTGATCGGCAGTTGGAACAAGAACCACTGGTTCGGGCTGCCCGCCCGGATCGGGGAGAAGATCGGCCGTCTGATCGGTGCCGGAGACGGCGGCTGCGTCGCCACTGACACCACCTCGGTGAACCTCTACAAGGTGCTCGGCGCCGCGCTCAGGCTGCAAGCGGAGGACGCCCCCGGGCGACGCGTCATCGTGTCCGAGCGGGAGAACTTCCCCACGGACCTTTATATCGCCTCGGGCCTCATCGACGTTCTGGACAAGGGCTACGAACTGCGGCTGATCGACGGGCCGGAAGACCTGGACGATGCGCTGGGAGCGGAGGTCGCCGTCGTGCTCCTCACGCAGGTCAACTACCGGAGCGGCGCACTGTGGGACATGCGGGCGACGACGGCGCGCATCCACGAGGAGGGTGCGCTCGCCGTCTGGGATCTGTGCCATTCCGTGGGCGCGGTCCCGCTCTCGGTGTCGGACTCGGGCGCCGACTTCGCGGTGGGGTGCACGTACAAGTACCTGAACGGCGGGCCCGGCTCTCCTGCGTTCCTATGGGTCGCTGGGCGGCACCTGGCCCGGGCACAGTCGCCGTTGACCGGCTGGTGGGGGCATGCGGAGCCGTTCAGGATGGCCCCGGCGTATGCGCCGGCATCCGGCATCGACCGGTTCCTGGTGGGCACCCAGCCGATCCTGTCCCTGGCGACCATGGAAGTGGGCGTGGACATCGCCCTCCGTGTCGACCAGGAGGAACTGCGCCACAAGTCGCTGGCGCTCACGTCGCTCTTCATCGACTTGGTCGAACGGAGGCTTCCCGGGCATCCGCTGACCCTCATCACTCCACGGGACGAGGAGCGACGCGGAAGCCACGTCTCGTTCCGGCACCCCGAAGGCTACGCCGTCATGAAGGCCCTGATCGCCCTGGGAGTGGTGGGAGACTATCGCGAGCCCGAGGTGCTGCGATTCGGGATCACCCCGCTGTACCTGCGCCACGTGGACATCTGGGATGCTGTGGAGACGTTGCGGCGGGTCCTGGATGACGAACTGTGGAGGACTCCGGAGTTTCAGCTGAGGGATGCGGTGACCTAGCCGTACACCGTGAGGTTGGGGAATTCGCTGTCGTCCGGCTCGGAGGGCAGCTGATGGCCGAGGCGATTGCGCAGCCCCGGCGCCTTCGCCTCGAGGACCACCCGCGCCCACACCAGGCCGGCGCCGAGCATCGCCCAGACGACGGCCAGGACGGGCGCTCCGCCCAGCTCGCCGCCTCCCAGCACCCACCCGCCGGCGAGGACCGCGCCGACGGTCCAGAGGCGCAATGCGGCGTCGCCGGCGTCGAGCAGGGTGGCGGTGGCGGTGCGGGCGATCCGCCGCTGCCGCGGATCCTGTTCGTCCGGCGTCGCGCGCAGGATCGCCACGCAGGCGCGGATCAGCTCCACGCCGCCGGTGACCGCGCTCAGCGCCAGACCCACTGCGACGATCAGCCCGCCCGCCAGCGTGATCCCGCCGATGACCCGCTCGACGGGCTCCGCGTAGCTCACCTTGTCCGCGTACAGGCCGGGCTGGTGCAGGTACACGCCCGCGAACACGAGCACCGCCCCGATCACCGTCAGCGAGCCACCCGCCTGCCGCAGCCAGTCGTGCACGGTCCAGGCCCGGCGTGCCCGGCGCCGTTCGGCCCTGGTCGTGATCCGGACCGCCGGTCCACGGTCTCCCCGCACAGCCTTCGGCAGGGCAGGTGCCGTCTCCTCGGTCCAGCGCCGGTTCCGGGCGGCGAGCAGGAAGCACACGGCAATGCAGAGCACGACGACGGCGAGCAGCACTCCGGTCGCGACCGCCCACCCGGCGAAGGCGGCGCGGTGGTCGGTGTCGTCCAGGCGTCCGGCCTCTTCGGCTGCGAGGACGATGCACGGAATCAGGCCCAGCGCGGCCACCGACCCCAGGCCGACCGCGCTCCACAGAGCCGGCGAATACGGCTCCGTGACCTGACCCCGAACCACCAGAGCGCCCTGGAAGCCGGGATCCCGGGAGCTCAGCCCGGCGTAGAAGCGGGCCTTGGCCAGGCGCGCCGGGACGAGCGCGACCCCGTACAGCAGGACGAGTGCCGCGATCCCGATCGAGCTCACTGCGAGGACGCCCAGTGCCCGGGAATCCATCCCCGAACCGCGGACGGTCAGGCTCGCCAGCAGCATCACGAGGAGCAGGAGCCCCAGCGACACCGCACACCCGGCGATCCCCGCCCGCAGCACGGCGAGCACCGCGTCCGCCGCGACGAGGGACCGCGTCGGCAGCGCCTCCTGGTGCCTGGGCATCGTGTCTCCTGGTTCGTGAGTTGAGTGAGGTGGGCCGTGCCCGACCGCAGGACGCGGCACACCTTCAAACTACCGTGATGCCTTTCCAGCCTGTCGCGCTTCTCCGGACCTGACGGGGTTCGCGGGGCAGGTTCGGCCCGCCGAGTCCGCTATCGGTGGGGTGTGAACGCTACATCGTGTAGCGGACTCACACCTCCGATAGCGGACTCAGCAGGGTGTGAACGCGGGTGAGTCCGGGGCCACTCCGCTCCGCCCCGCCGGGGTCGGTGCCGTCTATGGGCCGGACCTCCCAGCCCGCCCCTACGACGACGCCGGCGCCGGGCCTGAGCTCTCGCGGATGCTCAGGGTCGGCTGGGCTCCCTCGATGCTGGGCACCGCGGTCTCGGCGGCGATGTGCTCCAGCAGCGTTCTGACGGCGAGGGTCCCGAAGGCCACGGTGTCGCGGGTCAGGGACGTGATCGGGGGGTTGCCGAGCTGCACCAGGAGCGAATCCTCGAAGGAGACGATCGACAGCTCCTCCGGCACCCGGAAACCGAGGCCCTGGGCGGCGCGGAGGCTCGCCATCGCCATGACGTCCGTGTCGTACATGACCGCGGTGGGCCGCGCCGGACGGGCCAGGAGCTCCCGGGTGACCCGGGCGGCGTCGTCGGCCTCATAGCCGCTGATCACGCTCAGGGAGGCGTCCAGTCCCAGCGTGGCGGCGCTCGCGGAGAACTCGTGCCGCCGGAGCTGGGTGTGTTCCAGCTCCTCCGGGCCGGCCACATAGGCGATGCGGCGGTGGCCCAGCCCATGCAGATAGCGGACCAGGGTGTCGGTGGCGGCGCGGTCGTCGGCCCAGACCGCGGGGATCGCCGCCGTCTGGGAGGGGTGGCCCGCCACCTGCACGGCGGGCAGGCCGAGGTGTTCCAGGACCTCCAGCCGGGGGTCGTCCACGCGCGGATCCACCATGATCACGCCGTCCACGATCCGGGACTGCCACCACTCCCGGTACGCCTCCAGCTCCTCCTCGACGCTGCCCACCACCATCATGTGGAGGGCGGTGTGGCTGCCGGTGAGGCCGAGCTGCATCCCGGACAGCAATTGCGGGAAGAACGTCTCCGTTCCCAGGATCCGGGCCGAGCGGTTCAGCACGAAGCCGATGGCGCCGGCCTGGGACTGGCCGAGCGCGCGGGCGGCCCGGTTGGGTTTCCAGTTCAGCTCGTCCGCGATGGCCTGGACGCGCATGCGGGTCTCCTCGCTGACGCCGGGCCGCCCGTTGAGGGCGAAGGAGACGGCACCTTTAGAGACGCCCGCACGCGCGGCGATTTCGCTGATCGTGGCGCGCTTCGGGTGGTTCATAGCAAGGATCATACGCCGTCGAGGGGTCTTGACTATATCGGTTTAGTTTGGAAGTCTGGCTTCACTTCAGTGACGGGGAGACGTGCGACACAGTGGTCGCGCCAGGAACCCCCCAGCCTTGCCACAAAGGAGTCGCACGATGAACCAGAAAAAGACCAAGAAGAAGCTGCTCGCAGGAGCCGCCCTGCTGCTCTCCGCCACCCTCGGAATGACCGCCTGCTCGGGCGGAAGCCAGGGAGCCGATCAGCAGAGTGACGCCATCGAAGGGGAGATCACCCTTCAGACCTGGTCCCTGACCCCCAAGTTCAGCGACTACCTGAACAAGGTGATCGCGGACTTCGAGAAGGCCAACCCCAAGGCCAAGGTCAAGCTCCTGGACCAGCCCGGTGACGGTTACTCGGAGAAGGTCCTCAGCCAGGCCGCCTCCAACTCCCTCCCGGACGTCGTCAACCTCCCGAACGACTTCGCCTATCCGCTGGCCCAGCAGGGCGTGCTGGAAGACCTGTCCCAGGGCGACGACCTCTCCAAGAGCTACGTCCAGGGAGCGCTGGACGCCTACAAGTTCCCCGGCGTCGACGGCACTTTCGCCTACCCCTGGTATCTCCAGACCGATGTGAACTACTGGAACACGGACCAGCTCTCCCAGTGCGGGCTGGACCCCGCCAAGCTGCCCTCCAGCCGTGACGAGCTGTTCACGCAGGCCAAGACCATGCACGACAAGTGCCCGGACAAGTTCCTCATCAGCACCCTGCCCGGCCTCAACGCCCTGACGGCCACCGGCCAGAAGGTCATCAACGACGAGGGCACCGAGTTCACCTTCGCCACGGACGACGCCGCCAAGGTGATCGACAAGTACCGCGACGCGTACAAGTCCGGCTACATGCCGCCGTCGATCCTCAACAACAACTACCAGGGCAACGCCAAGCTGTTCACCCAGCAGAAGGTCGCCTGGACCACCGCCGGCTCCTCGGGCGCCCTGGACTTCGTCCGGGACAACCCCAGCCTGAAGGGCAAGTTCACTGAGAACAAGGCGCTGGACACCCCGCCGCTCTACCCGCAGGGCCTGTCCGTCTCCGCCAAGAGCAAGCACCTGGCCACCGCCAAGGCGTTCGCCAAGTTCATGACCAACGCGGAGAACCAGAACTCCTTCGCCAAGCTCACCAACACCTTCCCGTCCTCCACCGGCTCCTCCGAGGACCCGTTCTACTCCAAGGACGACGGCACCGAGGCCGGCAAGGCCCGCGTGCTGGCGTTCAACAGCCTGAAGGAGGGCAAGGTCCTGAACCCGGTGCAGTGGAACTCCGCCATGGACGACTACTTCAAGCAGCAGGTGGCCCTCGCCGTCAAGGGCGACATCACCGGCAAGGAAGCCCTGCAGAAGGCCCAGGACAAGGCCAACCAGCTGCTCAAGCAGCAGAAGTGAGCCGTTCCTGAGCGGGTGGGCCGCCGGTCCCGGCGGCCCACCCGGTTCGTAGTCGAAAGGAGACGCCCATGGCGTCGACCACCATCCCGCGCCCGGTGACGAACCCGGCGAAACCCCCGGTGGCCACCCGGGTCCGCACCAACAAGTGGTTCACGCCGTGGATCCTCGTGGCCCCGGCGCTGCTCTGGCTCCTGGTCTTCAACGTCTGGCCCTCGCTGAACACCATCCGCATGGCCTTCACCAACGCCAAGCCGCTGGGTGGCAAGGAACGCTACGTCGGCGTCCAGAACTTCCAGCAGATCCTCGAAGACGACCAGGTGATGAACGCGCTCCTGAACAGCGTGGTCTACATGGTCATC
>Ga0213828_1003309_pt1 | contig 10725 bp, 9 predicted proteins | sample MC6MC0897MG_FD_180664 | JGI IMG/M metagenome (GOLD analysis project Ga0213828, IMG submission 180664) | Enriched soil aggregate microbial communities from Iowa State University, Ames, United States - MC6-MC0897-MG | ecosystem: Environmental > Terrestrial > Soil > Unclassified | place: USA: Iowa...
GTTTTATCGCCGTCCGCTCTTGGAATTGAATTCAGTAATGCCTTTGTATATGGATGTTTCGGTGAATAAAAGATTTCATGTGCCAGTCCCTCTTCCATCACCCTTCCTGCGTACATCACTAAGATCCGACTGCAAATCGTCGCTACTACTCCAAGGTCATGTGTAATGAACACAACTGACATGTCGTTTTCCTGCTGCAGTTTTTTTAATAATTCTAGAATTTGCGCCTGAATCGTAACATCAAGGGCGGTTGTTGGTTCATCGGCAATTAACAACCTCGGATTGCACGCCAGCGCCATCGCAATTAATACTCTTTGTCTCATCCCACCGCTGAATTCATGAGGGTATTGCTTTACTCTTGTTTCAGGAGAAGGAATTCCCACCATTCTTAGCAGTTCGACTGCCTCTTTCGCTGCTTCCTTTTTGTTCATGCCTCTAATTCTTGTTAAAAGATCAACAAGATGTTCGCCTGCTTTTTTTAATGGATTAAGGGCCGTCATGGGATCTTGAAAAATCATCGCAATCTCCCGGCCTCTGATAGCCCGCTTTTCCTTTTTGGATAGGTTTTCGATATGCTTTCCATCCAAAACAATCTCTCCGGCTTCCACTTTTGCATTACTCGGAACAATTCCAAGAATCGATTTCACCATGACACTTTTTCCGCTTCCTGACTCACCTACAATTCCTAAAATTTCACCCTTTTGAACGGTAAAGTCAATGCCGTGGATCACTTCCGTTTTTACTTTGTCGTTATAAAAATTGGTGCGGAGGTTTTTTACTTCCAGTAACATCGTTTTGTTCTCCATTTCAAGATAACCTCCTTTTATTTCCCGCTTGTTTTTGGCTCGACCACTGCCCTCAGCAAGTCACCAAGCTTATTAAAGGAATAAACTGTAAGGACGATGAGAAGTCCAGGTAAAATCGCCATATAGGGGGCGTTCGCTAAATTTCCTTGCGCCGTCTGCAGCATACTTCCCCAGGAAGATAATGGCTGTTGAATCCCCAGACCAAGAAAACTTAAAGCTGATTCCATTAATATAGCATTGGCAATACTAACAGTTGATGCCACAATGAATGTTGGAAAAACGGCTGGAATAACATGCTTCCAGATAACTTTTTTCAGCGATTGGCCCGAGGATTTTGCATATAAAACATACTCTCTTTCTTTGATGGAAAGTGTCTCGGCCCTTACTAACCGAGCTGTACTCATCCAAGTGAAAAGACCGATAACGAGCACAATTGCCTTTAAACCAGGGGTAAGATAAATACTGACAACTGTCACAAGGATCATCCATGGGATCGAGGAAATCACATCAACTGTCCTCATTAAAAAATTATCAACCTTTCCTCCGAAATAACCGCTTATCGTTCCAACTAACACGCCAATACAAGTCGAAATAAGCATGGCTAAAATTCCTACAGCAAGGGAGATCCTCCCTCCATATATTGCTCGGGTTAGATAATCTCTTCCAAGTTCATCTGTGCCAAACCAATGCTTTGCACTTGGGCCTTGGAGACCATTCATGACATCCACCTTATCTGGCGGATACGGTGACAAAAAGGCGAAAATCGACACTAACATGATTAACATTAAAAAAATGAGAGCAATGGCCGCCGTTTTATTACGTTTAATTTCTTTTTTCAATTGCTGCATTCTTCTATTTTTTTTACCGGCCAATTTCTATTCCCCCATTCCCTTAATTCGCGGGTCAACGATGCTATATAAAAGATCAGATGCTAAATTGCCGATGATCACTAGGCTTGAAGAAAGGAGCATAATGGCCATCACAACAGGATAATCAAATCCTTGAATGGCTTTAACAAAATAAGTACCGATTCCCGGCCAGCCAAAAACAGTCTCTGTTACGACAGCTCCTGTTACCAGCATCGGCAGACTCATCCCGACAATCGTTATAATAGGCAGCAGAACATTTCTTAGGACATGCTGAAATAAAATCCAAGAAGAAGCTGCCCCGTATGCCTGTTGGACCATCACATAATCTTCAGAAAGCTGGCCAATTGTAGATGATCGTACATAGCGAACCAATTCTGGCATGAATGAAAGCGTTAAGACGGTACACGGAAGGACCATATGACTAAGAAGATCGGAGAACGAGTCTTCATTTCCAATCGTATGCATGCCAAGGATTGGAAAAATATTTAAGTGATAGCCAAAAATAAACACAAGAATCATCGCCATCCAAAAGCTTGGAATGGCAATCCCAAATGAACTTAAGCCATCAATAATTTTATCTGCCCATTTTCCTTTATTCGCCCCAGCAATAAGTCCAAGAATAATCGATAAGAATAAGGCAAGCAGGTACGCCGGTAGAACCAGGAGAATTGTATTTGGTATTCTCACTGAAAGATCCTTTGTGATACTTTCATGCGTCACAATGGAATATCCCCATTCACCGCCCAAGATCCCTTTAACCCAATAAAGATATTGAATATAGGCAGGCTGATCCAATCCATTTCTTGCTTTTATTAACTCTATTGTTTCTTTTGACATATTTGGTGTTGTCATCGCATCCACCGCATCGTATGGAGCCAGTTGAATGAGTGTAAAGCAAATAATCGAAATAATAAATAGCAAAGGTATTGCCTGTAAAGCCCGTTTAAAAATATACTTTAACAAAAATGATCCCACTCCTTACGTTTCCTAAAAAAACAATCATGAGTTTTAACTCCCAACCAAAGCATGTAAATGAACAGATTATGAGCAATGCACCAACATAATAAAGGTGGTGTAAGCAGAGCTAAGCTTCACTAGACCCAAAATGGCAAACTATTTTTTTACATAGACAAGATAAACTGATTCATTATTGCGGCGCTCCGCCCCTTTTCCACAAAGACGAACCCAATGGAAACCGAAACTTCAACCTATTAACTCTATTATTCTATTACTTTTTTTACTGAAAAAATAAAGATAAACAGCGTCCTGTTTATCTTTATTTTAACTATTCATGTAACTATTGATATTAATAAGAAAGCTTTGACATATCCTCAAACGTATAAACTGGTACTAATCCAGCTTCATCGATACCCTTGATTCTAGAATCAATCGCTAGAATACGCTTGTTTTCCATTAGTGGATAGAACGCTGCATCGTCGATAACGATCTTCTGAATTTCTTCATATATAGCTTTACGTTTTGCATCATCTTTCTCAACACGGCCTTGATTAAATAACTCATCCACTTTTGGATTACTATAATGCATGTAGTTTGCTTCACCATTGGTTACAAATAAAGAATTAAAGGTGTCTGGGTCAATTCCCATGATGTATCCCCCAAGATACATATCAAAATCAGTATGCACGCTTTGCATTTTTTGGCTTAATGCTGTTGCATCCATTCCCACTAGTTCAACCGATATGCCTGCTGCTTTTAAGTTTTGCTGAATGACAGCAGCTTGCTTTTGCTGGATTGGATTATTCGCAGTAAAGGCAAGTTTTAATTTTAAATCAGATACTCCTGCTTTAGCTAATAAGTCCTTTGCTTTTTTCGTATCAAATTTATGTTTTTCGACATTATCCGTGAAGTACGTTGCTTTTTTAGGCAAGAAAGAATAGGCAGTTTTGGAAAAATCAGTAGATACATAGCTTGCTATATTGATTTCATCACGATTTAATCCAAATGCAATGGCCTTTCTTACATCTTTTGATTGAACAGATTTTGAGCTAAGGTTAAAGGCTAAATAACCGATTCGTCCTTCTTCATATTCTTTTAAAGTGACATTAGAGGTCCCTTTAAATTTACTGGCATCTGAAGGCTGAATCACAAGTGAATTGATTTCTCCCTTTTGTAAAGCCATTGTCGCTGTATTAGCATCCATAATAATTCGGTAAACAACCTTTGAAATTTTCGGGGCACCCAGGAAATAATCATCATTTTTTTCAAATGTAACACTTTCCCCTGCCTTGTATTCTTTCAACTTGTATGGTCCAGTACCAACTGGCGCTGCATTTTTAGGGCTATTAGCAATATTGGTTTCGCCTTCGTAAACATGTTTAGGCATGATAAAGATGTTACCTAATGCTTCCATTGCCCCCATACTAACGGTTGGAAGGGTGAATTTCACGGTATAGTCATCTACTTTTTCAACTTTAACTGGCTGATTATTAAAAATAAGCTGGCTTCTTGCCCAGCCGCCATTTTCTTCTTTTAGCATTTGCTCATAGGTGAATACAACATCATCGGCAGTAAATGGCTGGCCATCATGCCATTTCACGTCTTTTCTTAATTTTGCCGTGTAGGTTAAGAAATCATCAGATGGCGTCATGCTTTCTGCTAAAAAGTACTTAATATCGTCTTTCCCATTGTACATATATAATGGAGAGTAAACGGTTTTGATTTCCATTAAACCGAAACGGTCACCAGTAGTAATTACGTTAACTGAGTTTCCAGGATCTCCGTCTATACCATAAATAAAAGTATCCGGTTTATTCGTTCCTTCAGTTTTATTTTTAGAGCTTGCTGTGTCCGTTGATTTTGAAGAACAGCCTGCAAGTACTAAAAACATACTTAAAAAAAGAGCTGCAAAAATAGTTATATTTTTTCGAATCACCTTATAAATCCCCCAATCAGATGTTTTTATGTAAAATCAAGAGAATAATAGTTACCGAAGTTATATCTTTATTTCCTACTATTCTTATATGTTTTACTGATGTTATTTTACATGATAATATAACCAGCGTAAATATAAATCTTTCGCGGTAAAAAATACAGAATATAAGGATGATTCTATTTATTAGCTGCTAGGAAGCGTGTTGGCAGGCACCTCCATTCATACTTCGCATTTCTTATATCTCGAAACAAGCAATTCATTTTACATTCATCTTTTGGTACGCTACGATGATATTGTTAATAACATATGAATCTGGAGGGATTATTGATGTTTGATGTTGTAGTTATTGGGGCTGGACCTACAGGTGCAAGTGCTGCCTTATTTACAGCGAAAACATTGGTAATTGATAATGACAAGAGCGTTACAAAAAGAGCTTGGATTGAAAATCATTATGGTGTATTAGAAATCAGCGGTCCCGACCTTATTGAAAATGGCAAAAAACAAGCTAGTAAATTTGGCGCCGAAATGGCACAAGCTACTGTTACAAATGTTAGCAAAACAGACAATGGATTTAAGGTTGAAACCGATCAATTTGAATATGAGGCAAAGCACGTCATTATGGCAACTGGCATGATGGCTGATCTTGCTGAAAAAATCGGCCTGACAACTAAGCCTGGCACAGAACCAAGAATTAAAACCATTCTTGATGTCGATGCAGCAGGAAAAACAAATATTGAAGGAATTTGGGCAGCTGGAACCATCGCTGGGGTGAGCATGCATACAATCATTACAGCCGGCGACGGTGCAAAAGTTGCCATCAATGTTATTAGTGAAATAAACGGTGAACGCTACGTTGACCACGATATTTTAAAAGCCTAAATAGAGAATTGAACATTCATTAAAACTCGGGGGGACTCTAAATTGAGTCCCTCTTTTTGAGCTTAAGATTATTAATTGACAAGGTCAAATCTTCCTTTTAAAATTGCTTTATCTCTATTTTGAAATGAATTTTTTTCCAGACATTTTGAAAAATAATTGCAAGGGGGCAAACAGAATTATCTTGAACCAGTATTACCATTCTAGGAAATATTAAGGAGACCTTTTATGATTAAAAAAGACAAAAATATTAAGTTTGTTGTTGCTGGGCTGCTATTGGCTATATTGATGTCTGCTATGGATAATACGATTGTGGCCACCGCAATGGCAACAATTGTATCTGACCTCGGAGGCCTGGATAAATTTATTTGGGTGACGTCAGCCTACATGGTAGCTGTTATGGCAGGCATGCCGATTTTTGGAAAACTGTCCGATATGTACGGGCGAAAACGCTTTTTCCTTTTTGGTTTAGTGGTCTTCCTTATGGGTTCTGCTTTATGTGGAATCTCCCAAAATATCGTGCAATTAAGTGTATATCGTGCAATTCAGGGAATTGGCGGCGGTGCACTTATGCCAATTGCTTTTACGATAGTTTTTGATATTTTCCCTCCTGAGAAACGCGGTAAAATGACGGGTTTGCTTGGCGCTGTTTTTGGAACTTCCAGCGTTTTAGGACCGCTGTTAGGTGCTTATATTACGGATTATATTAGTTGGCATTGGGTTTTTTATGTCAACATTCCTATTGGGATTGTTTCAATTATATTCATTGTCCGCTATTATCATGAATCATTGGAGCATTCAAAGCAAAAAATTGACTGGCTTGGGGCGGTTACGCTTGTGATTTCCGTTGTCAGCCTCATGTTTGCTCTCGAGTTGGGGGGCAAAGAATATGATTGGGGTTCTGCACCTATCATCAGCTTATTCGCAAGCTTCATTATTTTTTTTATTGCCTTTTTCATTGTAGAGGTCAAAGCAGCAGAACCGATCTTGCCCCTGTGGCTTTTCAAAAGGCGTTTATTTGCTGCCTCGCAAATTTTATCGTTCTTATATGGCGGCACTTTTATTATCTTAACGGTATTTATTCCGATTTTCGTCCAAGCAGTTTACGGCGGTTCTGCCAAAAATGCAGGATTGATTTTAACACCCATGATGCTGGGCTCCGTGGCGGGAAGTTCGGTTGGAGGTATTTTCTTAACAAAAACCTCGTATCGTAATTTAATGTTTGTTTCTATTATTTCCTACGTGGTTGGAATGTACTTCCTTGGTACGATGACAATTGATACGGCTCGGTCTTTACTTACCCTATATATGATACTGGTTGGCTTTGGTGTTGGTTTTTCCTTCTCCTTATTACCAACTGCATCTATTCACAACCTAGAGCCACAGTATCGCGGAACAGCCAATTCAACAAATTCCTTTTTACGGTCATTTGGAATGACACTTGGGGTAACCATTTTCGGAACGCTGCAAAACAATTTGTTTACTGATAAATTAAAAGAAGCGTTTAAAGGCATGCAGGGGGCAGGTGCAGGTAATTTCCAAATGGGAGATCCACGTCAAATTTTCCAGCCAAGCGAACGTTCAAAAATACCTGATTTTATTTTGGATAAAATTGTTCGCGCAATGTCCGATTCAATTACACATACCTTTTTACTTACACTGATTCCGATTGCTCTAGCGGCAATTACCATCTTTTTCATGGGCAAAGCCCGTGTTGAGGTAAGGAAAGATCCAGTAAAAGGTTAATGAAAATAGCACTTGGAGGATGACCCCCAAGTGCTTTTCTATTTTGCAAACATCCTGTCTAAATAAAGACGGTACGCCTGACACAAGCTCCATTTTTCCCACTTTATTATCGTAATGCTCGAGTTTGCCTACTGCAAATCCACTCATTAAACACCAAAATTCGCTCGTAGAATTACCACAGGGGAGAATAATTGCTTAAAAATGTGATAAAGGACGCCTTTATCAGGTGTCCTTTACCTATAATTTGAATATTGTATTCATTTTTGCGAAAAATCAGCAGTTATTCACAAAAAATGATCAATTTTCTATACCTCAAGTTCCTCGCCTGCTTCAACTATATGGAACAGCAGGTGGGCTAGATGATGAATCGGACCGTACTCTTCGTCCTCTTCGTCTGTTTCCTCATTAAATTCCAGATCATTTAGGAATAGAGCCATGAATTCGTAAAAATCCTTCAGTTGGAAGGAATAACAGGCAACCGGTTCTTCATTGTCTTCTTGATATTGCAAGACCATGTAGGAAATGTCCCCATCAGCATCTTCGGCATCGAAAAAGACAAAAAAGCCAATATTGGTATCAAGCTCAAATAAATGTCTTGTTCCGCCTTCCGTTGCCTTATTAAACTCCTCCTGATTGAGTTTTTGAATCTGCATGCTATCTACATTATCTTCTTGATGAAAACCTACGACAAATGATTTCATGATATCCTCCTTAAATCTCTTCCGAAATTAACAACACATGTCATTAGGATATCCATTATCATGTTGGTTTCATTCGTATTATTAAAAATTATACCTTTTAAGGAGCGAATAATTTACATTCCAAAGAACAAAAAAAACCCCTGATAAAATCAATCAGGGATTTTTTTACCATCATCCTACTGGCGGATGAATTGGATGATCATTTATTGAACCCGAATAAGCTACATCATTTGATACCTTTTGACTTTTTACAACTGTGTTTGAGGTAAAAAGAACAAGCAATGAAACTGAAAATAGTAATGCTGCAAACTTTTTCATAGTATTCCTCCTGTTATTTTATTTAAATATTTAATAGCATTATTCCCCATTCCGTTTTCATTGTAATAATCTGAAAGCATTTTATAAAAGCGTGTAAGGTCATCAATATGTTCATTTGCCTCTTCCAAATAAGGGATAACCTTTGCTTCTAAGTATTTCAACGCTTTTTGCGGTATGGCCATATGAAGTAAATAAAAATCTGCCAAAAGCCGATATTTTTTATTTCCCAGTTCTTTTGACAATGAATTCACTTCTTGAAAACATTCTCTTGCTTTATCAATTGATTTAAGCGAATAATGTATTTCTCCAATAGAATATAAAGTTACAAGATAGTGTTGATTTAAGTTAGGCTGCAGCTCCAAACTTTTTTCATAATAATAAAGTGCTTCCTTAACATTATTCATTTTATTTTGTAAAAAGCCCATGTTATGGTAAATTTGTGGAAGCATTTTCTCTTCCTTTAATAATTCTGCATTGCGAATTAGGTGTTGAAAACATCCTTGAGCTTCTTCATATATATTAGAATGGGTGTAGTTGATCCCTAACAACATTAGTGTATTGAGAATACGAATGAAGTTATGCTGGTTCATAAATATTTGCAGTGCCATGTTACCAAAATGAATAGCATGACCTGATTGCTCAAGTAAACTCTTTACAAGTGCTCGATGATAAAGGAATTCTCCACTTGTGGTTTCATGATCATTTTCTGTATACAAGGTATCAAGTATGTCATCAGCATTTTTATACTGACCTTTTAAGATTAAGAATATCGCATTATAGTAGCGAAATAAATAGTTCTCATGTTGGGAAAAATTTTTCTTTTGCTTATATAATAAATCTCTTTGAGCCTCTGCTTCTTCAAATAAACCCTTGAATAATAGGTATCTATATTTGTATAACTCGCAAATATAAAAATGCTTTGAGAAAGGGATGAGATGTTCTATATTCTTTAGTTTTTGATAGGTTCCATCTATTTCATCTTTTAAATAAAAAATGATTTTACCGCTAAGTTCTCTTACGAGGAATTTGATCTGTTCCTCCTTTTCTTCCATCTCTTCTATACTTATACTTAGCCGTTCAAGTAAAAGCGAAATCGTATCTACATTCGCTTCCTTTGAGTTATTCTCAATTTTGCTTAAATGCGGGACAGAGCATATACCTTTCGCTAGCTCCGCCTGTGTCATTCCTCTTTGCATTCGATAGAATTTAATTAAGGCCCCGAATTCCATATTGTCACCCAGCTCGCCTTTCTTTTTTTACCATTTTACTACAATAAATATTTTTTACAATATTTTCAGAATATTTTTCACACTCTTAGATACTAATCTACTCAAAAAGTTAAGTCAAAATGACAATTTATTTATATTAAAAACTTGGGAAAATTTTTATATTTATTTCAATTAGGATAGTTCACTACTCTATTTTTCCTAAAAAAATTCTAAACCCGCCCTTTTATGAAAGAGGCGGGTTTTTCTATTTATTAAGTACAAAGGATTTTTTTTAGGAATTTTTTGTATCATCAGGGAAATAAGGATTTAAATGAATTAATACTTCATGGATATTATCATATTTATCCATTAGTTTTCGTTTGATGGATTTTGCCAGATCATGCCCCTCCTTGATCGTTTTAAAATGGTCGATGGAAACGCGTAAGTCAACCAATACATAATGACCATGCTCTCTTGCCCTTATCCGGTCAATCCGTTTTACCTCTTGAAATTCGTTGACAACGGCAATGTATTCCTGCAGTGTATCTGTATTAATATTACGCTCAAGTAAGATGTCAAATGCTTCTGTAAGCATTTCCTTTGCAATTTTAAAAATTAAATAAGCGACAAAAATACTCGCAGCCTTATCCCCGTACAGCAAGAGATGGATATCAAACCGTTCCCCAACAATTGAAATGAGTACCCCAATGGCAGCGGCGATGGATGCGACAATATCTGCTTTATGATCGTAAGCAATCGCTTCTATCGCCTTACTTTTATTCTCTTTGGCCACCCTCAGGGAACTTCGGTATAAAATAATCTTAGTAATAAACGAAAAGAGCGCGACCCACATCGCTAAGAAACTGGGCGGTTCAACCTGGTGAAAGAAACCACTAAACCCTTCGTACGCAACATAGATGGCAACAAGTAAAAGCAGAATGCCAATAATTTCTGAAACAATTACCTCTGCCTTTCCATGTCCATATGGATGTTCTTTATCAGCCGGCTTGTTCGCAATTTTAATCACCAACAAAACGATGACAGAGGCGAAAACATCAGCAGCAGAATGGATCCCGTCCGCGAATACTGCATCACTCCGCCCATACCAGCCAATGATAATTTTTCCTAATGTAAGGATTATGTTACTGATTACACTAATCCAGGCTACTTTCTTAGCCAGCGTTTCTCTCATTTCCATTGTAAACCACCTTTGAAATCCCTTTAGAGATCATAGCAAACCAGACCTAGATGGGTCTAGAGAAAAAATCTTTTCCAGTCTAAGCATAGTAAACAACAAAAAAAAAAATT
>Ga0213828_1003326_pt1 | contig 10689 bp, 8 predicted proteins | sample MC6MC0897MG_FD_180664 | JGI IMG/M metagenome (GOLD analysis project Ga0213828, IMG submission 180664) | Enriched soil aggregate microbial communities from Iowa State University, Ames, United States - MC6-MC0897-MG | ecosystem: Environmental > Terrestrial > Soil > Unclassified | place: USA: Iowa...
AAACCAGCTTCTTTGAAACTGATAGTGAAAACATCGAATACCTTCATATCGGTTATGTAGGTATTGAATGTAATCGTATTGCTGATGTACTTCGATTTTAGAAGTTCGATATTACTTAGAGTAGCCAACTGAGTTTTATCAAGTACCCATAGATAATTTAGGTCTTTTTTGATGATATAACCATCTGCTGCAATTGATTCATTACTAATCGCATCACTAGGGAATCGTATAATGTCCTGAGAGAAATCATTATCAGGGTTAGTATAAGTACTATCCATCGTATTGAAGTAGTCAGATTTAGAACCTGTAGTAACATTCACTGAACCAAGAATATTACTTTCATCAAAGTGCTGTACTGGTATATCTGGTGCATCTACTGTAAGGTAAAGCACACCATTTGATTCATATAGTACACCACCGAATGTTGATAGAATGGCTTCAATGTTTTCTTTAAAACTTTTATCGTACTGGATAGAACCGTTCGAATAGAAATGATTGTTTGCACAATACTGTGCCATTTGCCTGAAGCTGGTAATATCAATATCATTTGGATCAAGTCCAAAGCCAAACTCTGTATTAGTGATAAAATCATATAACTGGCTTGGTGGATTAGAACTAGGTTTTTTTACATTATCTGTTAGGTCATAGATCAACCGCCCTTTCATCTCTACTGATAGCGTATAGTTCTCATTAGTCAAAATACCGTCAATCAAAGAATCATTGGTTTTCTTGATAACACTACAAATCTGTACGAGTCCATCACCCCGCATATCATCAGTCCAGCGATCACCGCCGTACTGACGTGCTAGCGTCATAGAACCACCGTAAGACGGTTTACCAAAGCGTACTTCTAACTGAAGGTACTTACGGTACTTCTCGATCATCATTGAAGTAGGTATCTGACCTTCAGTAGTGATGTATGCACCATCTATCAGTACAGGGCTATTATCGATATAGATCTGTTTGATAACTCCGCCAGACTGTGCACCCGGAACCTGACCTACTTCCCCGATACTGATACAGTGCACGGTACAGAGAGTATTGGAGGTTCCCTTGTATACGTTCTGCCATACAACGATAGAGCCTAACTTGTTGTATGCATCCTCTGAAGCGTTTCGATTTGAACCGCCATAACTTATCGGGATACCGGTACTTGGGCTTGTTGACCGTGCGTTAGTACTACTGGTACTTGGATACGATACCCCCGATTGACCAACGCTCATCATTTGCGATGAACTGATATACGATAGAGCGGCTGCACCAACACCTATTGCTACTACAGCAAGTAATGCAAGTCCTGCGGCATATGCGGCGGCTGCCGCTGATGCACCTGCGATTACTGCTACAGCTACTGCTGCAATTGCCATAAAATATTACTCCCCTTTAAATCTGTATATTTTTTGTTTTTCTTGTGGGTAGTAATATGAAACGATATATTTTGATTTATCTTCTGATAGCGTTATAACTTTCCCACGCCAGTACACCGTACTGTGACCAGAAGCAAGAATAATATCCCCGTCCAATGGTTCAGTTACTGCCTGACCTTTTTCCTTACATAAGCCCAATAGCGTAGGGAAAGAGCAATTTTCTTTTGCATACTTTCTACCTTCAGTTGGGTTGCTGTACTTTTCGTAGATTTCATCACGGTAGCTAGTACCGCAAATCATATCAATTACTGTTAATACCATAATGTGGCAATCATTCACCCCATAAACTAATGGTTGCTCTGAAAGACTGCTAAGATATTCTGTTATGAATCCATTCTTCATTGTTACTTACTCTTCCAGTTTTGTTCTGAACTATTTAGTATGCCGATTAGGTCAAAGAATTTATCACCCTTATGTAAGCTTTGATGGATACTGGTACTTGATAGTAAACGTTGCGTTTGATCTAACTTCTTCCAGAGGCTATTAAGGTTAACGGTAGTTTCGTTAGTAGTACTTTGTGTGGTGTTGTTGAAATCAGAACTGAAGTAATCAACGTAACCACTAAAGATACGGTAAGCATAAAGTATTGAACCGTTAGCCGGGTTAACAATAGCCATCCAGATATTAACCTTCGCATCGCTCCATAGCCCACGCAATGCCATAGAAAGATAGTCCTGACTGACATTACTTACTTTGAAGGTAGTACCGTTATTGTTGATTTGGTTCTTTTCTACATAGTTAGCAAAGCTTGTATCAAGTAGATCAGGTACAGGTTTATATACGATACCGTTATAGTTTTGTTCTACTATAGCGTCAGTAATATAGATGTTACTTCCCTGTGGTGGCAATACGTCGATTAACTTAACCATTATGCCACTTTGATACAGTTCTTTTTCTGTCAATGATGTTTTATGATCACCCCTAACCAGATTCCAGTAAGATACTAATTCAGGGTTGTTTAGTACATTATCAGGTATAGCCATAATTAACCCCTGATATTTTCTGTAGCCTGTACAGTGAATTCAATCACGTTAGTACTAGGAAGTTGATAAGCTGAGTTCTGAGGGGTAAGGATGAATGATCCCTGAAGGTTGTTGTACTTCATAACTTCACTGGTCTGGATACTGTTAACTAATCCAGGAAAAATAGTGATAGTGGTTCCAGTATTGGCTAGTACGCGGTATAGCTTCTTATGTCCATTGAACTGAACAAGACTACCTACTTCCAGACTATTTGAATTCACAGCAATTGATGTAGCTCCTGCTGCTCGTGCTGCTGTGGCTTGAATCACTGCGTTCTGTGTACCGCTGTAAGTACCCCACCAACCTAGAGACATATCAAAAGGTTTACCATTACCATATAAGGCAAGGAAGTTAGCGAGTTCTGCACGGTCTTTTTTGTTCAGAGTGATTTTAAAGCTGAGACTGAAGTATTGAGTACCTACCATTCGTGTAATAGTTTCCCCTGACCAGGTTTGATTCTGATATTGGGGGATGTTATCTGTTAAAGTGTAATCACTGATTAGTGCATTATTTAACATGTGAATATTCCTTTTCTAAAAAGCCCACTCCTTGTAGGCTTCATGGTATTTATTGAACTTTATTCTTTTTTGATTCAAGCACAACCTTTATAATCTTATCAGTGTGTTCGTCTAGTAATTTTTTAAATTCCTCGCAAGTCATATCTTATCCTTTTATAAGCCCACATAATGCGGGCTTTGAATTATTTATTACACGTTATTCTTTTGAGATTTACGCACTGCTTGTGTAATAGTATCAGCGTGCTTATCACACATAGCTTGAAAATCAGAATCAGAAATATTACCAGAACTTTGAATAATCAAAGGTGCTTCAATTTTAATATCACCTGAGTTATTACCACCCTGATTAGAAAGATACTTCGTTAAATCCTGGTTTAGTGATTTACCTACAACACGCTCACCTTTTTCAAGATTATAAGTACCTGTACTCGGTAAGCTGTCCCATCCATCATGAGCCTGCCCCTGAATTGAAGTACCTTTGATAGTACTAATGATACTTGCACCTTCTGCGGCAACTTTAAGACCTGCTGCAATACCCATAGGCCAGCCCAAAGACATAGCCTGGCTAATGCCCTGCTGAATATTAATAATACTCTGTGCGATAGCAATACCTTTACTGATTGCAAAAGCCGCCTGTGCTGCTGCATTACTTTCACCAAATGCACCAGATAACATAGTACCTAGATTTTGTGCACCAGTTGCATACATAGATAATGTTTTCTGCTGAGCATCAATGTTAGCCTGTTGCATTTTATTATTAGTTGCAGTGTTGATAGCTGCCATTCGGCTTTGATAGTCTTGAAAGGAAACTAGCTTTTGTTCATATAACTGCTGGTTCAATGCAAGTTCTGCCTGTCCGTCAGATTGAACTTTATCTAAAGTACTTTGATCTGCTTTCATCTTGAACGGATCGGTATTGTCGATTCCTAACCGTGTATTCTGTGCATTCTGAATATCTGTTAGCTGTGTACCGTTTACGTTCTGCCCGCCAATTGCTGCAATATTTTGTGCAAGTTTTTTAGGATCTGATTCCTGAAGCATTGAATCCGTCATTTCTTTGAAGAGTCGTTTACGGTTCTCGTACTGCTGCTTTAACATCTCAGTAGTTTCAGCTTCGGTTTTACCTAACGTCTTTGCACTATCCCTGATGCGTTTTTCAATATCATTTTGTGCCTGATTGAACTGCTGTACCTGAGCCATTGCACCAGATCCGGCGATGCCAGTAAGAGTTTGCTGAAGTACTTTTGCTGCCTGAATTCGTTTGGCTTCAGCTTTCTTACGTTCGGCTTCGGCTTTCTCCGCTGCGGCTTTGGCCTTCGCTGCTTCCTGATCCTTATCAACCCAACCGCCTTTAGGTGCATCAGGTTTTTTTGTACCGGTATTGTTGTTCACAAAGTCCAGTAGATCTTGTGCCTGACTGCTTAGCTTGGCGGTTACATCTATGCTGTACCCGACTTCCCCTACACCATCCAGCTTACGGAAAGCTTTAGCAATCGCAGTATCACCGCCATACCAGAACTGCTTAGCCCAATCGGTAAACTTGTTAGTAGTCCAGCCATCTCCGTTAAGGATGTTCAGTATGGTATTCAGTTCATCTACAGTAGGTGCAAGAGCATTAGCCTTAAACAACGAGAAAGAAGTAGTTAAGGAAGCAACTTTTTTATCAAATTCCTGATACTTTTTCGCATTGTCATCAGTAAGTATTGCGTGCTGAGAATAGATAGCATTCATCAGTTCTGTTTCGTTCTTGTACTGCTTCATCACGTCTACAAGCTTCGATGCATCTGAACCCATCGATTCAAGTAAGAATGTAGTTTCTGCTGTAGTTTTTCCTGCTTTTTGCATTTCATAGAAACTATGAGCAATAGCTTTAATACCGCCGTCACTCTGATTAAGGTACTTATTCATATCCTGAACATTTACCCCAACGCTTTTCAAATCACCGGCAATAGAACCACCATTAGCGAAAGCATCGCCCAGGTGATCAAGTACATCACGGTTAATATCACCATACTTTTCAATATCCAACCCTAAACCCTGAAATGTACTTTGAAGTTGCTGTAGTTCTTTTACTGACAATCCTGATGCACGCGATACCTCATTCAAGGATTTTACGTACTCATTACTTGAAAGTAGTAATCCTGAAATACCCGCTGCAACTAACCCTACACTACCTGCTACCCCAACTAAACCAGTACTGAACCCTGAAAGCTGACCTGTGATAGTAGTGATATTACTTCCAAGATCACCAAAGATACCGCCAGCTTTATCACCGAATTCTGATAGTCCGTTACCTGCATTTTTCAATGACCTCGGTAAACCGCTTTCATCACCTCTGATTTCAAATATTAATGATTGATTACTTGCCATTAGATTTTATCCCCATCCAGTTAAGCATGTTATTTTTCTGTTGTTCTGCGATCCTCTTCTCCCTTTCATCACTCTGTTCTTTAATTGTTTTCATAGAAATGAGGTTTAAACTATCCAGTTCAGTAATGCTGAATTTATGTATATCTTCTTTTTTAATGTTTCCAGTACTAAGCCAGATAGCTTGAAGTAGCTCTGTATGCCGGATCTGTTCTACTTTCGCAGAAGAAGGATTTACTATCTCTTCGTACACATATAGGTGCACGAAAAGATCAAAGGGCATAGTGCAGAGTTCATCCACACTACACCCTTTTTGAATTAACATTTTTAGTGATAGTTTAAGAAAAGGATCGCTTCTTACTTTGACTCTACATCTTCAATATTCATAGCTTCAACGAATAAGCGGCTAATTTCCTGATTCAATTTTACTTGTACAGTCATATCAACTTTATTTTCAACCTGTTCGGCTGAATCAAAAATTTGCTTGCCCTCTTCATCCACGACACAATAAAAGATTGTTTTATAGGGATCAGAACATTCAGAGTACTTGCTTACTGATGGTAGTTTGATGTAAACAGTGATGCCTTGTGCTACTTCAAAAGGCGTCATCTTAACACCAATAGCCTTCATTAGATTTGCAATATCCATATTATTATATTCCTTGATTTATTATTAGAAGTTGTAGTTTAGAGTTATTAGCTGCCAGATCCCTGACCAACTGCAATCGGTGCACCTGTTACAGACACAACGAAATCACGAGTTACTACAGCATCAAAATCACCGTTTACTACATCTGAACTAATATAGCCGTTTACGATAGAGTAGTAAGATGCACCTTCTTTATCTGCAATGTTCTGATAATAAGTTACTTTGATTTGTACTAGTTTCTGAGAAGAAGCAGCGGTAGCAAGCATTTCCTGACCAGTTGCACCCGGTTTCCAGTTAACAGAAATTGTTAGATCTGGTACAGAACGCGAGCCGATTAGTTTTTTTGCATATTGTTCACCGAACACGTTCACGCTAACTACAGTAGATTCTGCACCTGCTGCCTGTGGGAATCCTGCAAGATCTTCTACTACGGTATAAGTAGTTGCCTGACCACCATTTGCAGGAGCGTCTGCTACTTCTACAGTTACGTTATTACCAACGAAATTAGTATTAAAAGCCATATTTAATATTCCTTTATTTTTAGGGTAAAATCCTTTTTACCCTTCCGTATTATTTATATATGAAGGTTATAGTACTTAGTATATAGTCCTAAACCTCTAAGAAGTTCACCTGTGTAAAAACCAAAATACATAGAATTATTTTTAGCTGTTGTAGGATCACCACTTCTGATAGCTGAAGACCAGCCACCATTCATTACATGATTAGCAGAAACTACATCATAGTTGTTCTGAATCTCAGTAAAGAGTAAATCCAGTAATTCATGATCTGGATAACCTGCAATAGCCATCAATGAAGCACCAGCTAACCATAAACCAGACATATGACCAGTAAAGCCATCATAGAGTACTTCACCATCATCTTTGAATCTTGTAGGTGCATGACCATCATTATTCTTCATGAACCACTTCAGATAATTCATCCAGTTCTGGCAATAGGTGATAATATTTTGTGGGATCGTATAATCACCACGTTTATATAATTCATGTACTACATCGCACCCAGCATAAAACGCTCTTGGTTCATACCCTGACCAGGCTTCTTCGTACCAGTGTTGCATAATAAACACATCTGGTTGTTCTCCATCTGGTAAGTACGCTAATGCGTCTTGTCTGTTCCATACAAAAGCCTGAGCACATGGACCAGGTACAGCGGGATGAAACTTATTAGTAAACCAGTTCTGAGCATCACATAAAAATCTAATGCTGTTATTTAATCTGGTTTCATCAATAGTAGTCCCCTGAAAACACCAAATTGTAGGTAATTGATAGCCAGGGTATGGAAGTCCACGCCATCCAGAGTATAAATTTGCATATGGATCGGTAATTGAACTGAATGGAATAAGTCCTGGAGTGTATGCGAGACTATCAAGCATATATTGTTTAATTACACAGTCACCTAACCGTGCCGTATACCCATTACCAGTACTATCATTGAACGTTAAACTGACCAGTACAGAGTAATCGCCAGTACCGCCATCATCATACAGTGCAGGTAAATCATTTACGCAATACCAGTCAATACGGCCTGACACACCATCAACGGGATCAGTATCGAGTAGTAGTGTAAACTCTTCTCGTCCGGTTAGTACTGGTTGTCCCGGCTGTTCATCACCCTCTTCATGATCTGGCTGATAGGAACTTAGTTTGAAGTCCAGTACAGAGAAGGTTTGTGTAACCCATGCACCATTACTTGCAGGTAACATAGCCCACCAACGCCAACCAAGATCATCTGTAATCCTGATGTTGAAATCATCGTTATATGTACGATAAGTGAAAGAAATTAAATCCTGTTTTTCATTGTCAAATATCCAGAAACCTACTGTAGAACTTCCGTCACTGTCCATAGTACTGGCAATGACGTTATCATAGTAAGTACCCGCAATGCCGCTTTGGTATTCAAGTTTAGTTACTGTGTTATCACCGTAATCAGAAATCATACGCATATCTGCGGTCAGGTATTGCCCGCCATCAGGTTTATTGATTCGGGTAAAATGATTCATTGGGATATTCATAGCTGTAATGCTTCCATCCGTATTAGTAATTGGAAGACCACAACGATATTTTACTGATCCAGAATCTGTTTTTGTTTTATTAACTGTTAGAACTACACCTAGACTTAGTGAAGTTCCTGTAGTATCAACGCCGCCATATTCAACATAGAAATTACTACTGTTATTGAATTTGAACCAAATAGATTGTTGCTCTAAAGTGGTTTGTGCTGAAGCACTCTGATTTATTACTACATACCCATCACTATCACGCGAATAACTTGCTACTTGATCGCTGGGATAGAAATAATCATATGAGATACCATCTGTAAAAGGGGTAATTGCCTGTGTAGATTTTCTGAAAAACATATCGTACTTGTCTATATCAGAGTATCCGATACAAGTAAGTAGTGAGTTCTGCCAGGCTAACCAGTACTGCCTATCTCCGGTAAGGTCCCAAAGTAGCTTACTTGCATGACAGAACCAGAGTTCTGCATCTGAAGCGTTGTCTGCAAAGTCCAGTGAACCATAGTTATCAATCGGTACGTGTACCGGGCGGTTGTGCCAACGTTCATTACGTCCTAAAAGATAACCGCCTTCTTCTACAGGGTTACGTGTCGCATAGTTAAAGCGGTAATTACCGTTGATTGAAGTATCTTTAAGCTGAACAGTACCTATCTGGCTTGTAAGACCATCTGCCAGTACATCACCGTTACTGTCTACCTTGCGTCCTGTACGATCTATGATCCAGTCAACATCATAGGTAGGTGCTTTAGTGTCCCAATCAATAGAGTCTTCATCAGCTAACCATGCATATGCGGTAGCGTTTACCTGATTCCATCCTAAACCTGCACGTTCTGGAAAAGCGAACCATACAGCATCGAGATAGTTACCGTAATGTGGTCCACCTGAAGGTATCTGTGTCTGTCCGTTAGTCCAGGTGAATAAAGTACCTTTGAATCCACCATGTGTTGGGTACTCTGGATCAAGTGGATAGTGTGCCAGTACAGGAGCTTTACCGTTACATATCCAGTTGCAACGAAGTGAACCATCCGGTGGATCAGGGAAAGCTACACCTCTGAAGAACCCTTTGTGATAACCGTCAAAAAAAATTTTTGCACGTTCCAGGTAATATGGTTCTTTCGTTGCCTGATACGCATAAATTGCACCCAAGATTGCTAGTGATTGTCCTTCTGTTGTTGCATCGCCGTCAGGCTGAGCTTCCCAACCTGTTTCAGCTATAAAATGCCTGTTGTTTGCCAGTACATAATCTGGATTGAAAACAAAGTGATCAGATTTATTATCATTCGTTTGTCCAGTATTGCGGCCTAAAAATTTTAAATGCCCTTCTATCATTTGAAGGGCATTATTAATACTTCCTTTTCTGATCATTAGTGAAGATCCGCCATTAGTAGAGATCCGTACCAGGTACTGCCCCCATCTACTGACAAGAATTGAAAAACATCAACCGAATCTTTAGTAAAAGTAAGAACAGGAGTACGGCCATAAGACCAAATTACATTTGAAGGCCACTCTATTTTATTTGCACCTGTACCTTGTGTAAGTGCTATCGTGACTGTCTGACTATTCTTCTTATTACCACTGGCGTTAATAATACTTACCTGTGTACTTGCTACTGATAATGTAGCTGTGAATACTTCTTTTCCGTCTGACATATCAAGTTCTAGAGTGTCTGCTACGGTATTTAGTACTAATAAATCGTCTGTGATTGTTACTTTAGTATCAATGTTAGCTTGTAGTGCTTTGTCTTTTGCATCAACCTGTGCTTTAGAATATGCCCCAACATCATCAAAGTTCAAAGTAACGTTAGAATTTAATGCATAGCCGTTAACAGTAGTAATACGCAATGCAAAGAGATCATTAGCCTGAGTACGCGAGTAAACGTCTGCAATATCCGCTGCTACTAACTGAATATTAGTACCTGAAAGCGATTTATTTTTTATCAAGAATGTTTTAGGAACAAAAGTACTATTACTATAACTTAGGCTTGCCATATCGGTTAGCTGTGCTGCCGTTAGAGTAATATTACCTGATAATGCTACACCGTTTACTGTAGTTGTCTTTGCTACGAAATTAGTATTAACCTGCGTCTGCGAATACACATCTAAAATATCTGCTGCGACAAGGTTCAATGAAGTACCTGATAGAGCGTGACCGTTTAACTGAAAGACCTTCGGTACATAGTTATTGTCTGTCTGAGTCTTTGAGTACACATCACTTATGTCTGCTGCCTGTAATGTAATGTTCGCGTTGAGCGGCTTACTGTTGATAGTACGTGTGATCGGTACGTAACTCGCTAAACTGGTCGCGGCTGCTGCACCTAGTTCACTTAGTGTTGGTTTGTCTGCACTGGTGTAGACCTTGTACCATGAACCAGTACTGGAGCTGGAGAAGTTACGCACGTTGATAACTGGTGTACCCGTCTTGCTGATTACAAGCTGAGTACCATTGTTGTTATCAAGGTTCGAGATACCAAGCATGTCTGTACCTGTACTGGTACTTGATGAAGGTACTTTAACGAACGAGTTACCATCACGGCCTTGATAGCTGGGGAACTCTACCCCGTTAGAACCTAAGCCCCAATCACCCCGGTTAAGTACTACTATAGACTCGTCAAGAATACCGCTTGATATCATCTGGTCAGGGCTGAACACGTAGGAACGGGTAACAACAGAGTT
>Ga0213828_1003341_pt1 | contig 10662 bp, 12 predicted proteins | sample MC6MC0897MG_FD_180664 | JGI IMG/M metagenome (GOLD analysis project Ga0213828, IMG submission 180664) | Enriched soil aggregate microbial communities from Iowa State University, Ames, United States - MC6-MC0897-MG | ecosystem: Environmental > Terrestrial > Soil > Unclassified | place: USA: Iowa...
CTGGATATTTATGTTAATGCTTGTATGTAGATTGTGAAAGAATGTACTTAAACTATCGGGCAGTTTAGTGCAATAAGGACTAATAAAAAAATAGGCGGAGATAATACCCTTTGAGGTGATTATATGGCTTTAATTCTTCTCCCCCTTATATTTGTGTTACTTTTACTTCATAGTAATTCTGTTTCTGCTCAACCAGAAAATCCATTTGAAAGCCAAATAATATCATTTATGACAGGCTTACAATCTGAAAATCCTAAACAGACCGTAGAATTGTGGATATTAGGTGTAGAAAATAGAAGTGGGGCTGTTCAGTATGCCGTACTTTCACCAAACCTCCAAAGAAAAACAAAAAAACAATTTGAAAAAAGAGGCTGGAACACTGGACAATCAAGTCCTTGGGTAGAAAATTTTCGGATAACAAAGGTTGAAAAAATGAGTGATGAAAAAATCAAATTTACAATCACTTATGATTTACGAAGTTCTTATAAAAACTTTGGAACTGGGCAAAAGGAGATTACATTGGAGAAAAATCCTGCAACAGGCAAAAGAACTTGGTTTATCACTAAAATAGTTACAAAATATAAAGAATTAGAAGGGGTTACACCTGCTGAAACAGTAATTAAATAAATGTGATGCCTTAGGCTATTTTTTAATTGTGAAGAAGTACACTTAAGCTAACGGGTGCTTATGTTTAAAGGGGCTTTACCGGCTTGTTTTTTTTGTTCAGGTGGTGGCAGGTTATTGAATAAAAAACCAGTTTTGACAAAACCTTTTGTTAAAACTGGTTTTATTTTTGTTGTAGGATGGATGGTGGTTTTCTGTTAAATATCAAAAAGTCAGTATTTAATTTAATTAAAATATTAATAGTGTTAACTCTGATTAGTAACGGTATAAGAGAAGTCAAAGCATCCAGCAAAAGCCTTGAAAAGGGAGAATTATCTTTAAAACAAGCCATCAATCTTGGGATTGATCGAGCGAAAAAATGGAATGATAAAGCAGCTTTAATAAATGTTAATAGTGTGGACGAGACGATGGGTGGTTCAAGAGGTGAAACTGGGAAGCGTTATAATTGGTTCTTGAATTTTATGGTTCCAGGTACAGAATATTATATATTACTAGGTATTTCAAAAGGAAAAAATACAGTATTCAAACAGTTAAAACAATCGGGTCAGGATCAAACAATAGCTTACAGTGATATTAAGTTTGATAGTTCTGACTTAGTAAGAATTGCAAAAGATAAATATGGACTTAATCCAGGAAAAGACTGGGCAACAGGATATCATTTTATACTAAGGAGTGTAGAAGGTACTCCGGCTATAACTGTAGTGGGCATTGACAAAGATAAACTCTTTACAAGCATCACTTTCAATGCAATAAACGGTAAAGTCACTGGTGCGATTCACAAAGTTCCCTATGGCGGTGGTTTAATATCCAGACAACCGAGTTCAAATAAACCTAAGATAACAAAAAAGGGTATGGCTATTATGGGAATCACAGCAGGGAAAGAATACTTGGTTACTTGGGGTGATAGAAAACCAACCCAGTTTAATACAACCAATCATCCTTTTCTTGGAGTCAGTTCAAATAATGGAAAAAAATGGACTGACATAGATATAAACAAGTATGTAAAATATGCGTGGTTTAACACTAAAGATGAATTATATGTTTCAACAGCATCCGAGATATGGTCAAATGTAACGCATAAAAGTAAAGGGAATAAAATATTGACTTTAAAAAAAGAAATTGAAAACATAGATTATTCTTTGAATAATAACATTGCAGTTTTATCTGACGGAATTGTTTACTCAACTATAAATCAAGGGGATGGTTGGGAAAAACACCCGGTTCCTGAATCACTACACACAGTTCAGATCTCTGATAAGGGAGAGTTATTTGTCTTTACTCAAGATAGGAGGATTCTTCGGAATAACAGAGATAAATGGAAAGCGATATCTATACCTTCAAATGCAGGTGTTCCTTGGGATATGAAAATCCTTAAGAATAAGATCGTTATTTCCACCGAAAGTGGATTGTGGATACGTGACGTTAGTGGAGGTAAATGGGGAGAGCGACAAGTCGATGAACCGATAGCGAGATTAATTAAAAAGGGACATAATTTATTTGGTATTACAGATAGAAGTGCAGCTATTTACGAATTAGACTTTGAAAATGAAACCAACGATAAGATAAAGAAAGTGTATCAGGCTAAAGATATTATTATTGTTTGGGATATAGATGTATTCCAAAACAATTTATTAATTGCAACTATACCAGATTATAGTTGGGAAGAGATGAATACTAATACTTCTAAGAAGTAATCCATAAACAGAATTAGTCTGAATTTAAATTTTTTAGTAACCGCTACAAGAGTTTAAGAGGGAGCTGCCATTCTTGGTGGCTTTTTGTTATTCAACTAAAGAGCAGGTTAGTGACACAAGAATAATGTATAAGACTTATCTGATGTGGGCATTTCTACCTTAAAACAAGGTGGTGGCTGATATGAAATACATAATAATCGGGCTCGTTTTAACTTTTTCCATTTTGGGATTATCCATATCCACTCCATTAAAGGCAGAAACCAAAAAAGATTGTCTGCAAGCAAAGCATAGTATTTTTATGATGCATTTTTAGTTTTATTAGACCCCTATGCCCGAAAAGTAATAAATAAAAAATACCCTACCCGTAGTTATGCACTGTGGAATTCAGATATATTAGAGGTAAAAAGAATTACTGGGGGATTTTCTAATTATGACTTTATGGTGAAAGTTAAGTATGATACTTACACTGGTCCACATAATCCACCAGAAGGTCCAGTTATCATAACATTTAAAGTGAAAACAGATAAAGTTACTGTTCTTGATATTGAGGGTTAGTTTAATGTGCCAAATAAATCGACTTGTACGATTCTTTAAAGAAAAGGTAGTTTTTTTATTTATTAAAATCGATTGTGAAACATTATACTTAAGCTAACGGGTGCTTAAGTTCAAGAAGAATAGCAGCCGTTTGATCCTTTTTCTTATTCGACTAACGGGCAGGATAGTTGAAGAAGAAGTTGTTTATTAACTTCGCAATTGACACAAAATGCAAAGTAGGATCAAAAATAAAGACCTCTAAAGTAGGAGGTCTAAAAACTTTTAGAAGATTTTAGATGATGATAATCAATTAACTTCATAGCTGGATGATTCTTGATACTTCTCCCAAAAAGATTTGGATCAATGCCAAAAGTTAATTTATCGGTACCATAAAATTTACGATTCTTAATACCACCGCTATGTGGAGTAACAATAACAGAAACTATAAATGGATACCCATTACCATTACCTTGGAGACGCGATTCATTAATTTCAACAACATTATAGGTATTCTCCCAATCAAAGGATAGACCACTTATAGATTTATCGTTGTACTTAGTTTGGGCAGCTTTAATTATTTCGACGTTCAGAAGTTCTAGCATAAAATTTTTAAATTGTTGTTCTTGTGTAGCATCATTTGTTACACGGTATAAATCTTCACTATACCCTTTGCGGTCATACTCTTCTGCACATACAAAATGGGTAGAAAAAAAGGAAGTTATAACAAATAGAAAAAGTGACTTTTTGAATCTTATCATATTTACCTCCTGTAATTTTAATGTTTGTAAAAAAATGTAATTTATTCTTTGTTTCGCAATTCGAATTAAATGTGAACTAAAAGAGAGGGGACTTTTATAGAACCATTATGCGGATTTTCTTATTAAACTAAATGGGCAGTTTAGTGAAAGAAGGACTTGTTATCTTTAAAGTCTTTTTTATTTAATTTAATACCTTGCATTATAGAGTAATCTGTATTATAAATATAATAGGAGGTGGGCAAATTTGGAAGTTAATAAAGAGGTTTTAAAGGGTCATATTGATACGTTAATACTGTCTTTACTACAAACTAAAAATATGTATGGATATGAGTTAGCTAAACTAGTTCGAGAGAAAAGCGAAGACCAATTCGAACTAAAAGAAGGGACATTATATCTGTCCTTAAAGCGTCTTGAAAAGAATAAATGGATAGAATCCTATTGGGGAGATGAACAAGGTCCAGGCGGGAGAAGAAAATATTATAAAATTACTTCAACAGGTAAAGATGGGTTTGAAAAAAAACGTTTGGAGTGGCAATTTGTGAAAAATATTATTGATTCGTTTTTAGAAGGGGGAGAAAAAAATGAAGCAAATTGAAGCATATGTAGATTCTGTTTATCACAATGTAGGCGGTAATAATACAGAAATCCAAGAGTTAAAAGCTGAAATGAAAAGTCATTTGATGGAAGCAGTTTAAGAATTAAAACTAGAAGGGAAATCAGATCAAGAAGCAATAGACATAGCTATTGAACGTTTTGGCGGAGAAAAAGAGATGCGTTCTATCGTTGGGCAATTATTTAAAGCACAAAAGGTATTTGCAAAATGGGTACTGTATATAGCCCTATTTTTTCTTGTAATATCTTCAGCTGGATTTGGATTTATTTGGGCAGTAGCAGAACAAAATTCTCACGAAATTTCTAATGACGCAAAAGAAATATTTAATATATTACATAATAAAGATGGTATTTCTGAAGATATGAAAAAAGAATTAGAAGGCTTAGTGAATGGTTCAGATGATATTTCAAAAATCCAAATTTATAATGTAAGGGACATAAAGAAAGACGGAGAAAGTTATACATCAATATTTGAATATGTAGAAAACGCAAAACCAAATTATCAGTTTGAAAGAAAAATATGGGCTCCTAAGTGGCTTTTTGCTCTATATCCAAATGGAAATGGAGATTCAGAATGGTATGTCAATATGGAAGTAAGATATCTTGACTCTATAATGGGTTTGGTTTTATTAGTAGGAGTTGCAGTTTATGCAGCTTTGTTTACGATTTGGGCAATAATCAACGCTTATCATCATAGGCGATTAAATATTGGTTGGATAATAATATTTGTTTTATTAAATGTTCTTGGTTATTTGATTTACAAATTAGTTGGAATTAGAGGGGTATCAAAGACAAATAGTAGATATTCTTATTAATAAAACAGGTGCACCTTATTTAAATGAACCGAAACTTTGTGAATTATTGTACTTAAACTATAGGGTGCAAGAGTTAAAGATGGGGACCGTTGCGGCGATCTATCTTCTTGTTGAGCTAACGTTGCAGGATAGTTGAAGAAGAAGTTGTTTATTAACTTCGCAATTGACACAAAATGTGCAGTAAGAAAGTAAGTGGAAACTTTGAAAGAACTGTCATTTTCTATAATTACGATTATTGAACTAGCGTATGATAATGAGGAAAAATGGAAAAATAATGAGAATGGAGTGATGGAAAATAAATTTAAAGTTATTGAAGATAGTCACGAAATTTATCAATATTATCGTAAATATTCAAATATGCTTTGATGAACATTCCAAAGATACCGAATGAATACAAGAATTTATTTATAAAGAGTTTGGTATTAACTAATTTAAATAATGAAAGCAGGCATACATATAGCATGCCTACCTAAATTAATTAATATGATGCAGTGTAAGCCCAGACATTATAATTAGAGCCATAATACTTACCAAAGGCATAAGATGTTCTTGGATCTAAATCATAAACCATTGGAGTATAACATGAAGTTTGACCAGCTACGACTTTACCGTTACCACCTGAAGAAGCACAACTAAATCGTTTACCATCAGTATTACGTGTTACTTCAGCATTAGCTTCAAAACCAGATGGCACAGTACTGTCCATTGTAATTTTAGCCCAAGCTGTTTTACAAGTACTACTGAATTTTAATTCAACGACACCTATCTTTTTATTGTTTTCATTAACTAAATTGGCTGATGCTTTTGTACTTGCACTAGAAGCACAATCATTGTAGTAAGGGCTCTTCCCATCGTAAGAATGATCTTCAGCATGAGTTGTTATAGTTCCGAATACAAGGAATGGTAGTAGGAGTAGAGAAGATACTTTGATAAATAGTTTTTTCATAAACTTTTAACCTCCTAAAATTTTTTACCATACAACAATAAAAAGACAGTCCTCCTTTTTTTGGAAATTTTCAAATAATACACTTAAATATTAATTGGATTTAATTATTGAGTCAATAATATATGGAAAAAACAGTTAAAATGAACGATGGTGTGAGCGAATACATTAAGTAGAAATAACCATTAATATGGAGGGACTTTACAAAGAAACTGAGTATGTAGATATAAAACTGTTCTTTTATCTCAATAGATTAGGAGTAATGGAGGACATGGATAATGAAAAAGGTATGTCCGGAATATAAAGGTGAGGAATACTTCCAAAATCAATCTGGAACCGATTGGACAGAATGTGAAGAATGTTTAGTTGAAGGCACTGCTGCAGCAAGTGTAGATCTGTTGTTCCTTCTAACAAGACGGTTGTGATGGAGTATAAAAGAATTTGTCACATGTGAAAGAAAGAGTCAAGTAAATCTGCTCGCAGGGTTCGTATTTGACCAAAAAGTCGAAAAAAAGAAGCGATAGTTAAACGCTTCAAAAGTGGAGGGAATATGAATCAAACCATTATTCAATATTTATTTTATGAAAAGTTTTAGTATCAGATTGGACAAATGTTGATTAATTGAAGAAATTGTTCGAACAAGACGAAAAAAAGAAGCGCTGGTGAGTCGCTTCAAAAGTGGAGATATGCAAATCTGGCAATATTATTTTATTAAAAATTTATGTATTAGATTGGATATATGCTGAATTTCTAAAACAAATTGTTCGAACAAGCCTTAATACGCAATACGAATAAAATGTGAACTAAAAGAGAGAGGACTTTTATAGAACCATTATACGGATTTTCTTATTAAACTAAAGGGCAGGTTTGTTGAAAAAGGAATTAAAAAACAGAAGGACAGATTAAACTAATCAAGGTGTCCTTTACTGTACAATTTTATACATGAAAGAAGCTCCGCGATGGATAGGAAGAATCAGCGATTTACATACGAATGCAAGGAAGTATTTGCATTATAAGAAAACGACATGCTGACACCTTTATTTAAAAGAAAAAGAAGAAAGGGTCAAAAAAGAAACCATCAAATGGAAAGAAGAATGGATTAAAAAACGGTCTAGCATATCCATCACCATTATTTGAGTGGGAAGAATCTAATTCCGCAATTTCCAAACCATCTTTTTTAACATTTACGACTTTACCTAAGACCCATTCTCCATTTTCATGTCGAAAGCGTATGATCCTACCATTTAAATGCTTTGCACGTTCATAATTTAATTCCACTTCAAAAGACCTCCTTTCTATATTGGACTTGCTATATAATATGATTGGAGGTATTAAGTTGCTAGGGTATTCTACCATTTTTAGTATCTTATATATCGTTAATTTTGAGAATGCTTTTCGGGGGTTCGAACCCCTCACAGGTCATAAGAACAGAGCCTTGGTAACCCTTGTGGTATCAAGGCTTTTTCTATATTACAGGAATACAAGTTCGAAGTAATACAGTTGAATTGGTGGCAAAAAGTTTAAATCCTAATTAAGCAAATAGAGCAGGTGTTATGAACTGTACAATGGTTTGTCCTTTACATATATACTGAAAAAATGATTAATTTCGCCGGTATTACTTTAGGCGCATGGAGAAGAACAGTAGAATCATGTTTTTAAAGTAATAAGGCAAGTCTTGAAAATCCAGCGGCATGGAAAGTTATACTAAGGTGTTGGAGTATATTAAGGAATACGAAATTTGATATGGAAATTATTGGTGGATATAACTGAAACAAAACGGTATTAGGAAAAGCTAATGCGGGATGAAAATACGGACATGAAGGATCGGTTGAAAGTATCGGAATACATTGCTAAAACGAATGGTGCCTTTGTGGAGAAAAAAGAATTGCAGGATGCGGGAATTAACTTGTGATTCCTTTACTGGTTGTCTGTAAAATCCTTGTTTTTCGTAAAGCTGTCAGTTCCCCCAGATGGCTGTACTTTTTATAACTATAGTCATAAAATTCCTACAATCGCCCTAATTCCCCCAATCTTCAATATTAAGATATTTCGGTAAAACTGTAATGCAAATCTACATAATTATAGAAAAGTAGGGGGAAGGGAGTAGCTGAACGCTACCCCTTTTTTATTTTATTGCACAGGTCAAGGAATGTAGCGGCCATTCGGCTATTAATATTATATTTCTACATAATGAATAAATGTCCAAAATACCACATATTTCTAGTTCTTTATACTCATTTTAATCAATCGATTTTTATATCTTCGTAAAATTCTATTAATTGTGTTTAATTCCCCCATTTCAAGAGAAAATACCTCAATAAAGAATATAGATTTCGACAAAATCATAAATATTTTTCCTGATAAAAACTTAAAATTCTATTTTTATATTGTTTAATTGACAATCTTTTAACCGGAATTTTCAACATATAAGTCTATCGAACTATGCTTTAATCCCCCAATTTACTGTGATTTATGGTGTATGTACAATTCTAGTTGTATTTATTTACTAAAAATAGATTAGTAAAATTGTAATTTTATTAAATTACTAATCTCATAAAAGTAGTGAAATAAATATAAAACTTAAATCAAATAAAAAGGGGCAATGTTAATGACCAAGAGTAAATTGAAGGTATTTAAAGTGATGACTACTGCAGCTGTAACAACCTTACTTCTTTCATCATTCACAGTTTTTGCGGAAACGAATGTCAATTCAATCGAGTCATCAGATAAAGCAACATTACAATCTTTCATTAAAGAAGCGCGTGAAATGAGTTGGTTAAAGGACGATCAGACTGATCAAGAGAAGGTAGCAGTAGACGAAAACCACAAGCCATTTGAGTATGCACCTAACGATTCTGTACGTGTGATTGTGGAAATGACGGGAGAACCTGTAAAGAGTGCCAAAGGAAATGAATCCGAAAAGAAAAAATTAAAGCAAGCTCAACAGTCCTTAATCAATAAGATGAAAGAAACGAAAAAGTTGAAAGTGAAAGAGCGACATCACTTTGTGACAGGTATTAATGGCTTCAGTATGGATACAGAGTACAAAAATATTAAAGAAATCAAAAAATTACCTGGAGTGGCTCGTGTTCATATTGCGGAAGTCTATCAACCAACGATGAACTCTAGTGAATCTATGGTACAAGCCAAAAAAGTCTGGGAAGAGTTAGGCTATCATGGTGAAGGAATGCTTGTTGGGGTTGTCGACACCGGGGTTGACTATCGCCATCAAGACATGACCCTGTCTGACAGAGGAAAAGAGAAAGCCAAGTGGACCTCTGCTGCTATAAAAGATAAATTAGATGAAACAGATGTAAACGATCGTTGGTATACAGATAAAGTACCAAGTGGTTACGATTGGGCTGACCAAGATCAAGATGTTCTCCCTTATGCTACCTCACATGGGATGCATGTAGCAGGAACGGTTGGAGCCAATGGAAAAGATGAAGTAGATGGGGTAAAAGGAATTGCACCTGATGTGCAAATCCTAGCAGAAAAAGTCTTTTCTGATTATTACTCTGGGGCGTATGCAGACGATATCATAGCCGGAATCAATCACGCGGTCGAAATGGATGCCGATGTCATCAATATGAGCTTAGGGACTGACGCTGATTTTGTGAGTGAAGACGATCCTATCCAAAAAACGGTTCGTACTGCAACAGAGCAAGGGGTATTAGTGGTAGCAGCAGGTGGAAACGCATACTACAGTACAAAAAGTGGAAACGTCAAATATAATCATCCAGCCTATGCTCAAAATCCTGATATTGGAGTAGTAGGAGCACCTGGTTCAAGTCCATACGCTTTACAAGTAGCTTCATATGAAAATGAACAAGTCCATATGGACACACTTACTCTTTCAGATGGGAAAACACTTATTTACCAACGCAATCAAGGTTTTCGACTGTCAGATGTCTTTACTAAAGATGAAGAGCTTGAGTTAGTTTATGTAGGCTATGGTCGTACCCAGGATTTCACAGGAAAAGATGTAAAAGGTAAAATCGTGGTGGCTGAACAACAATATGTGGGCAGTGAAGCCTACATACCTGCTTACCAGAGTGGAGCAAAGGGAGTGATTGTGGTTCCTTTAGCGACACAAGGAGATTATGCCAAATTAAACAGTCCAGGGGCTAGTACTCAGATCACTGAAGGACAAGCCTTGATTCAACGTTTGAAAAATGGCGAAAAGATTACGGTTCGAGTGGGTAAGGGAGTCTGGATAGATAATAAAACTAAGGGGGCAATGTCTGGATTCTCATCATATGGAGTACCGCATACCCTTGACTTTAAGCCTGAAATCACCGCACCTGGTGGTAAGATTTATTCTACTGTCTATGGTAACAAATATGACACATATAGCGGAACTTCGATGGCTTCACCACATGTAGCGGGTGCAGGAGCTTTAGTGTTACAGTCGCTCTACGAAAAAGGCGTCACAAAAGATTCAAATACTGTCTATCAAGCGAAAACAGCTTTAATGAATACAGCTAAAGTCATGATGGATCCTGCAACAGATGGAAAAATTCCATATTCACCACGTAAACAAGGCTCAGGAATGATGCAGATTGCCAATGCACTAAAAACACCTGTATTAGTGAAAGATAAGTTTGCTAATCCAGAAAATGCAGCTGCAGTGGAGTTAAAGGATTTTAAGCAAGATAAAGTAAAATTTATGCTGTCGTTAG
>Ga0213828_1003348_pt1 | contig 10652 bp, 20 predicted proteins | sample MC6MC0897MG_FD_180664 | JGI IMG/M metagenome (GOLD analysis project Ga0213828, IMG submission 180664) | Enriched soil aggregate microbial communities from Iowa State University, Ames, United States - MC6-MC0897-MG | ecosystem: Environmental > Terrestrial > Soil > Unclassified | place: USA: Iowa...
ATGGCCGCGTTCCGCGCAGAGTTCGGCTTCGGCGAGATGACGGCCACGGCCAATGACTATGCTGCCGCCATGCTCAAGGCCGCCGCGTGGGCTTGGCAGGCGGCGCGTGAGTCGGAGAAGGCCGACGGCATCAGCCCAGAAGTCGCGGCTGTGATGCATCGCCTCGACGAAGAGGAGCGGAACCAGGCTTTGCTGGCTGAAACCTTCGTGCGAGAAACGGGGCGAGCCTCGATATCTGCGCTGCAGCGAAAATTCAAGATCGGGTACGGCCCAGCTTGCCGGCTTATGGATCGTTTGGTAGCTGAGGGCGTTGTCAGCCCCATCGACTCGGAAGGTCGTCGCCAGGTCCTGCCGAAGGTGACGCCATGAGCATGGAACTGATGGTCAAGGCCATGAAGACCAAGGTCGGCAATCCGCTGCGCAAGCTCGTGCTGATCAAGCTGGCCGACAACGCGAGCGACCAGGGCGAGTGCTGGCCGTCCTACCAGCACATCGCGGATCAGTGCGAGATCGACCGTAGCACCGTTCGCAAGCACATCAAGCATCTGGAGATGCAGGGTCTGGTGCGTATCGAGAACCGTGACGGCCCGAAGGGAAACAGCTCGAACTTGTACCGCATCACCCTGTGCCGACCTGTAGGCCCAAACAGCACCCCTGTAGGCCCAGAAAGCACAGGTGTAGGCCCACAGCCTACAGGGGGTGTAGGCCCAGAAAGCACCAGAACCAGTCACTCTTTTGAACCAGTCACTGAACCAGTAGAGCAGACGGTCGCTGACGCTCCCTCGGCGAAGAAGAAGGCTCCGAAGTTTGACCCGCTGACCTGCAAGCCGGGCAATGTGAGCGAGTCCATTTGGGCCGACTGGTGCCAACACCGCAAGGAGATCGGTAAGCGACTCACCAAGACCTCCTGTGAGCGGCAGGCCGCCCAGCTTGCCAAGCACCACTCGCCTGACGCCGTGATCAACCAGTCGATCAGCAACGGCTGGACCGGCCTGTTCCCGGAGAAGGTGCTGCCGGGTGCCCAGCAGCGCGGTACCCGCTCCAACGAACCCGACTTCAACGACTCATCCTGGGCCGAAGGGCTGATGGTGCGCACATGAAGTCAGCCAACCAACTGATGGCCGCTATGGCCAACCGTCCGCCCGAGCTTCACGGCGGTCCCGTGGTGGTCTCGCTGGAGACTGCCGAGGTGGTGAACGACCTGTTCCGCCGCCTGCGCGGCATCTTCCCGGCCTGGCGCCAAGCCTGGCCATCCACTGAGGCTCTGGCCGCTGCCAAGGAGGAGTGGATCAAGGAGTTCGCCTCCGAGGGCATCCGCACGCTCGAGCAGATCGAGTTCGGCATCGAGAAGTGCCGCAAGCTCAAGAAGCCTTTCGCGCCGAGCGTGGGCGAGTTCATCGCGATGTGCCAGCCGACGCCTGAGGACTTCGGCATGCCGGCACCTGCTGATGCTTGGATCGAGGCCCTGATGGGGATGTACAGCCACGAGGGCGTGAAGATCGCCGCCGTGGCCACCGGCCTGTTCGACCTGCGCTCCGCACAGCAGAACGACAAGGGCCTGCAGGCTCGCTTCGACCGGGCCTACCAGATCGTCCTGCGCCGCGCTCAGGAAGGCGAACCGCTCGACGGGAGGATTGCCACCGGCATCGGCCACGACAGCCAGAAAAGCCTGCTGGAGCTCGCAGACGAGCACGCCAAGCAGCGCCAGGCCCGCCTGCTGGAGATCCAGCAGATCCCAACCACAGCCGCAGCCTGCCGTGCGCAGCTGATGGCCAAGTTGAACATCAAGCAGGCCGGGCAGCCGGCCGGGGAGAGGGTGTGATGCGCAAGTTCAATCCTCGTGGAGCGCGGGCCTGGATGATTCGCCGCCCATGGCTTGCTCGCCTGTACCTGCTGGCTCTGCTCCCGTTCATGCCGATCATTTTCTCCGGCGCGATCCTTTGGCAGAACCGTCGCGATTTCCGCGAGATCCGCGAGGCGGTCTCGGCCATTTTCCTGCCTTGGGAGAAGCACTGATGGACACCAACAAGATGCGCGACCCAGTGCGCGAGCAGTTCGAAGCCTGGCTCCGGAAGGAATACCAGCTCGAGTCCGGCGACCAGATCAACTTCGCGAATGGTGAAGTGCGAATGATGCTCAAGGGCTGGATAGCTAGCCGCGAGGCCGTGGTGGTGGAGCTGCCGAAGCAGTACGGAATTGGCGGCATGGCCAGCGATTACAGGGATCAGGGCATTGAAGAATGCCGCGATGCGATCAGGGCCCAAGGCCTGCGGGTGGCGCCATGAAGCGCGTATGGACAATCCAAGTGCCAGGCTTCAGCCCGTTCTCGATGGTGCTGATGGATGGGCCGCAGGATCGCGCAGGGGCACTGCGTGAGGCGCAGTTGATCTGGCCGGCGTGCGAGGTGAAGCCATGACCGACCTAATTTGCCGCAAGACCATGCAGCGTTGCCAGCACCCTGGGATGTGCTCACCTCATGGCGGATGCCAGCCTGATGTGGAGATCAATTCGGGGCATGTCGACTTGGGCGAGTTCGTCGACTGGGTGTGGGCGCTTAAGTCTGAACGCGACCAGCTCAAGGCCGAGAACGCGGCACTGCGCCAGAAGGCCGATTGCGTGGACGACTGCGCGCACCTGATCCGCAAACTAGTCCACTGCCGCCGCCAGCTCAACGCTGACGAGGGTTTGGCCGAGAAAGCCCTGGACTACTTGAAGCGCAAAGGCCTGCAAGGTAGTCCGTTGCGCGCAGAGGAGGCATCCCATGACTGACTTCGTGATGCACAGCATGGCCGACGCCAGCCGGCTGTTCGGCCTGCTGCAGGCCCAAGACTTCACCCACCCGAAAAAGATCGTGATCAAGGACCAGGACCGCAGCGGCGAGCAGAACAAGAAGCTCCACGCCTGCCTGACCGATATCGCCAAGCAGGTCGAGCACGCCGGGAAGAAGTGGGACGTCCTGATCTGGAAGCGCCTCCTGACGGCTGCATGGCTTCGTGAGGCGGGCGAGCAGCCACAACTGATACCAGCGCTCGACGGCAACGGCTTCGACGTCGTGTACGAGCGCACCAGCCAGCTCAGCGTGAAGCAGTGCGCGAGTCTTCTGGAGTGGATTCAGGCGTTCGGCGCCGAGCACCAGGTTCGCTGGAGCCAGAAGGATCTGTGGGAGGGTCGTTACTGATGGATCTCAAGCAGTGCGAATGCCATCGCTGCATTCAGGCGAAAAAGCTCGGCATGGAAGGCCCGTTTGGGTGGGTGCCGCTCTCTTCAACAAAAATGATTTTGTGCCCGGTATGCGGCTGCAAGCGCTGCCCGCATGCGAGCGATCACGACCTGGCTTGCACCGACAGCAACGAGCCTGGCCAGGCCGGGAGCGTGTACCAATGACTGTGGCAATCAAGCAGCGCAGGCAGAAGACCTGCGGGAACCCGGCGTGCGGCGCCAAGTTCACACCCATGCAGTTAGGGCAGAAGGTCTGCGGCTGGCAGTGCGGCCTGGCCATCGCCAAGGAGCCGGCGAACCAGGTCGTCGCCCGCAAGGCCATCGCCCAGCGCGAGCGCCGAGAGATCAAGGTCCGCAAGGAGAAGCTCAAGAGCCGGGCGGATTACATCCGCGAAGCCCAAACCGATTTCAACGCTTTCATCCGTATGCGCGACAAGGATGAGCCCTGCATCTGCTGTGGCAGCTATGGGCCAGACGAGGACTGGCTTACTGGCGGCAAATGGGACGCCGGCCATTTCCTCGGTCGAGGTGCCTATCCAGAGCTTCGCTTTGATGAGGACAACTGTCACAAGCAGCTCAAGTCCTGTAACGGCGGATCTGGCAAGTACGCGGCAAAGGGCCGAACCGTTGCCCAAGGCTATCGCGAGCGGTTGATCAAGAAGATCGGCCAGGAGCGCGTGGACCGACTCGAAGGCCCTCATGAGGCCAAGCGCTACACCATCGACGACCTGAAAGAAATCGCAGCCCGGTACCGGGCCAAGCTCAAAGACCTGAAGGGGGCAGCATGAACTGGACACCAACCGACACCGGCCAGCTCCTGCTGCTGGCCATGGCCATCTTTGGCGCCTACTGCATCGTGCGGGGCATGCGCGTAGCGGCGAAGCTAAAGCACGAGGAGGGCGGCCCATGCAACTGAACAGCGCGCGTCAGGCCTGGCACGACTGCCTGTACACCGCCTGGGACAGCCAGGGCGCCTTCATCGAGCAGTTAGGTCTGCTTGGGGCGATGGTTCAGACCACAGAGAAGCAGCGCAAGGCCAGCCATGCGGTGCACCAGACATTGGCCGGAGGTGTGCAGGCGGCAATCTTCAGACTCCCCGGCAGCCTACGGGCCTTCGGCAACTTCATGTACGCCCCGAGCTGCAGCGATGACGAACGCGAGGTGGCCGAGGAGGTGATCTTCGGAATGGCCATGGCCAAGTCCGGACGGATGACTGCGGCCAAGCGTGAGCGATGCGAGTACGTGGCCAAGGGCGTCATGTTCCGCTACCGCCGCATGCACCAGGGTGGGCAGTCGTCGGCGCAGGATCCATTCGACAGCCCGGAGTGGTTCAAGCGCTGGATCGATGATGTCTACGGGGTGGCTCTGCCGTCCTGCGCGTGGGCCAGGGACTGGGAGCCTTTCGTGCAGATCTGTTTCGAGGTCTGCGAAGATCTGGACAAGCGCGCACTATCGCCGGTTGCGGCCGTAATTTACGAAATGAAGGAGGCCGCTTGAGGCCCTATTGCGTTCCCGCACGTGTAGTGGCACTATTTGCCCATTGTTAGAGTTTTGCCTTTGGCAAGCATCCTGAGAAACCCGGCCAGTGCGCCGGGTTTTTTTGCGTTTGGCTTACTCGTTTTTCTCGCTCCACTTGGGAAGCCCCAAGAGATCTCGATAAATTGCTTCATCGCATTGGTAGAGCTGTGCTGGGGTGATTTGAAGCCAGTGTGCTTGCGGAGCCAAGCCGACAGGCATCGAAGAGTATTTGAACAGCATCCCGGGGCCTGCACTCTTACCTTCACAGGAGAATCCACCAAGCGCCCAATACCTGAAGCGCTCTTTCACAATTGCCGCCATTGCTTCGCGTAACTCAGGGCGGCACTCATCGGTCACCAGCGTGTTCAGGACAATCTCATTGGCTTGCTCAGTGGTGATGTTCGGAAAGTGATGAGACCACATCCGAAGCACGTCGAAATCACGGTGGTGCTGATGTGGAGCGTAGTAGAAAAGCTCCGTTTGATAGGGGGCCGGAACGCTCATGCCGAGGTATCTCAGTGCTTCCTCAACCTGCTCGATCTTAGATGAGTGCAGGAAGTCCACCAGGCGATCACTTTGAGATTGGTGCACACCCAATAGGCGCCGAAGGTTTGCTTTACGCATATCTCGTGCAACCATGGTGTTCCACAACCAGATTTTTGCGACAACGACCGCTGGCAATCTGATGACATGCTCGCCAGGTTGCGGTTCCGATGCCTTCGGTATTGCCTTTCGTTGATCGACATAGAGCGACAGGACGGTTTCAATGCCATCAATAGCCTCGCTGAGTGCATGTTCTCGGTTATTGCCGTAGCTGTTCAGTTCCGGCAGGTCACGGCAGAAAACGGCAACGCCTGGCGCGGTGCCGTCCTCTTCGAAGCGGATTGCATAGTCGTACATGGTAACTCCTAGTAGGTGATGGTCCAGCGATCACAGGCGAGGGGGCTCTTAGAGCCCCAGTTGCTTGATGATCGCCTTGCGGGTGGGTTCGGGCATTTCCTTACTACCGTGGTCCGCGAAGACAGTCTGTTTGCCGTTTGGGGCTGTGATCTTGAAGTGGCTTCCTTTCGCCGCTTCGAAGGTCACACCTTGGGCCTTCAACCATCGTCTGAACTCGCTGAACTTCATCACCTCTTCTCTGTTGTTTGGATGAGTCCAACATACAACATTTTTGTGGTAATACAACATTTTTGTGGTGTTTCTCGTTAGGGATTCGCCTGGAGATTCTAGATGGACCCGACCGACCTCGGCCCAGGCACAGCCACCTGGCTGGGCGGAACGGGCACCGTATTGCTGGGCGGCTTTCTCTGGCTGCGTAAGTTCCTCTCCAAGGATGCAGCTGACCGCGCCATGGATAACGCCGACATCGGCACTGTGCGACGCCTGAACGAGCTGCTCGACTCTGAGCGAGAGGCCCGCAAGCTTGCCGAGGCCCGCGCCGATCAGTTCGCCAAGGAGCGCAATGACTTGGCCGCAACCGTCGGCCGCATGGAAGGAAAGATCGAAGCCCTGACCAGTCAGGTCGCCAACCTCACAGAGCGGGTGACGCTGCAAAGCGACGAGATCGCCCGCCTGCGCATCAAGCTGGGAGGTAATACCTGATGGACAAGTGCGCAATCCAATTCATGGCCCGCCATTGGTGGCGCCGTGCCGAGGTGTGGTTCATCGCGATGCTGCTGGTGACTGGCGGGGTCTTCTTCGGCTTCCAGCTAGGTCAGTGGGCGCTGGCAGACTCCTACCGCCAGCAGGTAGCCGAGATCCGCGCCGCCTACGACGAGGCCACGCTGCAACGTGACCATCGCCTGGATGAGCTGACTCGCAAGACCAGCACGGCAGCCGATAAGGCAACAAAGGCGGCGACCACCGCGACCAAGGCAGCGGACAAGGCTGATGAGGCCCTCAATCGGGTTGCGCCCTAGTCGCGGCGCATTCCATGAGTGCGCTCGCCACGGTTCCGTCAAGCTTGGCGCCATGATGCAACGCATGATGGCCAGATGATACCATTGCCTCCTCATTAACTAAAAGGAAAGCAAAATGGCTGTATCAGTTGTTAGGCTCGAAGGCGTCGATGTTCCTGAAAAATTCGCAGCTCAGCACGATGTTGTGTGGGCAATTTATGTAAACGATGGTGTGCTCGAGTACTGTTTAAGCGAAGAAGAGGCCTACGGTCGCCAAGCCCATCTGGAGCTCTTGGAAGAGCAGCGAAAACCTAAGTTCAGCGGCCCATCAATGTAATCGAAACCCTGCTAAATGCGGGTGGGTCTTCTTAGGGGTATAGATGCCACCAGAGCAGCCCGACTGGGAGGGAATCGAATTAGCCTTCCAGGCCGGGATGCTTTCGGTTCGATCATCGCCGAAGGCAACAGCGTCACCGAAGGCGTAATACGCAAGAGCGCCGAGTAGGAAGGCTGGACCCGAGACCTCGCAAGCCAGGTCAAAGCTTCTGCCCTCGTTAAGTGTTACGCAGAGGGGTACGCACTGCGAGTACTAAGGCGCGCCGACCTATTGGCTGAGGGTGAAGCGATGCATCTGTCGGCGCCTACAGTTCTACCGTTGCGTGCCGGTTGAGTTATCGGCGCCAAAAATTCGTGGTCCGCTGGTTTGTGGCGCACCCGCTACGAATTATCAGCGATGAAGCGTTGCACGTTGTCGAGTGCGTACGAGAGCTCAAGCTCCACTTCATACAACCCACGATTCCAAAGGTTGCTTTTGGGGCTTGTATCAGTGCGCAAGCGGAAATTGGCCGCCGTGCTTCTGACTGCCGGTCCGAAGAAGCATTGCTCCAGTTCAGTTTTTGTAGTGTTCCGCCTCGAAAGGGTTTCGTACTTCGCCGCCTCCTTGATCTCGTGCTTGAGAGTGGTAAGGCGGCTTTTGAGTGAGTCAATTCCACTCGGGGAAAGCCTAGATTTGGCGGCGGCTTCGTCTACTAAGCTCCGCGCCTCGTCATGCCAGCGCTGAAGTTCGGCAGCAATCGTTTGGGCTTCCTGATGATTAATGTCCATGTCGGTTCCACACAGGGGTTGAGGTGTGCCGCAGGTGGGTGCGGCATATTGATGACGGGATTTAGTTCTGATGGAACATCTGCGACACGGTGCAGCTGATGACAGGCTGCTGATATGCCTTGCACTGCATTCCCATATCGAAGGTCGGCTGGAACAGGCTGCCGCAGATAAAACCCATCAGGGCGATAAGCACTAGGTAAACCTTCGCACGCTCTCGAGGAGGGCTAGTGTTGTCGGCGTAGGCTATGAATCGCCGCACCTGCCGTACCAGCAAGTAGAGCGCGCACATGGCCAATGGGAAAACCAAGCTCATAAGGCCGACCTTAAACGGAAACATGACGCTACCTCTGTGGTGGTGGATCGCTATCAGTACCGGCGAAAAGCCACTATTGCAAGTCACAGGTGAGCCGTGAATAGACCGATTCCGCCTGCAGGCATGTGTGATGCGCCTTTGCTCACGCTTCGCCCGGCTCCTGAGGTGTGGGATTGGATACAGGCCGAGATCCTCGCCACCACCGGCAGCATTCACAACGAAGAGCATGCTCACCTCATCGACGCCAATGTCGGTGTTTTGTGGGCGTCCTCTGCATCCGCGAAGAAGGGCAGGACGGTACTGGGCCAGGCCGAGCAGTTGATGATCCGCGCCGGAGGCTGGCAGAAGGCCCGGCAAGAGCAGCAGATGCGCGACTGGTTCGGCGAAGAGCCAGAGTTTCTGATCACCCTTGCCGCTGACTACTGCGCCCAGTGCACTGAGGCCGAATTCTGCGCTCTGGTGGAGCACGAGCTGTATCACATCGCGCACAAGCTCGATAAGTACGGTGCCCCGGCGTTCACCCAAGACGGCCTGCCCAAGCTTGAGATGCGCGGCCACGACGTCGAGGAGTTCGTCGGTGTGGTTAGGCGCTACGGTGCCAGCCCTGACGTACAGCAGCTTATTGACGCTGCAAGCCGGCCGCCTGAGGTGGCCAAGATCAACATTTCGAGGGCCTGCGGAACCTGTCTACTCAAGTCTGCCTGACCCATGACAGACCCACGACGGATGAAAAACTATGGCGGCCCTGAGCAACGAGGTGAAAGCCTTCATCGTTCAGGCCCTGGCCTGCTTCGATACCCCCTCACAAGTCGCGGCAGCCGTCCGAGAAGAATTCGGCATCGAGGTGACCCGGCAGAAGTGTGAATCACACGACCCTACCAAGAGCGCTGGCAGAGACTTGGCCAAGCGCTGGCGAACCCTGTTCGAAGACACCCGCAAGCGATTCCGCGAAGAGACAGCAGAAATACCGATCGCCAACCGAGCCTACCGCCTCCGAGCACTGGGCAGGATGGCTGAGAAGGCCGAGAACATGCGCAACCTTGCGCTGACTGCCCAGCTGCTGGAACAGGCGGCCAAAGAGGTCGGCGACGTATATGTGAACCGCCAGACAAAGAACGAGAACCCACACGACAACGTCCCTCCATCGCGGGTACAGGTAGAAGTGGTGGATGCGAGGAAGCCTGATGCCGACGCTTAACGTGCCGCAGGCCAGATTCCTCCAGATGGAGAACAAATTCCGTGGCTTCGTGGCCGGCTTCGGGTCCGGTAAGACTTGGGTAGGCTGCGCAGGCATCTGCAAGCACGTTTGGGAGTGGCCCCGGATCAACTCTGGCTACTTCGCCCCGACCTACCCGCAGATTCGCGACATCTTCTTCCCGACCATCGAGGAGGTCGCTTTCGACTGGGGCCTGAAGGTCAAGACGAAGGAGAGCGACAAAGAGATCGAGTTTTACAGCGGCGGCCAGTACCGCAGTACGACCATCTGCCGGTCGATGGAGAAGCCCCAGACCATCGTGGGCTTCAAGATCGGGCACGCCCTGGTCGACGAGCTCGATGTTTTGCCCGCGCTAAAGGCCGAGCACGCCTGGCGCAAGATCATTGCCCGGATGCGCTACAACGTTCCCGGGCTGAAGAACGGCGTAGACGTGACCACCACCCCTGAGGGGTTCAAGTTCGTCTATCAGCAGTTCGTGAAGCAGCTGCGCGAGAAGCCTGCATTGCAGGGCATGTACGGCCTGGTGCAGGCCAGCACGTTCGACAACGAGCTGAACCTGCCCCCGGACTACATCCCATCGCTGATGGAGTCGTACCCGCCCCAGCTGATCCTGGCCTACCTGAACGGCCAGTTCGTCAACCTCAATGCCGGGTCGATCTACCACGCCTACGACCGGAAGCTGAATTCCTGCTTCGACACAGTCGAGGCGGGTGAGCCGCTGTTCATCGGCATGGACTTCAACGTCGGCAAGATGGCCGCCATCACGCACGTCAAGCGCGCTGACGGCAAGCCTAGGGCGGTGGATGAGTTGATCGACGGCTTCGATACCCCGGACATGATCCGGCGCATCAAGGAGCGGTACTGGCTGCACAACGGCCGCGACTACGAGAAGACCTGCGAGATCAGGATCTATCCCGACGCCTCTGGTGGGTCGCGCAAGTCGGTGAACGCCAGCGAGACAGACATCGCCATCCTGCGCCAGGCAGGCTTTGCCGTGATCGCGCCCGACGCCAACCCGCCCGTGAAAGACCGCATCAACGCCATGAACGCCATGTTCTGCAATGCGAATGGCGAACGCCGCTACCTGGTCAACCCGCTGCGCTGCCCGACCTATGCGGACGGCCTGGAGCAGCAGGTGTGGGCGCCTAATGGCGAGCCTGACAAGAAGTCCGGCGTGGACCACGCGAACGACGCGGGCGGTTACTTCATCCATCACGACTACCCGATCAGCAGGCCGGTCACTCACGTACCAATCACGTTCACTTTCTGAGGCCATCCATGCCTAACTTCCTACCCCGGGCAGAGTACTCGGAGGCCTTGCCCGGCTGGCAGCTGGTCAAGCGCTGCGTGGCTGGCGCCCGCGAGGTGCGCAAGCACGATATCT
>Ga0213828_1003349_pt1 | contig 10651 bp, 8 predicted proteins | sample MC6MC0897MG_FD_180664 | JGI IMG/M metagenome (GOLD analysis project Ga0213828, IMG submission 180664) | Enriched soil aggregate microbial communities from Iowa State University, Ames, United States - MC6-MC0897-MG | ecosystem: Environmental > Terrestrial > Soil > Unclassified | place: USA: Iowa...
TCGCGCAGCTCCCTGGCGAATGCATCGAAGGCGCCCCGGGCCTGCGGCTGGCCGGGGTCGTCCAGCAGCGCGGTGACGCGGTCGATATGGGTCTGGGCGATCCGGGCGATGTCGTTGGCCCAGTCCTCCCAGTGGTGGCGGTTGCCGCACTTGTCCACCACCTTGGCATACAGGGCGCGCTCGATCTCACCCACCTCGAACTCCAGGCTGCCCTGGTCCGGGGCCGGGCCGTAGATCTCGGACTTCTCGCCGATGGCGTGCTTGCCCTTGGCCTTGTCGGCCTTGCTGGTCAGCCGGGCGGCCCTGCGCTGGACCGTGTCGGCGATGGCGATGACTTCCATCTTGCTGCGGTCCGGGCCGACCAGGTCGAGCTTGTTGACCATCGCGTCGAAACGGTCGTCGTGCGAGCGCAGCGCCTGCAGGACCTGCCAGACCACCGCGTAGGTCTTATTGTCGTTCAGCGCATCGTGCGGCTCGATCCCGGCCGGGATCACCACCGGCAGGACCACGTAGCCACGCCGCTTGCCCGGCGCGTTGCGCATCACCCGGCCTACCGACTGGACCACGTCCACCTGGGAGTTGCGCGGGGTCAGGAACAGCACCGCGTCCAGCGCCGGCACGTCCACGCCTTCGGACAAGCAGCGCACGTTGGACAGGATGCGGCAGGTATCGGGTGGGGTCGGCGCCTTGAGCCAGTCCAGCTTGGCTTCCTTCTGGCCGGCGTTCATGCCGCCGTCCACGTGCTCGGCCTGGCAGGCCAGGCGGGCGGCGTCCTCGATGTCCTCGGCGTCCTGGTAAGCCTCCACCACCGCCTGGAACATGCCGGCGATTTCCTTGGAGCTGACCTTGTGGGTCTTGCCGCCCTTGCCCGGTTCGATGACCTGGCAGAAGGCCACGGCACGTTTCATCGGTTCCGGCGTATCGGTGCCGTCCTCGGTGATGCCCAGCTTGGCCAGCGCCTTCCAGCAGCCGACGATCTTGGCCGCATCGTCCACCTTCAGGGTGCTGTTCTCGCCGGCCAGCAGCTTCTGCAGGCGGCGGTTGATGTGGGATTCCTCCACCGCCAGCACGATCACCTTGTAGTCCACCAGCAGGCCGCGCTTGACCGCCTCGGAGAAGGTGATCACGTAGAGCTGCTTGCCGTACCAGGCTTCGTTGTCCATCGAGTACAGGGCCACGTTGTCGCGCTCGGCCACGGCCTTGGCGCTGTCCCCGTAGATCCGGGGGGTGGCGGTCATGTACAGGCGCCGGGCGGCGCGGATGTAGCTGGCGTCGTGGACCCGGACGAAGGCGCTTTCGTCATCGCCCTCGAAGACGGCGCCGGTGGTGCGGTGGGCCTCATCGCAGACGATCAGGTCGAAGTCGGCCAGGCCATGGTCATGCTGGGCGTCGCGGATGACCTCGATGGAGTGGTAGGTGCTGAACACGACGGTCATGTGTTCGTCGTCGTGGCGAGCGGTTACGCCCAGGGCCAGCCGCCGGGCGTCGGTGGTGGCCGGGTAGCGTAGCTCGTGGGCCAGGGTCTGTACGGAGTCGTCTTCCTTGCGCCCGCGCTTCTTGCCCACGTCGCTGTCGGAACACACCGCAAAACTGTGCAGGGAAATTCCGGCTTCCTGGGTCCATTCGGTCAGGGTCTGCGACAGCAGGGACAGGCTGGGGACCAGGAACAGCACCCGCTTGCCCTTGCCTGCCAATTCCTCGGCGATCTTCAGGCTGGTGAAGGTCTTGCCGGTGCCGCAGGCCATGATCAGCTTGCCGCGGTCGGCATCCTTCAGCCCGGTGATGACGGCCTTGAGGGCCGATTCCTGATGAGGGCGAAGAGACTTCTTCGCCTTCAGCGTGACCGCGGCCTTGGGCTGGAACTTCGCCCAGTCGATCTGGCTGTTTTCCAGATCGTGCAGGGTGATTTTGCTGACCGGCGGCTGCTGGTCGATGAGCGCGTTTTCGGCGTTGTCGGACCAGTGATCGGTGGTGCTGACAATCACGCGATGGGCGAAGGGTTTGCGACCCGAGGCGGTGAAGAAGCTGTCGATCTCCGATTTTTGGAGTCTGTGCGCCGGGCCGTAGAACTTGCACTGGATGGCGTGGATGGCCCCGGTGCCAGCTTCCTCCGCGACCAGGTCGATGCCGTCGTCTTTGGCGGAGAAGCCGTGGGCCGGCGCCCACTCGGCCCAGGTCTGAACCGTGCTGTAGAGGTCGCGGTAGGTGGCTTCGTTGCGCAGGTAGGCGAGGATCAGATCCTCGAAGTAGGTGCCCTTCTCACGCTCGGTCATCGAAGACTGGCGGAGGGTGGCGAGCAGGGTCTCAAGTGCGGTCACGAATCAGGATCCTGGAAAGGCGGTGAATCGAAGGAAGAAAAGAGGGCGAAAAGACTTTCATGTCATTTTAAATCAATGACATGCACGGCATCGCGTACCTCCTCTAGCTCTTGATTCTAGGGGCCATCGGCTCAAAGGGCGACAAGCGGGGACTATCGGCCTCCGGAACCGTCGCCCGGGGCCACGTAGGCGCCTGGGAGCCAGCCGGCGGCGGGTGGCGGAAGGACTTCACACTCGCCTCTGGGCGCCTTACAGGTCATTACATTGCCGAACGATTCAAAGCCGCACACCCAACGCATCCAGTGTCGGCGTAGTCATCGTCCCCGTAGCACGAATGCCATGCGCCAACTGGAACATACGAAGTGCCGACTGTGTTTCCGGCGTCAGTGTTCCGTCAATGGCGCCCGGGTCGTATCCCTTCGAGTACAGTGCGGCTTGCACTCGCATGATCAGCAGCTTCAGCGCATCGGCATCGCGCCCCTCAGAAATCGGCTTGGCTGAGGAGCCGTGATCCACTGCCAGATTGTTGGTTGTAGCAGCCTTGGTCAGGCTCGCGGGCTGAAGGCTTTGGGCCTGATAGGCGCCTGCGCCGCTTCCACTCCCACCGCTGCTTCTGGAGCTGGCAGGTGCTGTGTAGGTGCTGGGCGGAGGCGTATAGGTCGCTGGTGGTGGTGAGTAGGAGCGATACGAACTGCCAGACCCGGAGGAATGGGAGCGGTGGGAGCTATGCGATCGATGTGAGCTGTGGCTGCGGTGCCCAGCGTACATATTGTGGCGCCCTGCATTGAGCGAGGTGCTGAGTACGGTTGCGTACTTGCCATCCATCTCCGAAAGCCTGGACAGGTCGGATTGTCCCTTGGGTGGCTCGGTGCCAAGTACCCCCAGCGTGGCGGCGCTGACAATCATCAATGCATTGGACATGATCAGATTTCCAGTACAGGGGAGATCGCCCGGCTGGTCCAGGCAGGGGTGATCCAGGAAAAGAACCCGCCGCATCGCGATCGTACGGCGCACGCGTCACAGGCGGGAAGGTAGTCATTCTTCCATGGAGAGATGCTCTGGACCGCATAAGGCCAAAGCGAGCGGTCCAGTGCGCAAAGAGGCAGGTTGTAGAGCGAAACCGGGATGCCGGCTTCTGCGAGAGTCTCAACCGCTTCAGTCAGGGTGTCGGCATAGTCAATGGGGTCTGCCCATAGATCAGCCTGGTGTGCTTTGGCAAAGCCAATCGGCTCGATGCCCATGAGTGCGACATGCTCGACGAATGGCAGGTTTCGCCAGATATAGCGGGCTAGCTGCACCAGTCGCTCGACGGTAGGCCGAACCAGAACGACTCGGATTTCCACCCGTTGGCGCGCTGCATCCAGTGCGTAGAGGCCGCGTAGTGTCTGGGAGAACGCACCTTCGCTTTGCACGACGTAATCGTGAAGGGCGTAATGGTCCCCATAGAGCGGTATTCCCCAGCTCAGATTCGGATGGAGGTCCACGAACCGGCTGTGTAACTCGGGATCACGCAGCCGTCCATTGGAAAGGATATGGATGTGAGTATTCGGTAGCTTATCAGCGCACTTGCGCACGATATCGACCAACCCGCTGCCCAGCAAGGTCGGTTCGCCGCCACTGATCGCCAGAGATGGTTCTGCGACATCGATCAGGTCGATCAAGTCGAGGAGATGATGTACACGCCAGTCGTCCTCCACCTCGCGCGGGGGCTGTGAACACATCAGGCAGTAGCTGTTGCAGCGTTCGGTGGCAAACAGGACGTTGCCGGTATCCCCGCGGCGATAGCGGATGGCTACCTTGCGTTGAAGGGGATTGAGCTCGAGGACATCACCGGACTTGCAGAGGGCTGACGGGCCATCCAGGCGCACGTGTGGAACATCGTCAGGAACATCGAAGCCGTGCGGCGTGAGGACAGCTCCCCAAGGGAGGCGCAACAACGCATCGCTGAGCTGTGCGGGCGCCAGCTCCCTGATATCCAGCGCCATCCGCTGCAGGGGCAGGGAGGCTTGCGGAAAGTCGCCAAGATCGACCACTTTCAGCAGGGATGCCTTCGCCGACGGCGACAGAGCCGCCTTGGTCTCAAGCGGCAGCATCAATGGAATCCTCGGTGTTTGCTTTCGGAACAGCCCAGGAACGCATCATGCGACGGCCCACTAGATCTTCGCGCTCATAGCGTTCCAGCAGGAAATCGAACAGCCCCATGTTCCGGGCGCAGAAATCACTTGTCGGTCGGTGACCAATCGGGTCGCCTTGCCGTGCGTAGTGCTCGATCGGATCAGCACCGCACAGTGGGACGAACGCGCAGTCAGCACAGGTTGGAAGCGCCTCAGCCACGCCCGCTTCAAGCAGGCGGGTCATGGCAGGGGAGCCAAGCCAGTGCGCTACCGGTTGCGAAACATGGCCCAACGCGAATGTGTCATCTCCCATGGCTGCGAGCATCCGCGCCTCGTCAGAGGGGTAGACGCGCCCGTCATGGTCATAGATCACCGCACCAAGACCCGCGCCTGAAGGGGAGCGAAGATCAACGTAGCCATGCCCAAACGAGGTGAAAAGCTGGGAGAGCAGCAAAGATGCGTAGGACTCCTCCATGGCGTAGCCAGAACGATTGACCGCCATCAGATGCGCGAAGGCACGCCGGTAAAAGGCGAGGAAATCCGCCGTCGAATAGCCTGTGCGGCGGGCAGTCCTGTTGGCGAATCCATAGGGACTCAGAGGGCGCAGCGAGATGCTGTGAAAACCAAGCTTCCGGTATTCGTCAATGATGGCTTCGGGCACCTCAAGGCTGCGCCGGGTCAGCGTCGTCAGCGCCGACACGCCGTCATCACCCAGCCAACGGCGTCCGAGCTCTATGCCTTCCACGGTTCGCCGATAGCTGTCGCGGCCCGGGCGGGGTCGGTTGGCATTGTGGAGCGATTCGGGGCCGTCGAGCGATGTCGATAGCTTGAAGCGATGCTCAGCGAGGAATGCCAGTTGAGCTTCAGTGAGGTCGTGCAGTGTGGATGCAAGAACAAAACGAAGGTTACGGCCAGCAGAGCGATTACGCTCGACAATGTGCCGGGTAATGGCCATGACCTGCTCGAAGTTGAGCAGTGGCTCGCCCCCTTGGAACTCGATTGTCAGTTCCTGGCTTGGCCATTCAAACAGCCGCTCTACCGCATGTTCGGCGCGCGAGCCGGCCATGTCGAAGGCTGTGGCCGTTGTCTCCTGGCGCGACACCTGGCAGTAGCTGCAGGTGTGGTGGCATCGAAGCGAGACCACAAAGATGTGCAGCGCTGGCCCGCCCAGGATGTAGGACTTGCGGCTGCGAATCTGGCTCAGCAACGGCGACAGGCTGCTGCGTTCTGTGCCCGCGACTGCCAGGTGGCGTGCTTCCAGATCAGCAAAGAGAGCCGAATCTGTCGGTAGCTCGTGGGCGGCGAAGCGCTGCAGGTCATGCATGTGCATGAGCAGCCAGTCTCCCGCCATGGAGGACACGAATGCCCGATCTGGATCCCAAGGCAAGCGCCGGAAGCGGAACGGCAGCAACTGATATGCCTGAGAGGCGGCAAACGCCTCTGGATGTCTGAATTTGGACATCAGGCAGCAGTCGAGGGCTGGGCCTGGTGTAGCGCGGCCCTGATCAGTTCGAGTTGAAGCCCATGTGTTTCGGCTCGAACGGACGCTCTGATGCGTTCGTCGAGCAGATCACGGGAAAACCGTGTGGAAAGGTCGACCGGCAGCGGAGAGCCATCCGTGGTGGAAAAAACCACCGCAAGATCAGCGCCTTGATTCAACAGTTCCACACCAAACGTGCCCGTGTAGCGATGCGCTGCGCGGGCCACCATGTCATCCGAAAACAGTTGTCGATCAACAATATAATGCGAGCGTTCCATTGCTCATCCCCCCTGGATATGCGAACTTTGCGCCCTACGGGAGAATGTTGCAACTGGAGACGGGTGCTGGAGACGTTGTAGGGGCTCGCGGCAGGTTGGCGGATCTTACTCCGGCCGAACCTCCCGACAGACCACCTCGGCCAATCCCCGGCAGGTAAAAAACAGCCCTTCAACCACACTTTCATCCAGATGCTGCTCTGGTTGCCCGGCTACCCGGCAGCGTTCTGAGGCATGCAGCATCTGCACCACGGTCAGCAGGCCGACGGCAGCACGGTCGACCCGTGCCAGCGCCATGCGCCGCCCCAGCGTCAGTTCGGTTTCTGGCCAGAGCTGGCCGTCGGTGCCTTCATCGATGCGCAGACGTTCCAGCGTCTCCGCGAACAGGCTCAGGTCTGGGCACGGCATGCCATCGCCGTTGGTGGAATCAGCGGCTGGGGCAGAAAAAAGATGCGGTGTGGTCATGTCGGCTTCCTTGGCGAATAGGCATGACGCCACCGTGTAGACGGGTGGCAGACGGTGCGGGTTCCAAACCGGGACAGACAGTTGTCAGTAAACCGGCGGGCCCGAAGGCCCCCACGCACCGCCCGCCATAAAGGCCGACGGATTGCCCGCCGGCACCGGTTAAGGACGGTGCCGACGGGCAAGCGTAAACAACTATCTGTCTCGGGTTTGGACGCCCGGCCACCCGTTGTCGGTGGCGCGGCCAGTTGTTCACGCTTTCGCCCTGAACGCCAATTGAAAACTCGCGCAGGATTGGTGATGTCCGAAAGGGCGGGGCTGTTCTGGCATGTACCTTTGTCACGGTACTGACTGCTGAGGAGGCCGGTTCCCGCACCCCTTGGCCCAGATACGTCTTTGAGTGGCGCAATCCGTGCGGTAATGGTTGTGCATAGTGGAATCCACTGCTCAACTGGCCACCGGAAATCCGTGCGGAAATCGCCGTAAGAATGGGTCTATCAAGTGGGTTTCTGCGCCTCCGTACTGGGGCAGAAACGACACTTCGCAACATTGCGCGTCACGGGTCACAGCGGCGCTTGCCACCCGCCACACAACCAGCCCGCCAACGCTCCCAGGCCGTGGCATCAATACCGGCCTCCATCGCAATGGCCCGCAGCTCTGCCCAGTTCTGTGGCGAAGGCGTGCCAAGCAATCCACGCATGAAAGCCTGCATCTTCGCTTCCCCCACCTGCTTCTCCAGCGAAAGCAGCAGCAACGGGCCATAGAGGTACCGGTACAGCTCATCGAGCGTGGAACTGCCATCAACGGCATCAAGAGCGACCAATGGTTCTGCGTGCCCGTCAACGACGGCCTGCAGTCGCGCGATGTAGCGATCAGCCGCAGCATCCCCACTGATCTCCCGCAGCGCCTTGATCGACAGGAACTCGGCGCCGGATTCCAGCAGGAACCAGAAATAGGGTCCTTGCGGGCGGTTCAGCGTGCCGAAGTAGTAGTGACCCATTTCGTGTGCGATGTAGCGGATGCGTGGCTCGGCTTTTTCACCACCGGCCAGCAGCGCATCGGCCACGTTGCCGATGCTGCCGCTCATGGCGATGGTTGGCCAGGTAGCAAAGCCCCATTCGCTGCCCTTGCGGTCGCGCTCGGTCTGATCGAGCGTTACCATGCGCAGGAACGTGGGGCGGTCGGCCAGCGGCATGCCCAGGTAGCGGGTGTGCACGTCGGCCACCTGCTGCACCATGCGGGAGAGGGCATCGACCTTGGCGGTGGGCAGGGTCTCGTTGAGGATGGTCACCTGCACGGTGCGGGTAATCGGGCCGCTGCCGCCAAACAGCAGGATTGGTCGTGGGGTATCGCTGCGGAAGTGGCCCCGCGTGCCCTCGATGGCGGCGCTGCCATTCACGTAGAGAAAGCGGCACCCGCTGCACTCCACCTGCAGGTCATAGCGGCTTTCGCTGCTGCGCACCTGGGTGTTGGGATCGAATGGCTGCGGAAGCCACGCGGACTGTTCGGTGAAACGGGCGCTGTCACCGTTGAATGCCAGCAGTCCCTTGAAGTCGATGAAGTCATCGTGGCGGGCGTAGACCGGGAAGGCGCCCACGTACTGCACGCAGAGCGTGGCCGGCGGCTTCGGTACCGTGTAGATGCTGGCCTCGCCGTCGGCATCGCGGGCGTACCAGCCCTCGAATTCCACGGGTTCGCCGTCGCCGTCGGTCACCCGCGCGATGTTCAGGCCGGCATTGAGCACGAACGCGCCCGAGCCCCGCGCGGGCCGCTGGGACATGCAGACATCGCCTTCCACGCGGCCGCCCTGCACATCCAGCCGCACGCTGCCGGTGGTAAGCGGGGCCGCAGGTGACGCTGCCATGCCGACGACAGGAGCGAGCAGGGCCGTCAGAACGGGAGGCAGCAGGGCTTTGCAGGGCTTCATGGCGCCATCCGTGGGTGGAATGGCCCGACTATAGGAACAGGTGGGCAGTCCGCGGTAACCCCGCAGGTCACCGTGCCAAGTGGCATGGGCGAGGCACTGGTGTCGCATCCAAATCCGGCCAACCCAGAAAAACAAACGGCCCGCAAAGCGGGCCGTCCGTCATCCATCAAACCCACTTGCCCTCAGATATGCAACGCATGCCCCAACGCACGCAGCGCGGCTTCCTGCACCGCCTCACCCAGCGTCGGGTGCGGGTGGATCGTGCCGGCGATGTCTTCCAGCGTGGCGCCCATCTCAATCGACTGCACGAAGGCGATCGACAGTTCCGACACCTGCACGCCCACCGCCTGCCAGCCGAGGATGCGATGGTCGCTGCTGCGCGCGACAACGCGCACGAAGCCATCGGTGGATTCCAGCGACATCGCACGGCCATTGGCCGCGAACGGGAACAGCGCGACCTTGGTCTCGATGCCCTGTGCCTTGGCTTCGTCCGGTGACAGCCCGACCACCACGATTTCCGGATCGGTGAAGCACACCGCCGGAATCGCGGCCGGCACGAAGTGGCGCTTCTTGCCGCTGACGATCTCGGCCACCAGTTCGCCCTGCGCCATCGCCCGGTGCGCGAGCATCGGCTCACCGGCGACGTCGCCGATCGCCCATACGTTGCGCATCGAGGTCTTGCACTGGTCGTCGATCTTGATCGCCTTGCCGGTCAGATCCAGCTGCAGCGATTCCAGATTGAAGCCGTCGGTCTTCGGGCGACGACCCACCGCGACCAGGATCTGGTCGGCGTTCAGCGCGATTTCGTTGCCGTCCTTGTCACGTACGCGCAGCTGGCCGTTGTCGGCCAGGCGGAGCACGCTGTGGCCGGTCAGCAGCTTCACGCCGGACTTCTCCAGGTGCGTGGCGACTGGCTTGGTCAGCTCGGCGTCGTAGGCCGGCAGGATGCGTTCCTGGGCCTCGACCACGGTGACTTCGCAGCCGAGCTTGCGGTACACCGTGCCCAGTTCCAGGCCGATGTAGCCGCCACCGACGACGATCAACTGCTTCGGCAGCGAGGTCGGCGAGAGGGCTTCGGTCGAGGAGATGACCTTGCCACCGAACGGCAGGAACGGCAGTTCCACCGGCACCGAGCCGGTGGCCAGCAGCAGGTGCTCGCAGCTGATGCGCAGCGTGCCGCCGTCTTCGGCGGCACCGGCGATCTCGACGGTCTTGCCGTCGACGATCGTGGCCCAGCCCTTGATCAGCTGCGCGCCGTTCTTCTTCAGCAGTGCGCTGACGCCACCGGTCAGCTTCTTGACGATGCCGGCCTTCCACGCGACGGTCTTGGCCAGGTCCAGCGAGGGGGCCTGCACGCTGATGCCCAGCGGCGAGGTGCCTGCCGCATAGGCGGTGACCTTGGCGAATTCCTCGGCGGCATGGATCAGCGCCTTGGACGGAATGCAGCCGATGTTGAGGCAGGTGCCACCCGGATTGACGCCCTCGACCACGATGGTCTTGACGCCGAGCTGGCCGGCGCGGATGCCGGCGATGTAACCGCCGGGACCGCCGCCGATGATCAGCAGCTGGGTTTGAAGGGTATTGGACATCGCTTACTCCACGAACAGCAGGGCCGGGGTTTCCAGGCGCGTACGGATCGCCTGCACGAACTCGGCCGCATCCATGCCATCGACGATGCGATGGTCGAACGAGGACGACAGATTCATCAGCTTGCGCGCCACCACCTGGCCCTCGCGGAACATCGGGCGTTCGATGATGCGGTTCACGCCGACGATCGCCACTTCCGGGTGGTTGATGATCGGGGTCGAGACCACACCGCCAATGGCACCGAGGCTGCTGATGGTGATGGTCGAGCCGGACAGCTCCTCACGCGTTGCCTTGCCCACGCGCACGGCATTGGCCAGGCGCGCGATCTCGGTGGCGGTCTGCCACAGGTCCAGCGATTCGGCATGCGCGACCACCGGTACCGACAGGCCGACCTCGCTCTGGGTCGCGATGCCCAGCTGCACGCCTTCATAGCGGGTCACGATGTTGGCCTGGTCATCGAAGCGGGCGTTCATCTGCGGGAAGTCGCG
>Ga0213828_1003362_pt1 | contig 10614 bp, 9 predicted proteins | sample MC6MC0897MG_FD_180664 | JGI IMG/M metagenome (GOLD analysis project Ga0213828, IMG submission 180664) | Enriched soil aggregate microbial communities from Iowa State University, Ames, United States - MC6-MC0897-MG | ecosystem: Environmental > Terrestrial > Soil > Unclassified | place: USA: Iowa...
CACGCGCATCCGGCCGATGGGGTATGCGCCCCGCAGGCGGAGACCCCGGGGCTGACCCTGGCGCGGCGGGTCGCTGCCGCAGACACACCGGCGTTGGCGCCTTGGGTTGCCAGGGCCGGAGACGATCGCGCCATCGCAGGCGTGGGCGCCGTCTTCCTGATCGCGCCGGCGATGGTGCAGGCCTTTGCGCCGGAGGCGCTGGAGAAGGTCACCCAGCCGGTCTCGATCATCGTCGGTGCGGCCGACACGGTGGCCTCACCGGCCACCAACAGCGACATCGCGGCCGCGGCACTCCCCAAGGCGACGCTGACCACCTTGCCCGCGGTGGGGCACTACGACTTCCTGTCCAGCTGCACCGCCCTGGGCCAGACCCGCGTCGGTGCACTCTGCCAGGTGGCGGCGGACAAGCAGGCCACCCACGGGGCCGCGATCACGGAAGCAACGGCGTTGTTCGATGCCGCGCTGGCGGCTACGCGCTGACGCGGATTACTCCGCGAGGGGCACGTCCAGCCCCCGCTTGAGCGTGCTCAGCGCCACCGCGGTGCGGAAGCGCTCGATGTTGTCGTCGTTGCCGAACAGCCGCTCGCTGATCGCCTCGTATTCCTCCATCGAGGCGGCGGTCAGGATCAGCAGGAAATCGGCATCGCCGGTGATCGCGTAACACTGCTGCACGGCGGGGTCCTCCTGCACGCGGCGACGGAACGGCGCGACCCGATGCGGTTGCTCGCTGGCGACCCGGACCTCGACCATGATCGTCAGCGGCCGGCCCAGCCGGGCCTGGTCCAGCACGGCGACGTTGGCACGGATGATGCCGGTCTCTTCCAGGCGCTTGATCCGTCGCTGCACCGCCGGGGCCGAAAGGCTCACCGCCTCGGCGATCTCGCGCTGCGGGGTGGCGTTGTCGCGCTGCAGGATCGCCAGGATGGCGCGGTCGAAGCTGTCGGGGGTGTAGGGCAAGGCGGACATGGTGAGTGAAACATGCAGGAAGGCCCCTGCAATTGAGCATCTCCTTCGGCCGTTGCGCAATATCCTGTGCGGATGTCGACCTCCCGCCTCTCCAGCTTCTTCCCCGCCCTGGCCGTGCTCGGCTCGGTCACCTCCTTGGCCGTGGGCACCTCGTATGCCAAACAGCTGTTCCCGCTGATCGGTGCGCAGGGCACCAGCGCACTGCGCGTGGGCTTTTCAGCGCTGGTACTGTTGATGGTGTTCCGGCCGTGGCGCTGGACCACGTCGCGCGCGGATGCCGGAGCGATCGTCCGTTACGGCATCACGCTTGGGGTAATGAATCTGCTGTTCTACATGGCGCTGCGCACGATTCCATTCGGCATCGCCGTGGCGATCGAATTCTGCGGGCCGTTGGCGGTGGCGATGTGGTCCTCGCGGCGGCCGGTGGACTTCGTGTGGGTCGGCTGCGCGCTGGTCGGGCTGTTGCTGCTGCTGCCCCTGGGCCATGGTGAGCCACTGGATCCGGTCGGGGTGATGTTCGCGCTGGGCGCGGCGGTGTGCTGGGCGATGTACATCATCTTCGGCAAGCGCGCCGGGCATCTGCCGGCAGGTCATACGGTCTCGCTGGGGCTGTGCGCGGCTGCGTTGGTGGTGGTGCCGGTGGGCGTGGCGCATGCGGGCATGGCGTTGCTGGAGCCGAAGATCCTGCTGTTCGGCCTCGGCGTGGCGATCGTCTCCAGCGCGATTCCGATGTCGCTGGAGATGATGGCGCTCAAGCGGTTGCCGAAAGAGACCTTCGGCATCCTGATCAGCATGGAGCCGGCGGTCGCCGCGCTGCTGGCGATGGGGCTGCTGGCCGAGCACCTGACCACGCTGCAATGGGCGGCGATCGGCTGCACCGTGGTGGCCTCGGTAGGGAGCACGTTGACGGCGAAGCGGGTGGTGGTGCCGCTGCCGGGTGCGCCTGCCTGATGCAGGCGCTGCGGTAGCGCCGACCAACGGCCGGCGGCTACCGAATGAGCGCGGTGCCCTCAGCGCCGCGCCGGTGCATCCCCGGCCACGTAGTACGCCGCCGTGCTGCGCGGCAGCGGTGCACGCCCGCGGATCCGGTCGGCGATCTTCTCGGCGATCATGATCGTGGTGGCGTTGAGATTGCCGGTGATGATCCGCGGCATGATCGAGGCATCGACCACACGCAGGCGTTCCATGCCATGCACGCGGCCCTGGCCGTCGACCACGCTCATCGCATCGGTGCCCATCGCGCATGAGCACGACGGGTGATACGCGGTCTCCGCATGGGCCCGCACGAAGGCATCCAGTTCGGCATCGCTCTGGCAATCCGCACTCGGGCTGATCTCGCGCCCGCGGTACTCGTCCAGCGCCGGCTGGGCGATGATCTCGCGGGTGATGCGGATCGCATCGCGGAACTCCTGCCAGTCCTGGTCGGTGGACTGGTAGTTGAACAGGATCGAGGGATGCTCGCGCGGATCCAGTGACTTGGCATGCACGCGGCCGCGGCTGGGCGTGCGCATCGAACCGACGTGCGCCTGGAAACCGTGCTCCTTGACCGCGTTGGTGCCGTTGTAATTGATCGCCACCGGCAGGAAGTGGTACTGGATGTTCGGCCAGTCGAACTCCTCGCGGGTGCGGATGAAGCCACCGGCCTCGAACTGGTTGCTGGCCCCGATCCCCGTGCCGGCGAACAGCCATTCCGCACCGATCGCCGGCTGGTTCCACCACTGCAGCGCCGGGTACAGCGAGACCGGCTTCTTGCAGGCGTACTGCATGTACACCTCCAGATGGTCCTGCAGGTTCTCGCCGACGCCGGGCAGGTCGTGCACCAGCGGCACGCCGAGTGCGGCCAGCAGTGCCGGCGCGCCCACGCCGGAGCGCTGCAGGATCTGTGGCGAGGCGATCGCACCGGCGCACAGCAGCACTTCGCGGCGCGCGGTGGCATCGATCGGCTCGGCGCTGTTGCCGGCCAGGTAGCGCACGCCCACCGCGCGCTTGCCGGCGAACAGGATGCGGTCAGTGGTGGCGTGCACCACGATCTCCAGCCCCTCGCGGTCCTTGGCCATGTCCAGATAGCCACGCGCGGTACTGGAGCGGCGCCCGCGCGGGGTCACGGTACGGTCCATCGGGCCGAAGCCTTCCTGCTGGTAGCCGTTGAGGTCATCGGTGCGCGGGTAGCCGGCCTGCACGCCGGCCTCGACCATCGCGTGGAACAGCACGTTGTTGCCGTTCTTCGGGGTGGCCACGCTGACCGGGCCGTCGCCGCCGTGGTAATCGTTGGCGCCGATGTCGCGTGTTTCCGCCTTGCGGAAGTAGGGCAGCACGTCGTGGTAGCTCCAGTCTTCCAGGCCGTCGAAGCTGGCCCACTGGTCGAAGTCCATCGCGTTGCCGCGGATGTAGCACATGCCGTTGATCAGCGAAGAACCGCCCAGGCCCTTGCCGCGGCCGCACTCCATGCGCCGGTTGTCCATGTAGGGTTCCGGCTCGGTTTCATAGGCCCAGTTGTAGCGGCGGCCCTGCAGCGGGTAGGCCAGCGCGGCCGGCATCTGGGTGCGGAAGTCCAGGCGGTAGTCCGGGCCGCCGGCCTCCAGCAGCAGCACGCTGACGCCGGCGTCTTCGGTGAGGCGCGCGGCCAGCGTGTTGCCGGCCGAACCGGCGCCGATGATGATGTAGTCGTATTCGCGCTTCATCGCGGTGTCTCCTGGTAAGGCCGGTTCAGAACACCGACGCGTAGCGGTCCAGCTCGATCTGGATGGATTTGGTACGGGTGTAGGCGCGCAGCGTGGCCAGCCCGTTCTCGCGGCCGACGCCGGACTGCTTGTAGCCGCCCACCGGCATCTGCGCCGGCGATTCGCCCCAGCTGTTGACCCAGCAGATGCCGGCCTCCAACTGATGGATCACCCGATGCGCGCGCGCCAGGTCCGGCGTCACCACACCGGCGGCCAGGCCGTAATCGGTATCGTTGGCGCGGCGCACCGCCTCGTCTTCGTCGTCGTAGGCGAGCAGGCTCATCACCGGCCCGAAGATTTCCTCGCGCACGATGCGCATGTCATCGCGGCAGTCGCTGAAGATGGTCGGTGCCACATAGCAGCCCTTGCCCAGCGCGCCGTCAGTCAGGCGCTCGCCGCCGCAGACCAGGCGTGCGCCTTCGGCCTTGCCGCTGCCGATATGCTCGAGCACGCGCTGCATGTGCGCGGCGCTGACCAGCGGGCCGAAGTTGGTGTCCTTGGCCAGCGGGTCGCCGATGCGGATGCGCTTGACCCGCTCCAGCAGTTTGGCTTCGAAGGCGGCGAGCCTGCCGCGCGGCACGAACACGCGGGTGCCGTTGGTGCACACCTGCCCGGAGCTGTAGAAGTTGGCCATCATCGCCACGTCGGCGGCCAGATCCAGATCAGCGTCCGCGCAGATGATCAACGGTGACTTGCCGCCCAGCTCCATGGTCACGTCCTTGAGCGTGGAGCTGGAGGCGCTGGCCATGACCTTGCGGCCGGTGGCGGTGCCACCGGTGAAGGAGATCTTCTCGATCAGCGGGTGCTCGGTCAGCGCCGAGCCCACACCGGCGCCATCGCCGGGCAGCACGTTGAACACACCATCGGGAAGGCCGGCTTCGGTGAAGATTTCTGCCAGCTTCAGCGCGGTCAGCGGGGTGACTTCGCTGGGCTTGAAGATCATCGCATTGCCCGCGGCCAGCGCGGGGGCGGCCTTCCACAGCGCGATCTGGATCGGGTAGTTCCAGGCGCCGATCGCACCGACCACGCCCAGCGGTTCCTGGCGGGTATAGAAGAAGCTGCTCTCGCGCAGCGGCACCTGGCTGCCTTCCAGCCCGTGCATGACGCCGGCGTAGTACTCCAGCACGTCCGCACCGGTGACCACGTCCACGCTCAGTGTTTCGCTCAGCGCCTTGCCGGTGTTGCGCGATTCCAGCTCGGCCAGCGCATCGTTGCGCTCGCGCAGCAGTTCCACCGCACGCAGCAGGATGCGCGAGCGCTCCACGGTGGTCAGCGCGGCCCACACCTTCTGGCCGGCCTGCGCACTCTCCACGGCGGCGTCGAGATCGTCGCTGTTGGCACTGTGGACATTGGCGAGCAGCTCGCCGTTGGCCGGGTTGATGACCTGGAAGGTCTTGCCGCCCCGGGAGGGGACGTAGCGGCCGCCGATGTACAGCAGCTGGTCGGGGAAGGTGGGCATGTCGATGACTCCTTTGCAGCGGGAGACCAGCGGGCGTCAGCGCGTGAGATGCAGGAACTGCAGGTGACGCTCGTACTGGTCGATGATGTCGTTGATGATCTGCTGGCGGCTGTAGCCGACCAGCTCGTAGTCCTGTCCCCCTTCGTAGAGGTGGACTTCGGCACGGTAGTAACGCTGGTTGCGGAAGCGCTGCGCGGCGAAGGAAGGGGTGAGGTAGCCGCGCATGATTACCTGGTAGGTGAATATCTGTTGTTCGCCATGGTCCACCAGCAGTTCCATGTGGCCGGGCTCGAATTTGGTCTGCACATCCAGGCCCTGTTCGCGCAGCTGCGCGGCGACTGCTTCGATCGCCGGCTTCACGTCGGTGTCCATGAAGCGGTACACCTCATCGCGCGCGGGGAAATGCACGGCCTGGGTGATGCGCTGGCGCCAGCCACGCTGATGCCGGGATTGCCCGATCAAGGGGATCGGCGAGTACTGCGAGGCCTTCTTGCGCTGCGATTCTTCGCCCAGCGCACGGGTCAGGCCCCACAGCATCAGCAGCAGTACCACCGAGAACGGCAGCGACGCCAACACCACGGCCGATTTGAGTGCATCCATGCTGCCGGCCAGCAGCAGCCCAGCGGTGACCAGGCCGGTCATCACGCCCCAGAACACGCGCAGCCAGCGGGGGCCATCGTCTTCCGGATTGCCGCCCTGCGAGGACAGCGTGGACAGCACCACCGTGCCCGAATCGGCCGAGGTGACGAAGAAGATGAAGCTGACGATCACCGTGACCGCAATGACGGTGCGGCTCCAGGGGTAGCTTTCCAGCAGCGCGTACAGCACGGTCGGTGGGTTCTCCACCGCCATCTGCGTCAGGTGCACCTGGTCGTGGTGCAGGATCTGGTCCAGCGCGCTGTTGCCGAAGATCGACAGCCACGCCAGCGTGAAACCCAGCGGGATCAGCAGCACGCCCAGCACGAATTCGCGGATGGTGCGGCCGCGCGAGATGCGCGCGATGAACAGCCCCACGAACGGCGCCCAGCCGATCCACCAGGCCCAGTAGAACACCGTCCAGTTGCCCAGCCAGTCCGGGCGCCCGCCGTAGGCATAGACGTCGAAACTCTTGCCGACCACGTTGCCCAGGTAGTCGCCCATGTTCTGGATGAAGGCATTGAGCAGGTACTGGGTGGGGCCGGCGAACAGCATGAACAGCAGCAGCGAGATCGCCAGCAGCATGTTGATGTTGGACATCCAGCGCACGCCTTTCTCCACCCCGGAGACGGCCACCGTGATGGCCGCGCCCATCATCAGCACGATCAGCCCGACCTGCACCCAGGCCGCATGCGGCACCGGGAACAGGGTGTTCAAGCCCGCGTTGAGATGCAGCACGCCAAAGCCCATGTCCGCGCCGAGGCCGAACACGGTGGCCACGATCCCCAGCGCATCCACGGTGTAGCCGATCGGCCCGTTGATGCGCTTGCCGATCAGCGGATACAGCGCCGAGCGCAGTGCCAGCGGCAGGTTGTGGCGATACGCGAAGTAGGCCAGCGCCATCGCCGCCAGCGCGAACACGCCCCAGCCATGCAGGCCCCAGTGCAGGAACAGCAGCTGCATCGCCTGGCGCGCGCTGGCCTCGCCACTGCCGGTACCGCCCTGCGGCGGCAGCAGGTAATGGGTGAGCGGCTCGGAGACGCAGAAGAAGAACAGGGTGATGCTGATGCCGGCGGCGAACAGCATGCCGGCCCAGGACAGATAGCTGAACTCCGGTTCGTCATGGTCCGCGCCCAGCTTGACGCTGCCATAGCCGGACAGCGCCACGCCGACCACGAACACCAGATACACGGTCATCGCCAGCAGGTAATACCAGCCGACATTGCGCGAGGCCCAGGTCTGGGCATCGAGCAGCATCACGCCGGCATCGATCGGAAACGCGGTGACCAGAATGGCGAATGCCGCCACGATCGTGGCGGCAAGCAGGAACACGGGTCGAAGCGTGCGCACCTCGGACAGAGGCGGCTCCACGGTACTCATGGGGTGGGGGATACTCCCGGTGCCGGAGCGGCAGACGGCGGGATTTATCGCACAGCGGCTGTGGACAGCCTGTTTACATGCTCACGATGCCCGCCGCGCAAGGGCGGCGGGTGGGGCATGGCTCAGCGCAGCGCGCTGGTGGGGACGTCGATCGACATCGCCAGCGCGAGGTGATCGGAGAACGCGGCCGGCACCGCCTCGGCACTGCGCTGCTGCAGCCCATTGCTGAGCAGAATGTGGTCGATCGCCCGGTCCGGGCGCCAGCTGGGGAAGGTCGGCACCACGCAGCCCGGCGGCTGCAGTGTCGTCTTCTGGTACAGCACCTGCATTTCCGGCCGCTCGGCCAGGCAGTTGAAATCGCCCATCAGCACGGCGTTGGGGTGGTCGGACAGCAGATCGGCAATAAAGGCCAACTGCGACATGCGCGAATTGGTCCCCAAGGACAGATGCGCCACCGCCACCGCCAGGCCCTGGCTGCCTTCACCGAACTTGGCCAGCAGCACGCCGCGCCCGCCGATCCGGCCGGGCAGGGCGTGATCCTGCACTTCGACCGGCTCGAGCTTGCTGAGCAGGCCGTTGGCGCTGGAGGCCACCCCGCCCATCCGGCGGTTGGGCTGGTGGCTCCAGTAATTGAAGCCGGCGCGCTCGGCCAGATAGTGGGTCTGGTTGGTGAAGCCCGAGCGCAGGCTGCCGGGGTCGGCCTCCTGCAGGCCGACGATGTCGTGTTCGCGGGCCATCTGCGCGATGGCATCCAGGCTGGTGCGTTTGCGCCCGGCCGGCAGTGCGTGCGACCAGCTGCGGGTCACGTAGTCACTGTAACGGCGGGTGCTCGAACCGGCCTGGATGTTGGCCGTCAGCAGGCGCAGGGTCCGCGTGTGGGGGGAGGTCACGACGGTTCGCTATGCCAGGATCAGTTGGCCTTGGCCGCGCGTTCGCGCGCGATCAGGTGATCGGCGATGCGCAGCATGTCCGGGAAGCCCTTGCCCTTGACCAGGTACTTGCCGTTGACGATCACCGACGGGGTGCCGCTGATCTTGCTGCGCTGGGCGAACTGCTTGGCCGAGTTGGTCTTGGCGTTGACGGCGAAGCTGCCCATCATCGCGGCGAACTGCTTCGGGTCGGCGCCGTGCTTGCCGTAGAAGTTGGCGATGTCCTCGACCGAATCACGGCCGCGCTCGCCCTTCAGGGTCTGCTCGGCGTGGATCGCGGAGTACAGGGCTTCGTGGGTCTTTTCCTGCAGGCCCATGGCCTGCGCGGCGTAGAACGCACGGCCGTAGTCATCCCAGGTACCGCCGAACATGGCCGGCACGTAGACGAAATTGACGTCGCTCGGCAGACCGGCCTTCCACGGCCCGATCAGCGGCTGGAACGCGGCGCAGGCCGGGCACACGTAGCCGAAGATCTCGGCGACTTCGATCTTGCCGGTGGCCGGCTGGAACGGCTGGCCGTTCTCGATCACCACGTAGTCGGTGCCGGCAACCGGCTCCGGGCCGGTCGGGCGCGAAGAGGCCGGGGCCGGCGCCGGGGTGGTGGCTTCGGCAGCCGCGGTTTCGGCGGCGGCGGTTTCACCGCTGGCGGCCGGGGCCTGCTCGGTCGGGGTGGCCGTTTCGGTGGCCGGGGTGCTGCTCGGCGCGGCCGGTTCGGCCGGGGCGGTGGTGTTGGCGGTACCGTCCTGGGCCTTGCAGGCGGCCAGGATCGGCAGCAGGGCCATGAGCGTAATGGCGAAACGGGTCTTCATCGAAGCATCTCCAGCGGATGAGCATGTTGGGGCCGACGCTGGGAGCGTCGGCCAGGGAAGCATGATGACACGCGGAAACGAGCGTCCCGCGTGCACGGTGCGTGATGGTTCAGCGAGCGCTGTCAGAGCGCCTTGCCGCTGCGCGCACGGGCAATCAGGGCATCTGCGTTGCGCAGCATGGACTCGAACGAGTCGCCCTTGACCAGGTACACGCCATTGACGATCAGCGTCGGCGTGCCGGGCACCTTGGTGCGCAGGGCGAAGGCGCGGGCCGCCTTGACCTTGGCATCGACCGCATCGCTCTTGAGCGCGGCGACGTACTGGGCCGGTGCCACGCCGAAGCCCTGGTAGAACGCGGCCAGTTCGTCCGGCGAGATGTTCTGCATCGGCAGCGAGCCCTTTTCATGCAGGGCATCGAACATCGCGCGGTGGCTGCGCTTGGCCACGCCCAGCTGATCGGCAGCGTAGTAGGCGCGGGCGAAGGAGTCCCACACGCCCCCGAAGGCGGCCGGCACGGGGGTGAAGCGGACATCCTTGGGCAGCTTGGCGGCCCAGGCTTCCAGCTGCGGTTCGAAGTGCGCGCAGTGCGGGCAGGTGTAGCCGAACATCTCCACGACTTCGATCTTGCCGGCCAGCGGCGCGAACGGACCGGCGTCGGCGATCCGTTCGTAATCCTTGCCCTCCACCAGCGGTGTCGGGGTGGCGGCGAGGGTGCTCAACGGGCTCAGGGCCAGCAGCAACAACATCAGGCGGGGCATCAACGTCATCTACATCCATCTCCATACAGAAAAAACGACGCCGGCCCAGTCGCCGGCGTGCCAGTGAACATACCCCGCCGGCCGGGGTGGCCGCATCCGTCATCCGACCAAGGGAATACGCTGCGGCGTGGGCGGTCGTTACGGTGCCTGCGTGCCTCCGGCGACCGGCGTGGCCGCGGCAGCGACGTCATCGGCCCGGTTGTGCAGCCCCTGCAGGTAGCTGGCCAGGGCCTGGATCTCCTGCTCGGTCAGCGACTTGGCGATCGTGGCCATGATCTGGAAGTGGGCCTTGTCGGTTTCCTGGGTAGTACCGGCCTGGTACTCCTGCAGCCGCCGTGCGACATAGGCCGAGTGCTGGCCACTGATATGCGGGTAAGCCGGGCCCGGGTTGCCGGCACCGGTCGGCCCATGGCAGGCCATGCAGGCGGGGATGCCGCGCTCGGCATCGCCGCCGCGATACAGCTGCTGGCCGATCTCGTAGAACTTTTTGCCGGCGTACGGGCCCTCGGTCACGGCGCCGTCGTCGGCGATGCCGGCGGTGGCCTTCTGTGTGGCGAAGTAGGCGCCGATGTCGCGCATGTCCTGCGGGGTGAGGTCCTGCACGAACGGCACCATCGCCGCCGAGGCCCCGGAGGTACGCTGGCCATTGGCGATCAGGGCCATCTGCTGGGCGCTGTAGCGCTCGCTCTGGCCGGCGATGCTCGGGTACATCTCCACCGTCGAGTTGCCGTCGGCCGAATGGCAGGCAGCGCACGCCGCGGCCTTGGTCTGCCCGGCCTTGGGATCGCCCCAGGTGGTTTTGCTGAAATCGACCTCCAGCGAGGCGGTCTTGATCGGCCCGTTGTCCGGCAACGGGGTGATCGAGGTCTGGGCAACGGCAACGGCGGCGAGCAGCGAGACAGCAAGTGCGGAAACGGCAAGAACGCGAGCATGGCGCATGCGGAAGCTCCGTGTGGA
>Ga0213828_1003365_pt1 | contig 10607 bp, 11 predicted proteins | sample MC6MC0897MG_FD_180664 | JGI IMG/M metagenome (GOLD analysis project Ga0213828, IMG submission 180664) | Enriched soil aggregate microbial communities from Iowa State University, Ames, United States - MC6-MC0897-MG | ecosystem: Environmental > Terrestrial > Soil > Unclassified | place: USA: Iowa...
GGGTGGCAAGGCTGGCACCTTTGTTGCTTTACACGAGCTATCCGCCGCATGAGTGTCAAAAAAATGCGGCCGCCGGAGAGAGAAGGTCATGAGCCAAGGTGTTGAATTCAATCGTCTGATGCTGGACATGCGGGCCATGCAGGCCGACGCCATGTCGTTGCCCAAGGTGTCCGCCGCGCCTGAGCTGGCGCCGGGCCAGAGCAGCTTTGCCGACATGCTCGGCCAGGCCATCGGCAAGGTGCATGAGACCCAGCAGGCCTCCACCCAGCTGGCCAACGCCTTCGAGATTGGCAAGAGCGGCGTCGACCTGACCGACGTGATGATCGCTTCGCAAAAGGCCAGCGTTTCCATGCAGGCGATGACCCAGGTGCGCAACAAGCTGGTCCAGGCGTACCAGGACATCATGCAGATGCCGGTTTGAGGACGGACGTAACCCATGGCTGAAGCAGTCGTCGACAACGCCCCCGCCAAGAGCGGCCAGCCAGCGTCCAAGCCGCCGCTGTTCGGTATGGCGTTTCTGGAAAACATCTCGCAGATGCCCATGCTGCGTCAGGTCGGCCTCATGGTCGGCTTGGCCGCGAGCGTGGCCATCGGCTTTGCCGTGGTGCTGTGGTCGCAACAGCCCGACTACCGGCCGCTGTACGGCAGCCTGTCGGGCATGGACACCAAGCAGGTCATGGAAACCCTGGCCGCTGCAGATATTCCCTACAACGTCGAGCCCAATTCCGGCGCTCTGCTGGTCAAGGCCGACGACCTCTCCCGTGCGCGCCTGAAACTGGCGGCCGCAGGCGTGGCACCGAGCGATGGCAATGTCGGTTTCGAACTGCTCGACAAGGAGCAGGGCCTGGGCACCAGCCAGTTCATGGAGGCCACCCGCTATCGCCGCAGCCTCGAAGGTGAACTGGCGCGCACAGTGTCCAGCCTGAACAACGTCAAGGGCGCACGCGTGCACCTGGCGATCCCGAAAAGCTCGGTGTTCGTGCGTGACGAACGCAAGCCCAGCGCCTCGGTACTGGTCGAATTGTACCCAGGCCGCGCGCTGGAAGCCGGGCAGGTGATGGCGATCGTCAACCTGGTCGCCACCAGCGTGCCAGAGCTGGACAAGTCGCAAGTCACCGTCGTCGACCAGAAGGGCAACCTGCTGTCCGAGCAGTTGCAGGACACCGCCCTGACCATGGCGGGCAAGCAGTTCGACTACAGCCGCCGCATGGAAAGCATGCTCACCCAGCGCGTGCACAATATCCTGCAGCCGGTGTTGGGCAATGACCGCTACAAGGCCGAAGTGTCCGCCGACCTGGACTTCAGTGCGGTGGAATCGACGTCCGAGCAGTTCAACCCGGACCAGCCGGCGCTGCGCAGCGAGCAGTCGGTCGACGAGCAGCGCGCCAGCAGCCAGGGCCCACAAGGCGTGCCGGGTGCACTGAGCAACCAGCCACCGGGTGCTGCCTCCGCGCCGCAAACCACCGCCGCAGCCGCCACCCCGGCCCCTGCCATCCAGCCTGGCCAACCGCTGGTGGATGCCAACGGCCAGCAGATCATGGACCCGGCCACCGGCCAGCCAATGCTCGCGCCGTACCCGTCGGACAAGCGTCAGCAGAGCACCAAGAACTTCGAGCTGGACCGCTCCATCAGCCACACCCGTCAGCAGCAGGGCCGCATGACCCGCCTGTCGGTAGCGGTGGTGGTCGACGACCAGCTCAAGGTCGACCCTGCTAGCGGCGAAGCCACCCGTGCGCCGTGGGGCGCCGAGGACTTGGCGCGCTTTACCCGCCTGGTGCAGGACGCGGTCGGCTTCGATGCCAGCCGCGGCGACAGCGTGACGGTAATCAACGTGCCATTCGCCGCCGACCGTGGCGAAGAAATCGCCGACATCGCCTTCTATCAGCAGCCGTGGTTCTGGGACATCGTCAAGCAAGTGCTGGGCGTAGTGTTCATCCTGGTGCTGGTGTTCGGCGTACTGCGGCCGGTGCTCAACAACATCACCGGGGGCGGCAAGCAGGCTGCCTCGGATAGCGACATGGAGCTGGGCGGCATGATCGGTCTGGATGGCGAACTGGCCAACGACCGCGTCAGTCTGGGTGGCCCGACAAGCATTCTGTTGCCAAGCCCGAGCGAGGGTTACGAGGCACAGCTCAACGCAATCAAAGGCCTGGTGGCCGAAGACCCGGGCCGCGTGGCCCAGGTCGTGAAAGACTGGATCAACGCCGATGAGTGATAACCGAGCCGTTACCGCCAAGCTGAGCCGTGTCGACAAAGCGGCGATCCTCCTGCTCTCGCTGGGCGAAACCGATGCTGCCCAGGTTCTGCGGCACATGGGGCCCAAGGAAGTGCAGCGGGTGGGTGTGGCCATGGCGCAGATGGGCAACGTGCACCGCGACCAGGTCGAGCAGGTGATGAGCGAGTTCGTCGACATCGTTGGCGACCAGACCAGCCTGGGCGTGGGCTCCGACGGTTATATCCGCAAGATGCTCAACCAGGCCCTGGGCGAAGACAAGGCCAACGGCCTGATCGACCGCATCCTGCTGGGCGGCAACACCAGCGGCCTGGACAGCCTCAAGTGGATGGAGCCGCGTGCCGTGGCCGATGTGATCCGCTACGAGCACCCGCAGATCCAGGCCATCGTGGTCGCCTACCTGGACCCTGACCAGGCCGGTGAAGTGCTGAGCAACTTCGACCACAAGGTGCGGTTGGATATCATCCTGCGCGTATCTTCGCTCAACACCGTGCAACCGGCAGCGCTCAAGGAGCTGAACCAGATTCTCGAGAAGCAGTTCTCGGGCAACTCCAATGCCGCGCGGACCACCTTGGGTGGTATCAAGCGTGCCGCTGACATCATGAACTTCCTCGACAGCTCGGTGGAAGGTGCGCTGATGGACTCGATCCGCGAGGTCGACAACGACCTGTCGGAGCAGATCGAAGACCTGATGTTCGTCTTCAACAACCTGGCCGATGTCGACGACCGCGGTATCCAGGCGCTGTTGCGCGAGGTGTCCTCCGACGTACTGGTGGTGTCGCTCAAGGGCGCCGACGAGCGGGTCAAGGACAAGATCTTCAAGAACATGTCCAAGCGTGCCTCGGAACTGCTGCGCGACGACCTGGAGGCCAAGGGGCCGGTGCGGGTCAGCGACGTGGAAACGGCGCAGAAGGAAATCCTCACCATCGCTCGCCGCATGGCCGAGGCTGGCGAGATCGTGCTCGGTGGCAAGGGCGCCGAGGAAATGATCTGATCCATCCTCGTGTAGGAGCGGCCTTGCGTCGCGAAAGGGCCGCAGAGCGGACCCGGCGATATAGGTTGCGACGCTGAAATCCAGGGGCCGCTTCGCAGCCCTTTCGCGACGCAAGGCCGCTCCTACACGGGGCCGCGTTGCTTGCAGATGGTTTTTGAGTACCTGAGAACATGTCCAGCAAAGAGCACCACCCCAGCGACCTGATTCGCGCCCGCGACCTCGAGGGCGTCGACGTCTGGGCGCTTCCCAGCTTCGACCCGCAGCCTGAGCCGCAACCCGAGCCTGAGCCGGAACCGGTAGCCATCGAGGAAGAAGTCGAGGAGGTACCGCTGGAAGAAGTCCAGCCGCTGACCCTCGAAGAACTCGAAGCGATTCGCCAGGAGGCCTACAACGAAGGCTTCGCCACCGGTGAGCGCGAGGGCTTTCACAGCACCCAGCTGAAGGTGCGCCAGGAGGCCGAACAGGCCCTGGCAGCCAAGCTGGGCAGCCTCGAGCAGTTGATGGCGAACCTGATGGAGCCCATTGCCGAACAGGACACGCACATCGAGAAAACCCTGGTGCACCTTGTCGCGCACATGACCCGCCAGGTGATCGGCCGCGAGTTGCGCAATGACTCCAGCCAGATCACCCAGGTGCTGCGCGAAGCCCTCAAGCTGCTGCCGATGGGCGCCGACAACATCCGCATCCATCTCAACCCCCAGGATTTCGAACTGGCCAAGGCCTTGCGCGAACGCCATGAAGAAAACTGGCGCCTGCTTGAAGACGAAGCCCTGCTGCCGGGTGGCTGCCGCATCGAGACGGCGCACAGCCGCATCGACGCCAGCATGGAGACGCGTATCGAGAAGGCCGTGGCGCAGTTGTTCGACCAGCTTCACGACCATTCCCTGCACCCGGCGCCAGCGGATATGTCCATCGATCTGGACCACCCCGATGCGCCTTGATCGCACCAGTTTCGGCAAGCGCCTGGGCAGTTACGCCGAGGCGATCGAACTGCCGGCGCAACCCATCGTCGAAGGCCGCCTGCTGCGCATGGTCGGCCTCACCCTGGAGGCCGAAGGCCTGCGCGCCGCAGTGGGCAGCCGCTGCCTGGTGATCAACGACGACAGCTACCACCCGGTGCAGGTAGAAGCTGAAGTCATGGGCTTTTCCGGCACCAAGGTGTTCCTCATGCCGGTTGGCAGCATCGTCGGTATCGCCCCCGGCGCACGGGTGGTGCCGCTGGATGACGGCGGCCGCCTGCCGATGGGCATGAGCATGCTCGGGCGGGTGCTGGACGGCGCCGGGCGCGCCCTCGATGGCAAAGGCGGCATGAAGGCCGAAGACTGGGTACCGATGGACGGCCCGGTCATCAACCCGCTCAACCGCGACCCCATCAGCGTGCCGCTGGATGTGGGCATTCGCAGCATCAATGGCCTGCTCACCGTCGGTCGCGGCCAGCGCCTGGGCCTGTTCGCCGGTACCGGCGTGGGTAAGTCGGTGTTGCTGGGCATGATGACGCGCTTCACCGAAGCCGAGATCATCGTCGTCGGGCTGATCGGCGAGCGGGGCCGCGAGGTGAAGGAATTCATCGAGCATATTCTCGGTGAAGAAGGCCTCAAGCGCTCGGTGGTGGTCGCATCGCCTGCCGATGATGCGCCGCTGATGCGCCTGCGCGCTGCCATGTATTGCACGCGTATCGCCGAGTACTTCCGCGACAAGGGCAAGAATGTGCTGTTGTTGATGGATTCGCTGACCCGTTTTGCCCAGGCCCAGCGTGAAATCGCCCTGGCCATCGGTGAGCCGCCGGCCACCCGCGGTTACCCGCCGTCGGTGTTCGCCAAGCTGCCCAAGCTGGTGGAGCGCGCCGGTAATGGCGAGGCCGGTGGCGGCTCGATCACCGCGTTCTACACGGTCTTGTCGGAAGGCGATGACCAGCAGGACCCAATCGCCGACTCGGCGCGGGGTGTGCTCGACGGCCACTTCGTGCTGTCGCGCCGCCTGGCCGAGGAAGGCCACTACCCGGCGATCGACATCGAAGCCTCGATCAGCCGGGTCATGCCCCAGGTGGTCGATAGCGACCATTTGCGCCAGGCGCAAAAATTCAAGCAACTGTGGTCGCGCCTGTCGCAGAGCCGCGACCTGATCAGCGTGGGTGCCTATGTGCCGGGTGGCGACCCGGAGACGGACCTGGCCATCGCCCTGCAATCGCGGCTGGTGGACTTTTTGCGCCAAGGCCTGGACGAGAACGTCGGCATGGCGCAGAGCCGCGAGCAGCTGGGGGCGATCTTCACGCCTCCGGCGGCGGGCTGATAGGCCATGGCGCTGCCTGGACGTGCTGCGCGCCTGGCGCCGGTGGTGACCATGGCCGAAGAGGCCGAGCGCAAGGCTGCCCAGCGCCTTGGGCACTTCCAGCAGCAGGTGGCCCAGGCGCAGGTCAAGCTGGCCGAGCTCGAGCGCTTTCGTGAAGACTACCAGCTGCAGTGGATCAACCGCGGCGGGCAGGGCGTCGATGGCAACTGGCTGGTCAACTACCAGCGCTTCCTCGGGCAATTGGAAACGGCCATGACCCAGCAGCGCCAGAGCCTTACCTGGCACCAGAACAACCTGAACAACGCCCGCGGCACCTGGCAACAGGCCTATGCCCGAGTGGAGGGGTTGCGCAAGTTGGTGCAACGTTACCTGGACGAAGCACGGCGGGCCGAAGACAAGCGCGAACAGCGACTGCTCGACGAACTGTCCCAGCGCCTGCCGCGGCAAAGCCACTTTTAACTTGCACCGGCCTGCGCGCCGCAGGCGGGGCCGTGTGCTTGCCACCCATGCCATCGCCTGCTAAACCTTAAAAGAGTTGCATCCGCCATCATCGAAGGAATCGCTAGCATGGCAGTCGAAACTGATTTTTCGCAGGACGGGAAAAAGCTGACGATCAAGATCACAGGGCGCTTCGATTTCGGCAAGCATCAGGAGTTTCGTGATGCCTACGAGCGCCAGAACGACCAGCCTGACTCGGTGGTGGTCGACCTGAAGGACGCCACCTACCTCGATAGCTCCGCGCTCGGCATGCTGTTGCTATTGCGTGACCATGCAGGCGGCGACGAGGCCGACGTGCGCGTCATTCATGCCAGCTCCGACGTTCGCAAGATCCTCGCCATCTCCAATTTCGACAAACTGTTCGATATCAGTTGAGCCGTGTGATGGCTGCCGAACAGGCATTGACCGTGCTGGTTGCCGAAGACGGGGCGGCCGACCGCCTGTTGCTTGCGCAGATCGTCCGGCGCCAAGGGCACCAGGTGTTCACGGCCGAAAACGGCGAGCAGGCGGTGGCGCTGTTTGTCGAGCGGCGGCCGCAACTGGTACTGCTCGATGCGTTGATGCCGGTGATGGACGGGTTCGAGGCGGCTCGGCAGATCAAGGCCCTGGCCGGCGAGGCGCTGGTGCCGATCATCTTCCTGACCTCGCTGAACGAGGAAGACGCCCTGGTGCGCTGCCTGGAGGCTGGCGGCGATGATTTCATGGCCAAGCCTTACCGTGCGGTGATCCTCGCCGCCAAGATACGCGCCATGGACCGCCTGCGCCGGTTGCAGGCGACCGTGCTGGCCCAGCGCGACGAGATCACTCGCCACCATCACTACTTGCTCAACGAGCAGCGGGTGGCCAAGGCCGTGTTCGACAAGGTGGCCCATGCCGGTTGCCTGGCCGCGCCCAATATCCGCTACCTGCAATCGCCCTATGCGCTGTTCAACGGTGACCTGCTGCTGGCAGCGTTCACGCCGTCTGGGGACATGCAGGTGCTACTGGGCGATTTCACCGGCCACGGCCTGCCTGCCGCCGTCGGCGCCATGCCCCTGGCCGAGGTGTTCTACGGCATGACGGCCAAGGGCTACGGCCTGGCGCAGACGCTGCGCGAGATGAACGCCAAGCTTAAGCGCATCCTGCCGGTGGACATGTTCTGCTGTGCGTTGATGCTCAACCTCAGCGTGCAGCGCGGTTCGGTGGAGGTGTGGAACGGCGGCATGCCTGACGGCTATCGCTTGTCGGCGGGCGGTGAGGTGCTGTCGGCGTTGGTCTCGCGCCATCTGCCGCTGGGCGTTCTTGCGCCCGAGCGCTTCGATGACAGCACCGAAGTGCTGCCGTTGGCGGCAGGGGAGCGCTTGCTGTTGTTGTCGGACGGGGTGCTCGACACGGCCGATGACCAAGAACGCTTGTTCGGCGTCGAGCGCCTGCATGAGGTGTTGGCCGGCAACCGAGACTCGGTGCGCCTGTTCGATGAGGTGATGCAGGCCCTTGAGCGTTTCGGTGGGCGGCCTCGGGACGACATCAGCTTGTGTGACATCCGCATGTTCACGGCGGATGAGCGGGTGCCGGCGCCAATGATCTACGCTGAACGCGGCCGGCCCAGCCCGCTCGACTGGTCGCTCGGCTTCGAACTGCGCGGCGATAGCCTGAGGCGGTTCAACCCGGTGCCGTACCTGGTGCAACTGTTGCAGGAGATCCACCCGCTGCGCTCGCGCACCGGCAGCCTGCACAGTGTGCTCAGCGAGCTGTTTTCCAATGCCCTGGAACATGGGGTGCTGGGCTTGGATTCGCGGCTCAAGCGCGATGTTGAGGGCTTTGCCGACTACTATCGAGAGCGTGCCCGGCGATTGGGGGCTTTGGCTGACGGCTTCGTGCGCATCGACCTCAAGGTTGAACCCCATGCCCAGGGCGGGCGTCTGATGATCGAGGTGCGTGACAGTGGCGCAGGGTTCGATGTGCAGCAGGTATTGTCGCGGCCAGCGCAGGAGCAGTGTTTGAGTGGCCGGGGTGTGAACCTGGTGCGGCGGCTCGGCAGCGACGCTCAGTGGTGCGAAGGTGGCCGCTGTGCGCGGGTCGAGTTTGTCTGGTGAGTGCTTGGGGTGAGCGCTTTTGTAGAGGGCCACGCCCTGGCTCGGGCATAATCTGGCTTGATCAAGGAGTGAACAAGTGACTGAGATTCATATCGACCACAAGGTGCTCAGTGATCTGCGTGAGGTCATGGAGGATGGCTACCTGCATCTGGTGCAGACATTCCTGGATGACTCCGAGCGTCGCCTGAGCGAATTGCACGCCGCCAAGAGTGCCGACGAGCTGGGTTCGGCCGCGCATAGTTTCAAGGGCAGCAGCAGCAACATGGGGGCTGTCGCCCTGGCCGGCTTGTGTCAGCAACTGGAAGACCGCGTACGGCAGCCACCCTTGTATGGCATCGAGGACCTGATCAACCGCATCGACCTTGAATATATGGAGGTTCGGCGCTTCTACCGCGGTGAGGAACACCGCATCTCGGCAGGCTGATGCACACTTGGCCTGAGTCTTGCCTGTCTTTGCCCGGATGATTACTCAGTTTCTGGCGCGGAGACCGCTCAATGCCTGTCGCACCCAATCCTTTGTTGCAAGCAAACGCCGTAGGCAAGTCGTCGCGAGCGGCCAGCTCGATGGCGGACAAGCCGTTACAGGCGCTGGGCGGCGCGGGCGGCGGCTTCGATCAGGTCATGGCCAAACAGAAAACCTTCGGGCAGGACGACAAGGTCGCCCAGGCCAAGCCCAAGGACAAGCCAGAGCCGGCGCAAGGCGGCAAAAAAGAGGCTGCCGACAAGCCAGCGGTTGCCGATGACGGCAACAAATTGCCAAGCGATGATCAGGCCGATACGGGGCTGAGCGACGCCAACCTGGTGGCCGGCCAGGTCACCGCTGCGCAACCCGGTGCGCAACTGATTCAAGCCCAGGCCGAGGCGGTCGCGCCGGTGCTGCAAGCTGCCGCTGCGCAGTCGCTGGCGAGCGCCGCGCTGCCAGAAGAGGCGCCCGCCGAAGAAGCCTTCGACCCTGACGCCGACCCCTTGGCCAACCTGCCGACCTTGCGCCTGGCGCTCGAGCAGAGCGCTCAGGCCAAGGGCACCACCTCGGCACACGCTGTGGACCCTTCGCAGGCCCAGGGCGACGAGGCTAGCGTCAATACCTTGGCGAACCTGATCGACAACGCCGAGGGTGAGGCGGGTGAGCCGGGTGGCAAGGCCTTTGGCGCGCTGCTCGAAGATGGCTTGAAAGACACCAAGGCTGCCAGCAGCGACACGCGCATCGACGATTTCGCCGATCGCCTGGCCAGCCTGACCCAGGCGGCCACGGCGAAGACCGCCAATGCCGTGCCGGCGAATGCCAGCCCATTGCACCAGCCGCTGCCGATGAACCAGAGCGCCTGGACCGAGGGCCTGGTCAATCGGGTCATGTACTTGTCCAGCCAGAACCTCAAATCGGCGGATATCCAGTTGGAGCCGGCGGAGTTGGGGCGGCTGGACATTCGCGTCAATGTAGCGACGGACCAGTCGACCCAGGTGACGTTCATCAGCGGCCACGCTGGCGTGCGTGATGCGCTCGACAGCCAGCTGCACCGGCTGCGGGAGTTGTTTGCCCAGCAGGGCTTGGCGCAGCCGGATGTCAACGTTGCTGACCAGTCGCGGGGGCAGCAGCAACACCAGCAGGCGCAGGAGCAGGGCAGTAATCTGTCTGGGGTTGCGGCACGGCAGGGGGCCGGGCAGGGCGGCGTAGAACAGGGCGAGAGTGCTGGCGCGGTTGAGCAGCAGGTGGTGATTGGCGACAGTGCGGTTGATTATTACGCGTGATGGCAGGGTGCATGTCGTTAGGTTTTAGCGCCTGTGAGATCGAGCGCCGCCCGCGCGGCGCTCGATCTCACAGGCGCTGCACATCCAACGACAAGCCCAACGACAAACCCCTCCGAACCTCATTCCATCCCCCTCCCCAAAACCTGGCATAACACTTGCTCAAGCCACGTCATCCTCCTGTGAACCCCCGATGGACGACGGATTATTGGCATGGCGAAAACCGAAGCAGTAAAAGACCCCGCCACAAAAGGCAAACTCAAGCTGATCCTGCTGTTGGTGCTGGGCCTGGTACTGGCAATCGGCCTTTCGGTGGGCGCCACCTGGTTCATCATGCACAAGAGCGAGCCGGCCCCCGCAGCCGACCCGGCCGCTGCCAACGCCAAGCCCGCGGCCCTCTACGAAGCCCTCACCCCAGCCTTCGTGGTCAATTTCAACCAGAACGGTCGCCAGCGCTACATGCAATTGAGCATCACCTTGCAAGGCCGCAACCAGGCCGACCTGGACGCCCTCAAGGTGCACATGCCGGTGATTCGCAACAACCTGGTGATGATGTTCTCCGGGCAAGGCTTCGATACCTTGGCCAGCAGCCCGGTTGGGCAGGAAATGCTGCGTCAGAAAGCCACCGCCGTGGTCCAGGAAGTCGCACAGAAGGAAGTCGGCAAGCCGGTCATCGACCAGTTGCTGTTCACCAATTTCGTATTGCAGTAGGAGTCCGCAATGGCCGTACAGGACCTGCTGTCCCAGGATGAAATCGATGCGCTGTTGCACGGTG
>Ga0213828_1003372_pt1 | contig 10587 bp, 10 predicted proteins | sample MC6MC0897MG_FD_180664 | JGI IMG/M metagenome (GOLD analysis project Ga0213828, IMG submission 180664) | Enriched soil aggregate microbial communities from Iowa State University, Ames, United States - MC6-MC0897-MG | ecosystem: Environmental > Terrestrial > Soil > Unclassified | place: USA: Iowa...
AAGAATTCTTCCGCCGGACGGTAGCTAAAGCGCTTCGCTCGTTCCGAAAGAAGCCTTCTGGTACTGTTAAAATCCATGGAAGGTAATAAATCAAGCTCAGCCGTCACCTGTCGGCCTGTATCAATTCCTCTGGCAGCAAAACGGCTAATCTGGAAAACCGGAATGCCGGAGATTCCGTAATCCGTGAATTGAAGTTCTCCCCGGTCGGCTGCAGCAGTTTTTCCGTCTATTTTAAGCGTAACAGAGGCCTCTGTCCTGACTCCGGCAGCCTGCTTGTACCACGTTTCCCTGCACTTAAGCTGCACCAGGGCAGGCAGCGGCTTAACGATTCGGTGTCCCAAATCCCTTGCCAGTTGATAACCGCTTCCATCGGAACCTGTTTTAGGAGCTGCCATGGAACCTGCCGCTAAAATGACGGCATCCGCTTTTTTCTTTCCTTTGGAAGTTATTAAGGATAAATCCTTCCTGATCTCCTCAACATTACAATCAGTAACGATGGAAACGCCCAGATGGTCCAGTTCAAAGAGAAGAGCTTCCAGAACGGAGGCGGCTTGTCCGGAGTTTGGATAGACATATCCGTTCCGGTCTGTAAGTACAAGGCCTAAATCCCGGAAAAATGCCAGGGTCTGTTCCACGGTAACGTGATCCAGCACCTTTTTAATAAACTCTTGTTGACCTCCCCGGTAAGCACCATCAGGGGTCATTAAATTAGTTAAGTTGCATTTCCCATTTCCGGTGGAAAGAAGTTTTTTCCCCGGTTTGGCTGTATGTTCTAAAATGGTAACAGAAGCACCCTGTCTGGCTGCCTGGATAGCCGCTGCCAGACCGGAAGCTCCTGCTCCTACAATGATTACCTGTTGTTTCATAAAATCCTCCTGTATCCTCAGACAGACCTATTGTATCCAGTTTGCCGCTTCATTTCAAGTATTTCTTTAGCTTGTATAGGATTCCAGGTAATTAAATACCTCGATCATGGAAGAAAACCATATGCCATCCATTAATTTCCCCCGTTCATCTTCGGGAAAATCTGTGATGGGCATATGGGTATAAAGGCAGATGGTTGTTTTATCCTGGTAGAGGACGAGAAGATATCCGTCCTCTGAGACAAGATAAAATTTTTCTTTGCCCTTTGCATTTACGGGTTCAACCTCTTCCTGGTTTATCACAATCTGTGCTTCCGTTACAGTTTCTGTTTCTATGGTTGCCCCCGGCAGAGCCTCCTCAGGCCTTACGCTGTCCTTTGTAATGGCAAATCCAATCCCTAGGCAAATGGCAGATGCCGCTACGAACAAAAGAAAGCAGAACATATACTTCTTCATGAGATGATACCTCCTTCATGTAAGTATAGTATCTGCCTTCTTCCTTGGTTTTAATCACAAAAGATGGAATTTTCTTGCAATGTGCACCAGCTTCTTGCCTCCGGGAACACTTAAAAGCTCTGTTTCATCTACGCAACGCAGTTTTAAAAGAATAACTCCATAAACCACCACAGCCACAGCTATGGCGGCAAGAACTCCAAACACATTGCGCTTTAAGGTCAGATGCACCAGGAAATAGGTGCCGTACGTAGCCGCTCCCATGATTCCTGATGCCAGGATGGGAAGGATAAAGGTCTTTTTATATTCCTGTCTGTAATTTAAAAACCGTCCGATTGAGAGCCCGTTTAACGTACACATCGTAAAAGCAAATAGGATATTGGAGTATACCACGCTATAGATTCCCAACCGGAATCCAAAAAGCATGACACAAAGGATGATGACGTGGAGTATTAAAGAAATGATAGCATTCTTTAATGGGGTCTGCATCCGGTTGATGCCCTGCAATACTCCGTTAGTCACTGTGGAAAGGGAGAAAAAAACCACGGCAACAGATCCGTACATCACCATTTTAATAAGGGCTGAATTATCATTCCTGCTAAATAGCATATTACAGATAGGGCCTGCCAGTACGGTAAGACCGACCGTGGCCGGTATGGCAATGAGCATGGAAAAACGGATTACCATGGAAACCTTGCTTTTTAGCTGTCCTCTCTGACCTTCCGCCATTGCCCTTGACAGGGAGGGGATGAGGGCAGAGGCAAGGGAATTGGCAATTGCCACTGGAATGCTGTAGAGAAGCTGATACTTCCCGACTACACCCCAGTTAGAAGCAATCTCTGATGCCCCCATGCCCATGGCCGCCATGGTGTTTCCATAAATGCTGTTATCTATCACTGTGCTGATGTTATAGGCCACACTGCTTAATACAATGGGAAAAACGGTCATGAAAAGAACACCGGAAAGCTCTCCATAGGACTCCCGACGTCTTGTCCTGTCCCTTCTCGCCTGTTTTCTCATAATTGGCTTGTAGCTGAGTAAAATAAACAGAAGAAACAGCAGGGCAGCTACAGCCCCCGCTCCTGTTCCAATGGTTCCTCCCGCCGCCCCAAGGGCAAAGGAATATTCCGTAGATCCGTGAACCAGATTGGACCGAAGCCCTGCCTGAAACAGCCTGGAAGCTGCATATACGCTGATGATTGCATTGACGATCTGTTCAAGCACCTGGGATATGGCTGTTGGAAGCATGGTCCCAATACCCTGGAAATATCCCCGGAATACGCCGAGATAGGCAATCACCCAAATGGTGGGGGCCAGTGTCTTTAAGGCATAGAAGGTGTAAGGCATCTTTAAAAAGCGGTTGGCAAATAGATCCGCTCCAAACCAAAGCACAGCAGCCCCCAGCCCTCCTACAATTGTACCGTAAAACAGGGAAACCTTTAACACCCTTATGGAATTGCAGTATTCTTTTCTCGCCAGCCTAGTGGCAATCATCTTGGATACTGCCGTAGGCAGACTGTAAGATGATACAATCAAAAGGAGGGAATAAATGGAATAGGCAGAGCTATAATAGCCGTTTCCTTCATTCCCTAAAATATCCGCCAAAGGGATACGGTAAAACATGCCAATGACCCGAACGATAATACCTGCCACCGCAAGGATGGCTCCCTGTACCAGGAAATTGGAAGATCCCTTTTTTGTTGTTTTTTTGCTTGTCCTATTCTTTTCCATATAACTTTACATTGGGAGAATCCTGTGCAGAAATAATGCATACCCAGGTTTTTCCCTGGTTCAGGATAATCTCGTTATTCTCCATGTCGTAATAATGTGTTGGGCCGAATTCTCCGTCTTTACTCCATTTTATGGGGATGGAACGGCCTTCTGTCACGTAACAGCCATAAGAGTCATCCTGTACGTTGATGTTTAAATAATCTGTCGTTGCATAATGGGCGGAAGGACAGTACTGAAGTATGATATTCTTAACTTTAATCTGACCTTCATTGCCCTTATGGGGAGCCCCATACTGAAACCGGTAATAAAGCCCGTCCTCTTCATGATATTCAAACCACGGCTTGTTGAGTACATAGCCTGGATATACCTTATAGGCGTCGCCACCGCTATTTGCGCCTTCCAGTGTCACCATCGTGCCATCCTTGGCAAAACGGTAATGGCCGCGGTAAGACGGGGCGTAGCTTTGTGAGTATCCCAGCTGAAGGATGGATTGGTTTAACCGGTCCCCGCTGGTGTACGCGTTGTGGGGAGCTTTCCGGTCTTTGGTGCGGAAATATGCCACCGTACCGATGCCATCGAGCCCGTTAATGTTATCCACATTGGCTAAATAAGGCTTTGCAAAGGTGCTCTGCCCGTAATGAGCGTAGATGGCATCAAACTCACGGGCAAAATATGTATAATAGGTGCGGCAGCTCCTAACGGAGCCGATCCGGTCCAGATCATCATAATTTTCCAAAATAGCCATGTAACGGTTCATCCCCCCTTCTGCCGGTGCTTCATAGACTACTCCGGCACGGTTGATCCCGTATTGGGGAAGAGCTTCTTTGTCATTGCTCATCATCACTGCCACCGGCCTCCGGTTTCCGAAGGCCGAATCCACCATCTCCCCTGTAAGGTAGCTGCGTATCATTCCATCTTTTTCGGTACGTTCTTCAAAGGTATAGTATTCACCGGTATTCGCATCTGTCTCATCGTCTGCTGTCTCACTGCTGCTGATTTTGATTTCTTTTGTCTCCGGAGCCTGGGATGTTTCCATCGATTGATCCGGAACCCATACCTTTTCGTATTTTTTACTGCAGCCGGATAAAAAAGCAGCAGAAAGCATGACGCCAGCGAATCCAAACCATACCTTTTTCATCATCTTATATATCCTCCCCGGCTTAAGATTTCCTCCTGCTTCCGTTCCATGATCTTTCGTTCTTCTTCTTCCATGTGATCATAGCCGCAAAGATGAAGCATGCTGTGAGCGACTAAAAAGGCAAGCTCCCTTGTCTGGGAGTGGCCGTATTTTTCAGCTTGTTCTTCTACCTTATCGATAGATATGACAATATCTCCCAGTAAAAGTTCTCCTGTATCCGGGTGAAAGCAGTCATCTCCTGATTCTTCCAGGAATTCAAAATCCGAAGGTCTTTCATATTCAATCATGGGAAAGGAAAGAACATCCGTAGGGTTGTCTATATTCCGATATTCGTTATTGATCTGGCGGATATCCTCATTGTCGGTAATGAGGACATTGACCTCAGCCTCATAAGGGCAGTCTTCATAATCCAGTGAATCTTCCACTACCCTTGTAATAATATCTTCATATGGGAGGTCCAGCTTTTTTTCGGCCTCATATTCAATATTAATCGTCATAACGTGCCTTTCTGCCGCCTATGGCTTTTGTCTTTCGTTCAACCGGCTTTTTCTTCGACTCATAATCATCGTAAGCCTGTACAATCTTCTGTACCAGAGGATGACGAACCACGTCGCTGCTGGTTAGCTGGCAGAAACCGATGTCGTCAATCCTCTTTAATATTTTCATAGCCATATCAAGTCCTGATAAGCTTCCGGTAGGAAGATCTTTTTGTGTTAAGTCACCCGTTACAATCACCTTTGACCCAAAGCCGATTCTGGTGAGGAACATCTTCATCTGGGCCGGAGTGGTATTTTGGGCTTCGTCAAGAATAATATAGGCATTGTCTAAGGTACGGCCTCTCATATAAGCCAGAGGTGCGACCTCAATCAGACCTTTCTCTGAATTATGGAGATAACTCTCCGCTCCCATGATCTGATAGAGCGCATCATACAATGGCCTTAAATAAGGATCTATTTTGCTTTGCAGATCTCCCGGGAGAAACCCCAGCTTTTCTCCGGCCTCTATGGCAGGCCTGGTCAGGATGATCCGGCCTACCTCTCCATTCTTAAAAGCCTGGATGGCCATTGCCATGGCAAGATAGGTTTTTCCGGTTCCTGCAGGACCAATTCCGAAAACAATCATCTTCTTTCTGATCTGGTCCACATACTGCTTTTGCCCAAGGGTTTTGGGCTTTACCGGTCTTCCGTTAATTGTTCTGCAGATAATGTCCTTGTCGATTTCTAAAATTTGACTATCGCTTTCAGAAAATGACAGAGAGAGAGCATAATCTACATTTTGTTCTGTAATGGCATTCCCCCGCTTGGAAAGCTCAATTAAGTTATTAAATACACTTTTTGCTTTCTGTACCATTTGCTCTGACCCAATGATCTTAAGGGCACCATCACGTCCAATCATGGTAACATGCAGAGTCCGTTCGATTTTTTTTAAATAGCTGTCAAACTGTCCACATACATTTTTTTCGTGTTCAGCTGGGATGTCTATGATTGTCTCAATTACGCTCATTTGAATGATTTGTCTCCTCCGGTTCCTCTGATCTTTGCATCTTAAACGCCTCCCGCCTTCCTACGGGCTCCTCTGCCACGAAATCTATGGCAACCTGGCATAAAGATTCATTATCTAGTATTTTAACATGATTTTCCAGAATTTGTACCCCTTTTTCTATTAAATTTTTTTTGTGCCTCTCGTTCATATCCTCAGACAGCAGTTTTTTCTCTTCCTCTGTATAGGGACGCTCGTAGGATATATACTCTTTCCCTGTTATTTTACCAAAATAAATAGGAAGATAAAAATTCTGGAATAAATGAAGCTGTTCTTCTTCCATGGTTCGTTTCCAGGAAGTTCCCTCTGGCTTGGGACGGATTAACAGGAAGGAAAAGCGGAAAGCTTTCATATAGTACCCGTTCCTTACTTTCCCTGTTTCTACATCAACTTTCTTAAAAAGTGGCATCTGTCTCGTAAAATGATATTCAGTTCTGGCTGTTATATCCGCATCCGATCGTACGAAGTGCGTGTTTATCACTGTTTCGCTGTCGTCAGTAATGGGTAGAGTGCCGCTGACCAGTACCTGCCCTTGTTCTATCGTATCGCCTATGGCTACCATTGGAACACCGCTGCGAACGATCATGGAGGTTATTACACCGTCTTTTTCTGCTATGATGTCACATGGGGTTTCATCCTTTGCAGGAATCTCCGACAACACTTCATTTTCTTTTATTTTAACCAGAAGGCGTGTTCCTGATACCCTTGCCGATACCCAGGTTATTTCAGGAAATTTGGTGCGAAAAGCTTCTTCCAGGACATCACAGTCAATGTTTGATTTCCTCATTCCATACCGGATTTCTTCCGATTCACAGAATTTTATAAGAGTGTCGTATGTATACATCCGGTTCCCATCAAATTCAATATCCCAGATAAACAGGGAAAGGGAATAGAGGATCAAAAAAAAGCTGATGAACCCGGCTGCATATAGTTTCCGTTTTTTGTTCCGATGTAAAAAAAAAGGAAGTCCAAACTTTTTTAAAATCCTAAGTCTGACCTTCGATTTGCGCACAAGTGGCTTTACCTTACGGAACCCTTGTACCGTCATGAAAAGCTGATAGGAATGTCCGCAATTGATGACCTTCCATAATTCAATTTCATGGACACTGCACATGTTAAGAAAACGTTCCGGGGAAAAACCAGTCATTTCTATAGAAAGATAACCGAATAAATAATGATTCAGCCATGCAAGCATTTTACTTCACCTCCATTTCCCCTTTTATTCAAATTCCAGGGATTTTATATAACCGTTGATTTTCATCTCCTCATTGGTGTAGTATTCAATCATCAGCCTGCTACCGCCAATGATCACCTTACAGTTTTTTGCCTGAAGTTTGATGGAACAGTCTGTATACAGGATAATGCTTCGGTAATTTTCTATGACAACGCTATGACGTCCAAGAAAAGATACAAGCACTTCTCCCAGAACCACGTCCTTCGGGAGTTTTAAGGCGGAAGCTGCTTTTTCCTTTGATTCCTCAAACATAATCCCTTTTCTGCCCCTCTCTTTTTATTTTTGCAAATCGATTTGGGGATTTAACCCCTTTATACTATATGCAAAAAAGATGCGGAACATTCTACGGCATTAAAAGTCGAAAAAACCCCTGGTCACATAGAAATGGGACCAGGGGCTCATCTTTTAACTATTAGTTATATTTACGTTTTCTTGCAGCTTCAGACTTTTTCTTACGTCTTACGCTTGGTTTCTCGTAATGCTCTCTCTTACGAATTTCCTGCTGGATACCTGCTTTTGCACAGTTTCTTTTGAATCTGCGTAAAGCACTATCTAAGGTCTCGTTGTCTTTAACGATAACATTTGACATAGCTCACACCTAACCTCCCTCCAGTTGTGTACTTGTGCATAATACAACTGTTTGGGTATTTTATAGCACTGATATGATTATAGCATAATTTTGCCATACGTCAAGAAAAACTTTTATATTTTTCTTAATGTTTCCCTTGTTAAATCAGCTGTTCTGCAACAACTTTCGTAACTTTTTCAAGGCATGCATCGACTCCTGCCGGATTTTTTCCGCCTGCCTGAGCCATATTCGGACGTCCGCCGCCGCCGCCGCCGACTAAGGAAGCAATGGCTTTGATTAAGTTGCCTGCATGGGCTCCCTTCTTCTGTGCTTCCTCTGTGACAGTAGCCATCAGATTCACTTTATCATCCTGAACAGAGGCGATTACAATGACTCCGTCGCCTAATTTATCTTTCAGCTGGTCGCCTAAATTACGGAGTCCATTCATATCCACATCAAGAACTTTTGTGGCAAGGACCTTTACTCCCTTAATCTCTTTTACCTGTTCCATTACATTTCCAAGAGAATCTTTTGCAAGTTTGCTTTTTAACTTTTCATTCTCAGAATGCAGAGCTTTAATTTCTTCTAAAAGAGACTCGATTTTTGCCGTCAGGGATGAAGGCGTTGTCTTGGCGGTCTTTGCCGCTTCATGAAGTTCTTTTTCTGTTTCCTGATAATAATGCATCAGGCCGTCTCCAGTCAGAGCTTCGATTCTCCGGACTCCGGCTGCAATACCGGTTTCGGACAGGATCTTAAAGGAGCCGATGACTCCTGTATTGTTAATATGGGTGCCGCCGCAAAGTTCTGTGGAAAAGTCTCCCATCTTTACTACGCGGACCGTATCACCGTATTTTTCCCCAAACAGTGCCATAGCACCAGATTTTTTAGCTTCCTCTAACGTCATGATTTCCGTTTTTACAGGAAGAGATTCCTTGATTTTCTCGTTTACAAGAGTTTCCACCTGTTCGATCTCTTGAAGTGTCATGGCTGAGAAATGAGTAAAGTCGAAACGCAGCCTGTCTCCGTCAACGAAGGAACCGGCCTGCTCCACATGATTGCCCAGAACAGCTCTTAAGGCTTTCTGGAGAAGATGGGTTGCACTGTGGTTTTTCCCTGTATTCTGGCGGTTGTTCTCACAAACCTTTAAGGTAACCATATCACTGGTCTGCAGCATTCCTTTTATCATTCTGCCCACGTGGCCTACTTTTCCACCCTGTAAATGGATGGTATCTTCCACCTTAAATTCACCCATATCACTTACAATTCTGCCAACATCGCCCTGCTGACCTCCCATGGTTCCGTAAAATACGGTCTGTTCCGTCACGATTGTTCCGGTCTCTCCGTCGGTAAGCGCCTCCACTAAGTCTGTTTCCGAGGTGAGAACAAGGATTTTGGAGTCACAAACCAGCTTATCATAGCCGACGAACTCCGTTGTAATGCTTGGATCAATGGATTGGTAGACAGTGACGTCTGCACCCATGTAATTGGTAGTCTTTCTGGCATTTCTGGCTGTTTCCCTTTGCTTTTGCATGGCAGCTTTAAAGCCGTCTTCATCGACTCCGAAATTCTTTTCTTCCAGAATCTCCAAAGTCAGATCAAGGGGGAATCCATAAGTATCATATAATTTGAAGGCATTCTCGCCGGAAAGGATGGTGACTTTCTCTTTGATCATCTCCTCTTCCAGCTCACCAAGAATGGCAAGGCCCTGGTCTATGGTCTTATTGAACTTGTCTTCCTCCTGGGTCAGAACTTTCAGAATCATCTCTTTCTTTTCTTCCAGCTCCGGATACCCATCCTTAGATAAGTCAATTACGGTGGTGGATAAGTCTGCAAGGAATTTTCCTTCAATTCCCAAAAGTCTTCCGTGGCGGGCTGCTCTTCTTAAGAGACGGCGGAGAACATAGCCCCTTCCTTCATTGGAAGGCATGATGCCATCGGATATCATAAAGGTACAGGAACGGACGTGGTCCGTAATCAATCGAAGGGATACATCCACATCAGAATCTTTCTTGTATTCTGTCCTGGCCAGATCAGCCACACGGGTTAAAAGTGCTTTTATCGTATCAACATCAAAAAGGGAATCTACATCCTGAACAACTACGGCCAGACGCTCAAGGCCCATGCCGGTATCAATGTTTTTCTGCTGCAATTCCTCATAATTTCCATTGCCGTCATTTTCAAACTGTGTGAATACATTATTCCACACTTCCATATAACGGTCGCATTCACAGCCAACGGTACAGTCTGGCTTGCCGCAGCCATACTTCTCTCCTCTGTCGTAGTAAATCTCAGAACAGGGGCCGCAGGGACCTGCGCCGTGCTCCCAGAAATTATCTGCCTTCCCCAAACGGAAAATGCGCTCAGGCGCAATGCCGATTTTCTTATTCCAAATTTCAAAGGCTTCATCATCTTCCAGATATACGGAGGGATACAGCCTGTCCGGGTCAAGGCCGACTACCTGGGTCAAAAATTCCCATGACCAGTGAATCGCCTCATCCTTAAAATAATCCCCAAAGGAAAAATTTCCCAGCATCTCAAAGAATGTGCCGTGGCGGGCGGTCTTGCCAACGTTCTCAATATCTCCTGTCCGGATACACTTCTGACAGGTAGTCACCCTTTTTCTTGGCGGGATTTCCTGGCCTGTAAAATATGGCTTAAGGGGAGCCATGCCCGAGTTGATTAACAACAAGCTGTTATCATTATGCGGAACCAGGGAGAAGCTTTTCATCGCCAGATGTCCCTTACTTTCAAAAAATTCAAGGAACATTCTCCTCAGTTCATTCACACCGTAGTTCTTCACGTTACTGTCCTCCGTTTGCTATTTTGTCTCTTTTGTCGCACTGCCGCTGTTTACGGCATCCTTATGATCTCTGTATTTCTTGCCGCATACAATACCGCCCCAAGCAAGAAACAGGAAGAACAGAAATTTTATCGCGGCCTCCAATAAACTTGCAAATATAGCTGTCATATTTTTTTCCTCCCGAAAAATTCATATAGTATCACTCATTTTACTATCCTATCATATGGGATTTTATTTATCAAGATGTAGCTATGGAATTTT
>Ga0213828_1003373_pt1 | contig 10582 bp, 10 predicted proteins | sample MC6MC0897MG_FD_180664 | JGI IMG/M metagenome (GOLD analysis project Ga0213828, IMG submission 180664) | Enriched soil aggregate microbial communities from Iowa State University, Ames, United States - MC6-MC0897-MG | ecosystem: Environmental > Terrestrial > Soil > Unclassified | place: USA: Iowa...
CGCCGCCAGGCCCAGGATCAACATGCGCCGGGCGCCAAAGCGCGCGATCACCCCGCCCGCCGCGATGCCGCCCACCATGCCCAATATCGAAAACACCGCCGTCAGCGTGCCAATGGACGCGAGGTCCAGCCCCATATCCTTGCGCAGCAGCGGCGCGGCGATGATGACCTTGCCCACCTGCAACGCCGCCACGACGCCCGCGCCAACGATGGCCAGCACCGCGCCCCAATGGGGGTGCCCGACGGCGCCTTCCGCCCCTTCAACCTTGTCCATCCCGTCCCTCGCTATCGCCAAGATTCCGGCATCATGCCTCGCAAAATTGATTCCGCGAAGTGATAACCTTTCGACGATCTTGATCGAACAAATAGATCAACCTTCCCATGATTGACGCGCTGACCCTGGACCAACTGCGTGTGTTCGCCGCCGTCGCAGATACCGGCAGCTTTCGCGCGGCCGCCCGCCGCTTGTCCCGCGTGCAGTCCGCCGTCAGCCACGCCATTGCCAACATGGAGGCGCAACTGGACGTACCGCTGTTCGACCGCACCGGCCATCGTCCCGTCATGACGCCGCAGGGCCAGGCGCTGCTTGCCAATGCCCGCGACATCCTGCTGCGGGTCGATGCGATGCGCGCTCGAGCGCAGGGCCTGGGCGAAGGCGTCGAGCTGGAGCTTTCGCTGGTGGTGGATACGCTCTTTCCGATCGAACGGGCTGGCGCGGCGCTGAACCACATGCGCACCGCGTATCCCTCGGTGGCGATGCGCGTCTCGGTGCTGCCCTTGGGCGGACCGGTCGACGCGCTGTTGGCCGGCACGCACACGTTGGGCATTCTTGCAGGCGAGCATTTCCGGCATCCGCGCATTGCGGTGCAGGCGCTTGGCGCCATTCAGATGGTGGCCGTGGTCGGCGCTTCGCATCCCCTGGCGCAGACTGCGCGCGCCGGCCGCGCGCTTACCGCGGCGGACCTGGCGGATCACCTTCAGATCGTGCAATCCGATCCCTCGTCGCTGTCGGAGGGCCGCGACTTTGCCGTGCTGTCGCCGCAGACCTGCCGCGTCAGCGGCCAGGACACCAAGCACGCGCTGATCCTGTCCGGGCTCGGCTGGGGCCGGCTGCCGCTGTGGCAGGTCGAGCGCGACCTGGCCGAGGGCCGCCTGCTGCGCGTGCCCACCGCCAGCCTGGGCCGCGACAGCCAGGTCACCACCGAAACCTATCTTGCGCACCGCATCGACCGGCCGCTGGGACCGGCCGCGCGCGCGCTGGCCGCGGCGCTGCACGCCGGCATTCACCCCTGAGCCTTGGGCGGCTGCGCGTAGCTCACCCCCATGCCGGCGCGCACGTCGTTCTGGACGCCATAGGGGGCGATGGGATAGCGCAGGCCATTGGCTGCCAGCGCCTTCATGCCCTCGATGGCAATCGGCAGATAGCGGGGAGGCAGCGCCATGAGCATTTCTTCGTCGGGCACGCCGCCATAGCGGCGCTCGGCAAAACAGGGCAAGGACAGGCTGGGTTCGCCCGTAGCAAGCGCCCTGCCCCAGGAATCCGCACAGGCCGTTTCCCCCACGACGCTCCAGTCAAAGCGCTGATAGTTCTTCCATTGCAGGCCGTTGATCAGGATGATCATCTGCCCCGGCGTGGCGTACACGAGGCAGATGTCCGGCGGATCCAGGCGCCCCGACGCCAGCGGCGACACCACCATGGCGCGGTACTTGCCCGCCGGCACACAGGTCAGCGCCTCCTGGCGCGCCCGGGCATCGGCTTCGGTCGCGTGCCAGACCCCCACATATTCCTTGCCGCGCTTCCAATCTTCGTCCTGCGGCCCCAGCCCGATGACCGCGCGGCATTGCGCGCCGACCAGATCGTCGCCCGTGATGCCAACCGTCCAGCCCAGCCTTGCCGCCATGCCCACGATCTGGTCCGTGGTGTGCGTGGCCTTGGGCCGGCGCAGGCCCTTCACCCCCGCCATGTCGGCTTCGTGCTCGTAAAGTTTCATGCCGATGACAGTGGTCTTCAGCCGCAGCAGCCGGTTCAGGTCGTCGACCAGCGACGCCCAATCGAGCGCGGTTTCCTGCCTTGTCTCTTCCATGTTCGTCCTTTGGACTGTTGTTTGCGGTCTGGCGCGCCGGAGGCCCGCGCTGCCGCACGCGGTCAAGACTACAACGCGTCAGGCGAACCCGTCGATGCCCCGCATCAGCGCCGCCGCCATGCGCGGCTGGCGCAACTGGTCCAGCCACCAGCGCAGCGCCCGGCCGTCGTGATCGCCGCGCCAAGCGAGATACAGCAGGTTGGGCTCGCGCGGCGTCTCGGTGGCCATCTCGACCAGTTCGCCTCGCGCCAGCAGCGAGGCCACGCGGTGGCGCGGCACCCAACCCACGCCGAGCCCTTCGCGTTGCGCCAGGATTTTGGCCCGCATGCTGGGCACGGCCAATGTCGCCTGCCCGCCGACCCTGCCGTACCCGCGCGTCGACGAGCCGCGCGCCGTGTCGGCGACGACGACGGCGCGATGTTGCTGGATCTGGTCCTGGCGCAACGGCCCTTTTGCCTTGGCCAGCGGATGGCGCGGTGATACGGCAAACAGCCATTCCATCTCGCCCAACGCCGCCCATTGCAGGTTCGGCATGGTCTGCGGCTCGTTGGTCGCGCCCACAATCAGGTCTGCCCGTCCCTCGCGCAGCGCTTCCCACGTGCCGCCCAGCACTTCGTGCGTGAAGCGCAGCCTGACGCCTGAATCCAGCTTGTCGAAGGCCCGGACCAGCGGCGCCATCAGTTCGAATTCCAGGATCTCGTCGCTGACGATGTGCAGGCGGTCTTCCCAGCCGCTGGCCACCTGCCGCACGCGCTGCGTGAGCCGGCTGACATCCTGCGCCAGCCGCGCGGCTTCGTCCGCCAGCAATTGGCCGGCGGGCGTCAGTTGCAGCCGATACCCGCGGCGGTCGAACAAGAGGGCATCGAAGCGTTCCTCCAGTTGCCGCGCGGCGTGCGACACGGAAGACGGCGCCTTGCCCAGCCGGGCGGCCGCCCGGGACAGGCTGCCGCTATCGCGGATGGCTTCCAGCAGCGAGAGTTCATTGGCAGTCAGCATCGCGGGCTCAACATAGTGGGCTGTACCTCTGGGGATACACGTTCCGCGCCAAACATGTGCAATTTCTTCGAACGTGTTTGTGCGTCAGATCGTACGACAAACCACCGGGCCAGGCGCAACATGGCTACACCTCACCTCCACACCAAAGGAACCCGTCATGAACCGTTTTGAACAAAAGACCGTCCTGGTCACCGGTGGCACCAGCGGCATCGGCCTCGCTGCCGCCCAAGCCTTCGCCGCCGAAGGCGCCCGCGTCATCGTTACCGGACGCGACACCGCGGCGCTGGAAAAGACCCGCGTCACCCTGGGCGGCAACGCCTTAGCCATCCAGAACACCGCTGGCGCGCCCGGCGCGGCGGCGGCCCTGGCGGACGCATTGGCCTCGGCAGGCGTGCGCCTGGACGCCGTCTTCGTCAATGCAGGCATCGCCAAGTTCACCACGCTGGCCGACGCCACGGAAGACCTGTGGGACCAGACGTTCGACACCAACGTCAAGGGCGTGTTCTTTCAGTTGCAGGCGCTGGACCCCTTGCTCAATGCGGGCGCGTCCATCGTGCTCAACGGGTCCATCAATGCCCATATCGGCATGCCGGCGTCGTCGATCTACGCGGCCAGCAAGGCGGCGCTGATCTCGCTGGCGAAAACGCTGTCGGCCGAATGGCTGCCGCGCGGCGTCCGGGTCAACGTCGTCAGCCCCGGTCCGGTCACGACGCCGATCTACGGCAAGCTGGGCCTGGACGCCGACACGCTGGAGAAGACCGCCGCCAGCATCCAGTCGCAGATTCCGCTGGGCCGCTTCGGTACGCCGCAGGAAATCGCCGCAACCGTCCTGCATCTGGCTGCGCGCGAATCGGCCTTCATCGTTGGCACGGAGATCATTGCGGACGGCGGGATGAGCCAGCTTTGAGCCGGCGCCGGGCCGATGGCCGGGCGGTGCTAGGATGCGGGGCATGACCTCGATCCTGCACGCCCACCCCATCGACCCCGCCGTCCGCGAACGCGTGATGGCGACACTGCAAGACATCGAGCAGCGCCACGACGTGCGCGTCCTGCTCGCCTGCGAATCCGGCAGCCGCGGCTGGGGCTTTGCCTCGCCCGACAGCGACTACGACGTGCGCTTTCTGTACGTGCACAAGCTGGACTGGTATCTGCGCGTGGTGCCGCAACGCGACGTGATCGAACTGCCGATTGACGACGAACTGGACGTCTCGGGCTGGGAGTTGCGCAAGTCCCTGCAACTCTTGCGCGGTTCCAACCCCACGCTTTTCGAGTGGCTGGATTCGCCCATCATCTATCGCCAGGACGACGCCGTCAGCGCGTGGCTGCGGCATTTCCGCAGCGCGTACTTCTCCAGCACCAAGGGGCGCTGGCACTACGTTGCCATGGCCGGCCGCAACTTCCGCGAATCGCTGCAGGGCGACACGGTTCGCCTGAAGAAGTATCTGTACGTCCTGCGCCCGGTGCTGGCCGCCCAATGGATCGACAGCGGCCGGGGCGTTCCGCCGATGCGCTTTGCCGATCTGGCCGACGTCATCATCACCGACGCCGCGTTGCGCGCCGAGATCAATGAACTGCTGGCCCTCAAGATGGCGGCGGGCGAAGCCGAGCACGGTCCTCGCTTCCCGCTGATCCACGCGTATCTTGAATCGACCTTGGCCGAACTGGAAAAGGCGCCCTACTTCGACCGGCCCGACGGCCAGACAGAGACGCTGGACCGGTTTTTGTATGAGGTCGTCACGGGCGCGCCGCTGACGTATTGAGCTACTGGACCAACGGCCGCCGATGCCCGTTGCGACGGAGCGCCCTCTCTCATTGCCGCGCACGAACGCGTTTCACGTATCATCACCGGCCCCTTTATCTAGATGGAACAAGCGAGCATGTCCGACACCACCAAGCCCTTCGACGTCCAGAACTTCATCGCCCAAAGCATGGAAGGCATGCAGTCCGCCACCACGGCGCATTGCGCGACCTGGCACCTGGACGAGGCCGAGCAATGGTCGGTGGACATGGATAGCGGCCTGATCGTGTTCCAGTTGCCGGGCGGCGTCGTCGCCACCGCGCCGGTCCAGATCATCGGCACGTCCAACAGCGAGGACGGCAGTTTCCTTTGGGGCTGGGACCATCCGTCCGTGCCGGCCGAGCTGGCCGAGCACGCGCAACTGGCGTTGGCGTTCGGGCGTGCGCATGGACTGCCCGCTTATACCGAACGCAAGGTCGACTGCGACGACGCCCAGGCCTGGGAGTTCACCGCCGTCGCCATGCGGCTGGGTGAAGCCTCCGGCTCGTATCGCGCGCAGGCGTCGGAGACGGCGCATGTGTGGATGACATTCGGGAAAGTGTCGCTGTCGAAGGCGGAAAGCGAGTGACGGTGGCATCAGGGGCCATCGGACTGTTAATGGCCGTCGCGCTTTGCGCGCTGGTGCATGTGGCGGTGATGGCCTTCGCGGGACGTGCGCTGGGCGTGGCGCTGGATGAACTGTCGTTCGGGCTGGGGCCGCGCCTGTTGCGGATGGGTAAGCTAAGCATCCGGCTGCTGCCTGTCGGCGGCGCAGTCCGCTTCCAGACGGCGGACGCCACGATGCCGGCGGATGACGCGGACATTGACCCGCAACACCTGGAAGCGCAGCCACTCTGGGCGCAACTGTTCATCGGCGCTTCCGGCTGCCTCGCGCTGATCGCGCTGGCGTGCGCGCTGCTCGGCGGCATGGCCGGTGTGCAGGCGCTGGCGGGGGGATTCTCGAACATCATCATCGGCGCGCTGTCGCCGCTGCACACCGCGCAGGCGCTGCTGGCGCGCGTGGATGGCGCCGCGCGAGGTCTGCCATTTTCCACGTTGCTGGGCCTGACCGCCGCCACTACGGCAGCGCTGAACCTGCTGCCTTTGCCGGGCGCGAACGGCGGCTTCTTGCTGGGCGCGCTGGGCAAAAGCGCCGGCTTGGGCAAGCACTGGCCGGCGTCCGTTACACAGACCCTGCTGCTGGCCTATGTGGCGCTGGCGGCATCCTGGCTCGTCGCGGCCGTGGTGTATCTCAGCAATGGTGTCTGACACCCGAGTGAAAGCAGGTGTCTGACACCTTCACGCCTTACCGATACAGCACCGTCGGCAGCCACATGCCGATCGCCGGGAACATGTACAGCAGGAAGATCGCGACCACCTGGATCCCCATGAACGGCATCATGCCCAGGAAGATCTGATTCAGCGTCACGTGCGGCGGCGACACGCCCTTCAAGTAGAACGCCGACATGGCCACCGGCGGGGACAGGAACGCGGTCTGCAGGTTCAGCGCGACCAGCAAGCCGAAGAACAGCGGATCGATGCCGAACGTATTGAGCAGCGGCACGAAGATCGGCATGAAGATCACGATGATCTCGGTCCATTCCAGCGGCCAGCCGAGCAGGAAGATGATGATCTGCGCCAGCAGCAGGAACTGAATCTGCGTGAGGCCCAGCGACAGCACCCATTCTTCGATGATGCGCTGGCCGCCCAGCAGCGCGAATGCCGCCGAGAAGATCGATGACCCCACGAACAGCCAGCACACCATGGCGCTGGTCTTGGCCGTCAGGAACACCGATTCGCGCAGTACCGGCAGATTCAGCCTGCGATACGCCAGCGCCAGCAGCGCCCCGCCCATCGCGCCCATGGCGGCGGCCTCGCTGGGCGTGGCCAGGCCAAACCCAATCGAACCGAGCACGGCCGCGATCATCACCGCCAGCGGAAAGAACGACGCCATCAGCATCTTGAAGATTTCCAGCCGCGCCCACGTCAGCGCCGCATAGAAGACGGCCAGAATCACTGCGCACACGCCCGCAAAGATCCAGAAGCCAGTGGGAGCAGGCTTGCGGGCATCGGCGGTTTCGGGGGCGGCCTGCTGTGCAGGCGCGGCCGCGCCGGCCGGCGGTTGGGCAGCAGGCGTGCCCGGCGGTTCGCTCAGGCCAGACGCTGCGGGTGCGCTTCCCGGCGGTTCAGCGAGTTCATTGGACGGCGGTTCGGGCAGGTCATTGGACGGCGGCTCGGCCAAGCCATCCGTGGGCGGTTCGCTCAACCCAGAGCCGGAATCCAAGCCGCCCGAGCCCAACTGCAGTTCGGCGGGAATCTCATACTCCACGGCGGGCTTGGTCAGCGCGTGATGCACCACTGCCAACATCAGCACGGTGACCAACAACGGCGTCACCGCCATCGCCATGTTGCGCGTCAGATAGCCAAACGACACCGCGCTGTTGCGCCGGCCCTTGAACATGGCGGCCAGCATGCCCGACACGGCGCGTGTGTAGGGGCCCGCGGCAAGCGCTGCCGTCCCGGGCGACAGCGGCACGCCACGCTCGCTTTCTGGCAAAGGCGGCGCCATGTCGGGACGCAGCTTGGCCACGATGATCACATAGACCATGTACAGAATCGCCAGCATGAGCCCGGGAAAGAGCGCACCGGCATACAACTGCACGACTGACACGCCCGTGGTGGCGCCGTACACGATCAGCATCACCGACGGCGGCAGCAGGATGCCCAGACAACCGCCCGCCGTGATCGAACCGGCCGTCAGGCGCACGCTGTAACCCGCCTTCAGCATGGCCGGCATTGCCAGCAACCCCATCAGCGTGACCACCGCCCCCACAATGCCTGTCGCCGTCGCGAAGATGGCGCACGTCGCCAATGTGGCCACCGCCAGCGCGCCGGGCAGCCGCGCCAGCGCCAGATGCATCGACCGGAAGAGCTTTTCGATCAGGTTGGCGCGTTCGACCAGATAGCCCATGAACACGAACAGCGGAATCGAAATCAGCGAATCGTTCGTCATCGTGGCGTACGTGCGCTGCACCATCAGGTCCAGCGTCTGTCCGAGCGACCGCCCCGGATCCGAACTCTGCATGTAATACGCCAGGAACGTGAACAGCACGCCCATGCCCATCAGCGTGAACGCCGTGGGAAAGCCCAGCATGATCGCCACCACGATCAGGGCCAGCATCAGCAGCCCGATGTGGCCAGTGGTGAGGTTGTCCCACGGCGTCAAAAACGCGATCATCAGCAGCACCAGCGCGATGCACGACAGGCCGAACCACAATGCCTTGTGGATTTTCATCGCTGGGACTCCCCGGAGTTGACGTAACGATCGAGCTTGGCGATGTCTTCGTCCTTCACGTGCACCATCTCCTTGAGCTTGTCGACGTCCACTTCCTCGACGTCCTCTTCACGCGACGGCCACGCGCCCTGCTTCAGGCACAGGATGCAGCGCATGACCTCGGCCACGCCCTGCAACAGCAGCACTGCGCCGGCAGCGGGTATGAAGGCCTTGAATGGATAGATCGGCGGCCCGTTGGCCATCAGCGAGGAATGCTCGCGGATGGCGATGGAATAGCCGGCGTAGTACCAGCCCGCCCACACCAGGGCGATGACGCCCGGAAAGAAAAAGACGATGAAGAGCAGCAGGTCCAGCCCCGCCTGCACGCGCGGCGGAAGGAATCCGTACAGGATGTCCCCGCGCACGTGCCCGTTCTTGGCCAGCGTATACGCCCCGGCCATCATGAACAGGATCCCGTAATACATCATCTGCAGGTCGAACGCCCAGGCGCTGGGCTGGTTCAGGATGTAGCGCGCCGCGACTTCCCAGCACACATGCAGCGTCAGCACCACGATCAGCCAGGCAAAGGTCTTGCCCACAAGGGTGGAGATGCTATCTATGAAACGTACGATTCGGATCATCGAAGGTCCTGGAGTCGGATCCGCTCACGCCGCGGCAAATCTGCCGCCGGCGCGCACGGAACCTGGACGCATGGCGAAACCCCGCGCGCCGGCCAGACGGCGCGCGGGTGCGGCGCAGGACGGCGTCAGGCCGGCTTGGTGCTGCGCGAGAAGTAGTGGTTGTAGGCCATGCGGTAGTTGACGGTGGTGTCGCCGTGCCAGCGCCCCACCCGCTCCGCGAACGCCCGCTGCGATTCCAGCACCTTCTTGAACAGCGGATTCTCGGCCGACCGCTTGGCGATCATCTCGTCCCAGATCTTGAGCTGCTGCTGCAGGATCGCGTCCGGCGTCTTGTAGAACTTGACGTTGTGATCCTTCTGCAGCTTGATGTAGTCCTGCGAATAGCGGTTCGCCGCCTTCCAGGACATGTCCGCGCTGGACGCCTGCGCCGCATAGCTCAGGATGTGCTTCAGGTGTTCGGGCAAGGCGTCGTACTTGGCCTTGTTGAACAGCACCTCGAATTGCTCCGCACTCTGGTGAAAGCTCTGCAGCATGCAGATCTTGGAGACGTCCTGGAATCCCAGCGCCAGGTCGGAAGACGCGTTGTTGAATTCCGCCCCGTCCAGCAGGCCGCGGTCCAGCGCCGGCACGATTTCCCCGCCGGGCAGCGCATTCACGGCCGCGCCCATCGCGGTGTACATGTCAATGGCCAGGCCCACGGTACGGAACTTCACGCCCTTGACGTCCTCGACCTTCGTGACCGGCCGCTTGAACCAACCGAACGGCTGCGTCGGCATCGGTCCGTACATCAGGGACTGCACGTTCACGTTCATGGCCTTCTGGATCTCGACCAGCAGCTCCTTGCCGCCGCCGTATTCATGCCAGGCCAACAGCATGTTGGCATCCATCCCGAACGACGGACCGGACCCCCACAGCGCCACCGCCGTGTTCTTGCCGTACCAGTAGGCCACCACGCCGTGACCGCCGTCCAGCGTCCCGGCCGACACCGCATCCAGCAAGTCGAACGCCTTGACCACGGCGCCCGCGGGCAGCACTTCGATCTTCAACTGACCGCCGGCCATCTCGTTGACCTTGTTGGCGTAGTCGCGGGCGAATTCGTGGAAGATGTCGGTCGCGGGCCAGGTGCTCTGGAACCGGAAGGAAATGGGTGCGTTCTGCGCCTTGGCGATGGCGGGAAATCCTAGCGCCGCGACCCCTGCGGCGGCTGCGCCGGAGATGAATTTGCGGCGGCGGGGCTTTGTAACGTGTTGCATGGCTTGTTGTCTCCTGGGGTGGACTACATGGACCAGCGTGTTGTTACTACGGCTGCAAGGGTGTGGCACAGATTGGCTGCTGCGAGCCATCCGATGCCGGTTGATGCGTCTGATGCGCAACTTTGGAGTGATTAAACCTGCCTGACAAACGGCTGACAATCAGCTTTTAGTCAGGAATTACCCTAGAAAACGGACTAGCCTGAAATAGCAAAAGGCCAGCAGGCCGCGTGGCGCGGCGTGCTGGCCCGATGCGCTGAAAGGCGGGGGTTATACCGCCGACACGGAACCCGTCTCTCCCCCGCCCTGCAACTGTGGCGGCGACGTCACGATCGACGTCAACGCCGGTTCCGCCGGACGCAACGCCGCCAGATCCGGCCTCGGGCGCTGCAGCACGTCCGAGCCCGCAAACGCCTGCTCCATCGCCTGCGCCGCGGCCAGCACTTCACGGTCTGCGCGAAAGCGGCCCACGATCTGCAGCCCGAACGGCATGCCCTTGGCATCGCGCCCGCACGGCAGCGTCAGCGCCGGGTGCGTGGTCAGGGTGACCACATACGTAAG